>Ga0194133_10004779_pt1 | contig 17759 bp, 15 predicted proteins | sample TA2KigOf40mmetaG_FD_155448 | JGI IMG/M metagenome (GOLD analysis project Ga0194133, IMG submission 155448) | Freshwater microbial communities from Lake Tanganyika, Tanzania - TA2015055 Kigoma Offshore 40m | ecosystem: Environmental > Aquatic > Freshwater > Lake | place: Tanzania: Lake... | reverse complement strand
CCCTCCGGGCTCCTTCCGCAGCCCCGGAATCGTGTTTGTTTTCTCTCGACATCGAACATCTCCTTTCGAACATTTTCTCTATGAAATGTCCCAGGGAGCTGTCCATCAAAATCGCGGAGCGGGAGATGGAAGGCAGCCGAGGAGATGTACCAGAAGACGTCGTCGATCGCACCTGGATTGGCGAGCGCGCAGATGAACCTGGGGTTGGCGTTGAAGCAGCAGGGTAAGTATGGCGAGGCTGAAGCGGCGTTGTTGCTGGTGAAAAAGTTGAGGCCTTCGGCGCGGCTGATGTTGAACCTGGGGGCTTTGTTTTACGAGCAGGGTAAGTTTGCTGAGGCGCTCGAGTATTTCGAGGAAAGCGCGAAGATGGGGCCGGTGCCAGCGGCCCTGGAGAGGAATTTGGGAGATGCTCTGCGGCAGTTGGGGAAGGGAAAAGAGGCGAAGGTTGCCGATCAAAAGGCACTTGAAAAGTCTGAAGCAGAATTGACGACGAATCCGAGGGCGGCGGGTTCGCGGGCTCGGCTGGCATTGCTTGCGGCGCGGCTTGGTGATTTTGCGCGGGCCCGGTGCGAGGTTGCGCAAGTGTTGTCGATGGAAAGCGTATCGGCGACGGCGCGGACGGATGCTGTGCGGGCGATGGAAGTAATGGGGCAGAGAGAGAAGGCGCTGGAGATCTTGAAGGGGGCGCCGAAGGGTTTGATCGATGAGGTGGGGAGGCAGCCCGACCTGAAAGATTTGCGGGGAGATCCGAAGTTTTTGCAATTGGCAGGTAGGCTGTGACATCTAGAGCGGCCAAGTCTTTTCGAAAGGGAATAAAGTATGCCAGACGTGATTTTGAAGTAAACCGGAGCGGGCGAAGATTTCGGGCCTGTGAACAAGAAGACCGCCGTGAAGTTGAACGATACGGTTGTTTTCAAGCTTCATGCAGCGACCCGCGGACAGATCAAAGGCGCAAAGCTAAGAATCACGCTTCACAATTCGCAGTTCTTTAACAATGGGGTGGTGTCGCATGGGTTGAATTTCACGGGACAATAAGGCCTGGAAGTAAAAGTGACTTCGTTGCCCTCTGCGGGTGGAAGAGTGACATTTTACAAGTGCGAGTTACTCGATAAGGATCTCAATATGCTTGCGGCTGTGGATGGCGCCAGCGGTGGAGAGATCGTGCCGGATTCCGGTGGAGGCTAACTGCTGAAGGGGATCTCGAAGTAAAAGATCTCCTGGTTGGTTGAAGAATCCACGAGGCCGTTGATGTAGATCCTGGCTGTGGTGCGATGACGGATATTGAAGTAGAAGAAGCCGCTGGCGGAATCGCCGGCGGCTATCATTTTTGCAGCGAAGGCGCGGCCTTCGATTTCGGGAGCGGAGAGAGGATTCTTTTTGCGCCGGGTGGGGAAAGGAAGGGGCTTGGGGCCGAGGTTGGGCCGGGTGGGGCCTTGCGCGGCAGTGGTGACTTCATCGGACTGAAGGGCGAAGATCTTGCCCTGGCCGGGAACGATGTATTGGACTTCGAGAGGCGAGACTTTGATGGGTGCCTTGCGGTTGTTCTTGATGACGATGAGGACAGGGAGAACTTCGAACTTATTGGGGTCGAGCTTGCCGAAGGCCTTGGAGGCTTTGTCGGCTGTGTCGAAGGCTTCGATGCCGATGATGACCTGATCGAGGGAGACCTTTGAGGCCATGTCTTCGGCGTTGGGGGCCTTGAATGCGGATTCGCCGATGGCAGACAGGTTGGTGGCTATACTCGAAAATACGACGAACTCTCTGCGTGTCAAATTGACCTACCTTCTGCTCCGGTTGGCCGGAGCGGCCTTATTGCCTCTACTTTTACTGTATGCGGCCTGGAGGTGTGTGCGCCAACCGGCCTATTTCGCAGGGATGCGCGAGAGGCTGGGGTGGCTGGACCGCTCCATTGCAGGGACGAGGCCCGGCGGGATTTGGTTGCATGCGGTGAGTGTGGGCGAGGTGATGAGCGCGATTGCGCTGGTGCGCAAGTTGAAGTTAGCGGTGCCGGAGACGCCCGTGTTTGTGAGTGTGGGAACGCTGGCTGGCAAGGAATTGGCCAAGGCGCGGCTGGGGGGATTGTGCGATGGGGTGTTCTTTGCTCCGGTGGATTTTGTGTTTGCCGTGCGCAGGGTGTTGCGGCGGATTGCGCCGGCACTGGTTGTAAATTTTGAGACCGAGATCTGGCCGCAGCGGATTCGAGAAGTGAAGCGGAGTGGGGCGCAGTGGGCGCAGGTGAACGGGAGGATTTCCGATAAGGCCTGGCCTTCGTATGAACGGCTGCGATGGTTGTTTGAGAGTGTGATGCCGCAGATGGATCTGGTGGCAGTGCAGACCGAGGTAGACGCGGTGCGGTTTCGGGAGTTGGGGTATAAGCGGGAGGTTTTGCAGGTTGGAAACCTGAAGTTTGATTTTGATCCGACGGGGAAGGGTGTCGCAACGGAATTGTCGGGGTGGTTTGACGGTGACCGGAGGTCGGTTTGGATTGCCGCATCGACGACGGGTGGGAGTGTGGATGACGATGACGCGGTGCTCGATGCGTTTGCTGGGATGGAGGGGCGAGTACGATTGGTGATCGCGCCGCGAAAGCCGGAGCGGTTTGATGTGGTGGCGGCGAAACTTGAGGCACGGGGTGTTGATTTTTGCCGGCGGAGTGTTGGGGTTCGCCACAGCGAGGTGTTGTTGCTCGATTCGATTGGGGAGTTGGCGGGGTTGGTCGAGCGGGCGGCGGTGGTGTTTGTAGGAGGGTCGTTTAACGAAACGCAGGGGCATAACATTCTGGAGCCGGCGTACTTCGGTAAGCCCGTGGTGACGGGGCCCAATATGCGAAACTTTGCGGAGATTTTTGGGGTGTTTGTGAAGGCGGGGGCGGTGAAGGTGGTGGAGGGCCCGTCAGGGCTGCGTGATGGCGTGCTGGCTGCGCTGGGGGATGTTGATTTGGGATTGAAGGGGCGGGACGTGGCGCGAGGGATGCGCGGGGTGGCGGAGAGGTTGGTGGGGCCCCTGGTGGAGTTGCTTGGCGAGGGCGTGCCAAAGGGGTTGTTACCGATGGCCGCATTGCTGCGGCCTTTGAGCATGCCCTGGGTGTGGGTGTCGCAGCGGAGTGTATCCTCGAAGAGACTGCCGGTGCCAGTGGTGTCGGTGGGGAATTTGTCGATGGGCGGGACGGGGAAGACGCCGCTGGTGATTGCTTTGGGGAAGGAAATGGCGGGGAAGGGGATGAAGGTGGGGATTCTGACGCGGGGGTATGGGCGGCGGAGTTCTGCAGATCTGGTGTTGGGTGTGGGGGAAAAGGCGAACCGATTTGAAACCGGGGATGAGGCGCAGTTGTTTTTGCAAGAGGGCTTTGCAGTGGGGGTGGGTGGGGACCGGTATCGAACGGGGATGGCTCTTATTGAAAAGTGTGGGGTGGATGTGGTGTTGCTGGATGATGGGTTTCAGCACCGAAAGTTGTGGCGGGATGTAGATGTGGTTTGCGTGGATGCGCTGAGGCCGTTTCCTGGATGGGGTGTGCCGCCGATGGGGTGGTTGCGTGAGCCATTAACGGGATTGTCTCGCGCCACCGGGTTTGTTGTGACGCGGATGCGGCAGGGCGTTCCGATGACGGGATTGAAGCGGATGTTGGGAGACAAGCCGGTGGTGGCTGCCGAGGTGGAAGAGTGGCTGCCACCATTGCCTGAAGGGAAGCGGGTGGCGTTTTGCGGGTTGGGAAATCCGGGATCGTTCCGGCAGAGTTTGGACCGGATGGGGATGAAAGATGTGGAATTGGTGGTGTTTGGGGATCACCATGAGTATTCGGCCGATGATTTGGCGCGGTTGCGAGGGAAGGGGGAGGTGTTGATTACAACGGCGAAGGATGCGGTGAAGGTGGATGGAGTGTACGTGGTGGAACAGCGGCTTCGGATCGAAGAGTGGTGGTACGAGAAGGTTGTGGAGACGAATGTTTCTATTAAACGTCGGTTATACTGAAAATTCTGATGCCTAACTCGAGCACTTCCACGAGTCCCGCAGAGAACAAGAAAATCATTCTGTTGTCGCCAAGGGGATTCTGCGCAGGCGTGGTTCGCGCGATTGATGTAGTCAAGATTGCGCTGGACGTATACGGAGCGCCGATTTATGTGCGCAAAGAGATTGTCCATAACCGGCACGTTGTGGAGGAATTGAAGGCAGCAGGGGCGATTTTCGTCAACGAATTGAATGAGGTGCCAAGCGGGGCTCGCGTCATTTTCTCGGCACACGGAGTTTCTCCGGCTGTGAGGACCGCTGCGGCCGAGCGAAATCTCAACGTGATCGACGCGACGTGTCCTCTGGTGACAAAGGTGCACCTCGAAGCAATGCGTTACGCGAAGAAGGGATTCTCGATCGCGCTGGTGGGGCACTCGAATCACGAGGAAATCGAAGGCACGATGGGCGAGGCGCCTGAGTGCACCTCGATCGTGGAAAAGCCGGAAGATGTTGCGGGGCTGAACTTCCCGGATCCTGAAAAGATTGTGTATCTGACGCAGACAACGCTGTCGCTCGATGAGACGCGCGACATTATTGCGGCGCTGAAGGAGAAGTATCCGTCGATTCAAGGTCCGCCGGCGCAGGATATCTGTTATGCGACGGAGAACCGTCAGATTGCGGTGAAAGCTGTTGCGCCATTGTGCGAGCTGTTGCTGGTGGTGGGAAGCCAGAACTCTTCGAATTCGCGGCGGCTGGTTGAGGTTTGCGAGAAGGCTGGCGTGCCGGCGTATCTGGTGGACGATAAAGCGGAAGTGAAGGCTTCGTGGCTGGTGGGTGTTAACAAGGTGTCGATCACCGCTGGAGCGAGCGCACCGGAGAACCTGGTGGAAGAGCTGATCGCGTTCCTGCAGGTTGAGCATGGGTTTGGCGCGATGGTTGAGATGGAGATCAAAGAAGAGGATGTGCGGTTTACGCTGCCGACTGAGTTGCATACCATCGCAAATCTCACACCGGTAGGCGCGAACGGATGAGTCCACAACTGCAATTCGCGGATCCGGTGACAGCGAACGCAGTAAAGGCGGTGAAGAAGGCTTCGTCCTTCATGCTGAAGCGGCAGCATGCGGATGGGTACTGGTGGGAAGACCTGACGGCGGATACGACGCTTGAGTCGGATTACATCCTGTTTCAGCTTTGGCTGAACCGTGTCGAAAATGGAATTTGGAATCCTCCGACGCGCGGGTTGATTGATCGGGCTGTGGCTTCGATTCTGCCGCGTCAGTTGCCGGAGGGGGGCTTCAACATTTATCCGCAAGGTCCGCCGGAAGTGTCGGCTTGCGTGAAGGCTTATTTTTCACTGAAGGTGGCTGGGGTGCCGGTGGAGGATGAGCGGATGGAACGGCTGCGGAATCAGATCCTGAATCTGGGTGGGTTGCAAGCGGCCAACAGCTACACGAAGCTGAATCTGAGCCTGTTTGGTTTGTATCCGAAGGACTGCGTGCCGAGTGTGCCGCCAGAGATGATGCTGGTGAGCCGGTTTATCTACGAGATGTCGAGCTGGTCGCGGGCGATCGTGATCCCGTTGTCGATCATTGCTTCCTCGGATGTGAAGTGTCCGGTGCCGACGGGCTTTACGCTGGATGAGATTGTGAAGCCGGGAGTGAATTTCGACTTCAGGCCTGCGGATCAATTTTGGAGCTTTAAGAACTTCTTCTACACGGCGGATAGCTTCTTGAAGTTGTATGAGAAGTCGCCGCTGAAGTCTTTGTTGCGGCCGGTGTCGATCGAGCGGTGTGAGAAGTGGATGCTGGAGCGACTCGAGTATAGCGATGGGCTGGCAGCCATCTATCCGCCGATGATGTACTCGGTGATGGCGATGGATGTGCTGGGTTATGCCAAGGATGATCCGCGGCGCGTGGATGCGGTGAAGCACTTCGAGAATCTCATGGTGGACGACGAGGCCAAGGGGTTCTATTTCCAACCCTGTTTTTCTGTTGTGTGGGATACGGCGATCGCGGCCTATGCATTGGCTGAAGTGGAAGCGACGCCAGCGAATTTGGATGTGCAGCAGGCATTGAGCCGTTGTGCGGATTGGTTACTGACGAAAGAGTGCCGAAGGAAGGGCGATTGGGCGGTGAAGCGTCCGAACCTTGAACCGTCGGGTTGGTACTTCGAATTCGCCAATGAGTTTTACCCGGATATCGACGATACGGCGATGGTGCTGATCGGGCTGGACAAGGCGAATGCATCGAACAAGACGGCGCAGGAAGCGGCGGCCCGGCGGGCTGTGAACTGGCTAATCGGGATGCAGGGCAAGGATGGTGGTTGGGCGGCGTTTGATGTCGACAACAATTGGGATTTTCTGAGCGATGTGCCGTTTGCGGATCACAATGCGATGCTCGATCCTTCATGCCCGGATATCACTGGACGCGTGATCGACGCGCTGTCGCGGTACGGAATTGGAAGCAATCACGATTCTGTGCGACGCGGAATTCAGTACCTGATCCATTCGCAGGAATCGGACGGCAGTTGGTATGGTCGCTGGGGCGTCGATTACATCTACGGGACGTTTTTGGCGTTGAAGGGTTTGCGGCAGGCGGGCGTGAGCGACCGCGAAGTGTATGTGCTGCGGGCCGGTGAGTGGCTGCGATCGATCCAGAATCCTGATGGTGGCTGGGGCGAATCGTGCCGGAGCTACGACAAGCATAACTATGTGAATGGCCCGTCGACGGCGAGCCAAACGGCATGGGCCGTGATGGGGTTGCTGGCTGGCGGAGACACCACGAGCGAGAGCGTACACAAGGGCGTCGAGTATCTGATCCGGACGCAGATGGCAGATGGGAATTGGGATGAAGAGCTGGCGACGGGGACGGGATTCCCGAAGGTGTTCTACCTGACCTATCACATGTACCGGAACGCATTCCCGATGATGGCGCTGGCCATGTACCTGAACCGCGGTAAAGAAGAGAAGTGAAGCGGGCGCTGGTGACAGGCGCCACCGGTTTTGTGGGGTGGCATGTTGCGAGGCTGTTGCGGGAGCGGGGAGTGGAGGTTCGAGCCTTGTCGCGTTCTGGCAGCGTTGTGGAGCTAGACGTGGATGTGGTGCAGGGAGACTTGCGAGATGCGTCGGCTGTGGGGCGAGCGATGGTGGGGTGTTCTCATGTGTTCCACGTGGCAGCGGATTACCGGTTGTGGACGGCCGAGCCAGAGGAAATGTATGCGTCGAATGTGGAAGGGACGCGGAACGTCATGACGGCGGTGCGAAAGGCGGGGGTGGAGCGAGTGGTGTATTGTTCCACGGTGGGGGCTGTGGGAATGAGGGCTGGGATGATTGCCGATGAGGCTTCGCCGGTGAGCGTGGCGGATATGAAGGGGCACTACAAGCGGTCGAAGTTCCTGGCGGAAGTTGTGGCGCTGGAGGCGGCCAAGGAGGGAGTGCCGGTGGTGGTGGTGAACCCGACGACTCCGGTGGGCGACCATGACTTCAAGCCGACGCCGACAGGTAAGGTGATCGTAGATTTTCTTGAGGGTAAGATTCCGGCCTATATCGATACGGGGCTGAATTATGTGGATGTGGCGGATGTAGCGATGGGGCATTTGTTGGCTGCCGAGAGGGGAAGAGTGGGGGAGCGGTATATTTTGGGCGGCGAAAATCTGACGTTGAAGGGGATGCTGGATCGATTGGCTGCTGTGTCGGGACTGAAAGCACCGACGGTGGAGATTCCCTATGCGGTGGCCTACGGAGCGGCTTGGGCGTCGACGTTGTGGGCAAAGGTGACCGGAAAGCATCCTGGGATTCCGCTTGACGGTGTGAGGTACGCGCATATCAAGATGTGGGTGAGCCAGGCGAAGGCAGAGCGGGAGTTGGGTTATCAGGCGACGGCGGTGGATGGAGCTCTGCGGCGAGCGGTGGAGTGGTTTCGGGGGCGGGCATGAAGGATGTTTTGGTCGTCTGCGCAATGGGGCTTGAGGCGGAAGCCTTGCCGGCTCACTATCGTGTGGTGAAGAGTGGGCCAGGGTTTCGTGCGGCACGAGCCGCTGCGATGGCGGCGATTGCGGAGGAACGGCCCAAGTTGGTGGTTTCGGCGGGAACCTGTGGAGCGCTCGATCCGTTGTTAAAGATGGGGGAGGTGAGAGTGGTGAGCCGGGTAATGTCGGAACTCGGTGAATTTGAGCCCTTGAAGTTGAAAGGTGTCGAGGCTGTGCTGCGGTCGCAGGACCGGGTGGCGGTGACGGCAGCGGATAAGCGCAAGTTGTTTGAAACTGGGGCGCAGATTGTTGATATGGAGGCAGCGGCGGTGGCCCAGGTTTGTGTCGAGATGGGCGTACCGTTTGGCTGCATCAAGGCTGTAAGTGATTTGGCGAGCGAGGATCTGCCGCTTGATTTTAATGAGTACCGGGATGCGGAGGGACGGTTTCGAACCGCTCGCATCGCATTTGCTGGCATGATGAAGATAGCGGATCTGATGCGACTGCAGGAGCAATCCAAGCGAGCCGCGAAACTATTGGGAGCTGCGATTGATGACTCACTCGCCCACATTGCCTGAAACTATGAGGGCCGCTGTGTACCGCGGCAAACAGGATGTCGTAATTGAAGAAGTGCCGGTTCCGAAAATTGGCGCGGGCGAATTGTTGATTCGAGTGGAGGCTTGCGGAGTTTGCCACACGGATCTGAAGAAGATCGAATACGGGTTGCTTGAGCCGCCGAGGATCTTTGGGCACGAGACGGCGGGCGTGGTGGCGGCGGTGGGTGAGGGTGTGACGAAGTATGCGGTGGGGGACCGGGTGATCGGATTCCACCACATTCCGTGCGGGAAATGTTTTTACTGCCAGCGGAAATTGTATGCGCAATGCGCCGTCTATAAGGTTGTGGGGATCACGGCAGGATTTGAGGCGGCGGGTGGTGGATATGCGCAGTATGCGCGGGTGATGCCGTGGATTGTGGAGCGGGGCGTCGAGAAGATTCCTGATGGTGTGAGTTTCGAGCAGGCGAGCTTTGTGGAGCCCGTGAATACATGCCTGAAGGGGGTGGCCCAGAGCGGAGTGCAGCGAGGGGATCTGGCGCTGGTGCTGGGGCAGGGGCCGATCGGGCTGATCTTTACGATGCTGCTGAAGCACCGCGGCATTGAGACGGTGACGACGGATACGATGGCGGCCAGGCGTGAGCAGTCGCTGCGGTTTGGTGCTGCGGCGGCCTTGCACCCGATTGAAGAGGATCTGGGCGTGGAGGCTCGGCGGAGAACCGATGGGCGAGGGGCTGATATTGTCTTTGTGGCGGCCAGCGCGCCAGGAATTGTTGAGCAAGCGGTACGGGCGACGCGGCCCGGGGCGAAGATTGTCTTATTTGCGCAGACTTCCGACAAAGAGCGAATCGATGTGTCTGGCGCAGACATCTGTAGGGACGAACGTGTGCTGATGGGCGCGTATTCGGCGGATGTTGATTTGCAGGCGGAGTCGGCGAGGCTGGTTTTTTCGGGTGAAATCCCTGTGGCTGAACTGGTGACCCATCGTTACGGATTAGGCGAAATTATGGCTGGGGTGGAAAAGGCAACCCACCCAGACGAAAAATCGTTGAAAATAGTAATACTGCCTCAGCATCTTTAGAGAACGGGAATCGAGACACACAAACTGTGAAGCAAGAAATGCTCGCGGCCGTCTTGTACGGCAAAGAACACGTCGAGATCGAAAAGGTAGAAGTGCCCGCGTTGGGCGAAGGCGACGTTTTGGTTCGCGTGCGCGCTGCTTTAACGTGCGGGACAGACGTGAAGGTGTTCCGGCGTGGTTATCACGCCAGGATGATTGTGCCTCCCGCGTTGTTTGGGCATGAGTTGGCGGGGGACATTGTTGCAGTTGGTACGGGTGTTAAGGGTTTCAAAGCGGGTCAGCGTGTGGTGGCGGCGAATTCGGCGCCCTGTGGGGAATGCTTTTATTGCAAGAAGAACAACGAGAACCTTTGCGAAAATTTGCTGTTCAACAACGGGGCTTATGCGGAGTTCATCCGGATTCCGTCGCGGATTGTCGAACGGAACATGTATGAGATCCCCGGGCATGTCGCTTATCTGGATGCGGCACTTGTGGAGCCCCTGGCCTGCGTGATTCGCGGGATCGATGAGACGCGGGTGAAGGCTGGCAGTACGGTTGTTGTGATTGGAGTGGGGCCGATCGGATTGATGTTTGTGCGGTTACTGAGTTTGCGTGGTTGCAAGGTGATTGCAATTGGACGGCGGCGGCCGCAGTTGGATCGGGCGGCGAAGTTGGGTGCGCAAGTGGCGTTGTCGATTCTGGAAGAGAAAGACATCGTAGCGGCAGCGCGGCGCGAGACGAACGGCTACGGAGCGGATGTGGTGATGGAAGCCGTGGGGACGACCGAGACGTGGCAGCAGGCAGTTTCGATGTTGCGGCGTGGTGGCGTGGTGAATTTCTTTGGTGGCTGTCCGGCCGACACTCAGGTGAAGCTGGATACGCAGTTGATGCACTATTCGGAAATTACATGCACGGCGAGTTTTCACCATACGCCAGCGCATGTGCGTAAGGCGCTGGAAGCCGTGGTGGCTGGCTACATCACTGCTTATGATTTTGTGACGGGTGAAGAGCCGCTGAGCAATTTGAACGAAGTGTTGTCTCACCAGTTGCACAAAAATGGTGCCGTTAAAACAGCGATTATTCCTTGACCCGGCGGCGTTTGTCGCCGATGCCGAAGCGATGGAGAGGGCTTGGGGGCTCGAAGAAGCTGAGGCCTATACACGCTGGATCTCAACCAGTCACTACGAAAATTTTCATGTTGTGAGCTTTCTGCTGCCGCGTGAGCTGCATCAGGATTTCTATAACGTCTATGCGTTTTGCCGGTGGGCAGATGACTTGGGCGATGAGATTCCGGACCCTACTGAAGCCTTGCTGTTACTGGGATGGTGGCGGGCTCTGCTCAATTCGCAAGAAGGGGACCGTCATCCCGTGTTCGTTGCTTTGCGGGGGACGATCGAGCGGCGGCGGCTGCCGATGGAGTGCTTCGAGAACTTGATCCAGGCATTTGAGCAGGATCAGACTGTGAAGCGGTATCAGAACTGGGATGAGCTGATGGCGTATTGTGTGAATTCCGCGAACCCGGTGGGACGGTTGGTGCTGGCGTTGTGCGGGTATCACGATGAGGAACGAGCGGTGTTGAGTGACTACACTTGCTCTGGGTTGCAGCTGGCGAATTTCTGGCAGGATGTGCGGGTGGATGTAGGTAAGGGGCGGATCTATCTGCCGATGGATTTGCTGTGGCGGCATGAGGTGAGCGAGGATTCGATTCTCGGGCTGAAGCATAGCGAACAGTTTGAGAGGGCAATGGAAGAGGCGGTGCGGTATGCGCGGGAGCTGTTCGTCAAGGGACTGCCGCTGATTCCGTCACTGGATGCGCGGCTGTCGCTGGATATCGAGTTGTTCTCCCGGGGCGGGATGGCGATTCTCGACAAGATCGAAGCGATGCGGTATCACGTGCTCGACGAGAGGCCGAAGATTGGGAAGAATGAGCGGGTGTGGCTGTTGATTTCGACATTACTCGGGTGGAGCAAGAAACGGATATTCGGCTAGGGGTTGTGGGATCTATGCTCGGAGCATGAGATACACATTGCTGCTTTTGGTGACTTTCGGCGTGGTTGCTGCGAGCGATTCGCTGGAGCTGAGGATCTGGAGCCCGGAAACTATCGTGTGGCAACGGGTGGACCCGGATGGGACAAAGTATGCGGTGCTCGATGGGGATCGCGAGAAGGCTGGTGCGCCGTTGACCTATGCGTTCTGGATGCCTGGCGGGGTTTGGGTGAAGCCACACACGCACACGCAACAGGCGCATGTGGTGGTGGTGAAGGGTAGCATCAGGTTGGGGTACGGAGCCAAGATGGATCGAGCGAAGGCAATCGAGATGAAAGCTGGAACGATGTTTATCGTGAGAGCTGGCGAGCCTCATTTTGAGGGGTCCGATGGGGAGTGCCTGATCATCGGAACTGCGCTGGGTGGATGGAAGACAAAGGAGCTGGAGTGAGTGATGATACCGATCGATCCGATTGCCTATTTGAGCCAATACTTGCGAGAGCATTGCGATGAGACGGTGAGTCTTGAGGATATGGCGAGAATTACTGGGTATAGCGCATTTCATTTGCAGAAGAAGTTTAAGGCTGCGGTGGGAGTGAGCCCGAAGCAGTTTCATGCGCAGTGTCGGATGGAGCGTGTGAAGGCTGGGTTGATTGAGGGGGGCACGGTGACGAGTGCTCTGTATGAGGCGGGGTTTGGGTCGTCGAGCCGGTTGTATGAGCGGGTGAATGGAGAGTTGGGGATGACGCCGGCGCAGTATCAAGCAAGAGGGCAGGGCGTGTCGATCAGCTATGTTGTGATCGAGACTGTGATTGGGTTTGTGCTGATTGCGGCGACGGACCGGGGGCTGTGTTCGTTGAGGATGGGCGATGAGGTTGCGGGTTTGGTGGCTGAGTTGAGGGAGGAGTTTCCGGCGGGTGAGTTGGTTGCTGTCTCTGAACCCTATGGAGAGGCTTTGGGAGTTTGGGTGGCGGCGATTCGGGGATATCTGGAGGGGAAACAGATTGACATTGGATTACCGCTAGAGGTGAGGGCGACTGCTTTTCAGGCGCGGGTGTGGAGTTACTTGTTGAGGATCCCGGTGGGAGAGGCGCGGAGTTATGCGGAGGTGGCCGAAGGGATTGGACAGCCGACCGCGACGCGGGCAGTGGCGAGCGCGTGTGCGCGAAATCCGGTGGGGTTGGCGATCCCGTGCCACCGTGTGATTCGTGGGGATGGGACGCTGGGTGGGTACCGGTGGGGGATGGGGCGGAAGCAGCAGTTGCTTGAGCGGGAGGGATGCGCGACGCAATCGAATTGAATTTCGGGGGATACTGACAGAGGAGAATCCCGCGAGTTGATTAGTGTAGAGGCATCGTACGAGTATTGCGTGGCTGTGGCGAAGGCGCGGGCGAAGAATTTCTATTATTCGTTCCTGGTATTACCGAAGCGGAAGAGGCTGGCGATGTGCGCGGTGTATGCGTTCATGCGGGAATGCGATGACCTGAGCGACGAGGCAGGGGCGACGCGTGTGGCGCTGGATGACTGGCGGGATCAGTTAGACCGCGTGCTTGATGGGGGCGAGGCGGAGCATTCGATTTGGCCAGCGTTTCGGGATACGGTGGAGCAGTTTCGGATTCCTCGATCGTACCTGTACGACATGATTGAAGGCGTGACGAGCGACTTGAGTTTTCGGCAGCCGCAGTCGTTTCAGGATTTGTATCAGTACTGCTATCGGGTGGCGGGCGTGGTGGGGCTGACGATCACGCATATCTTCGGATTTCAGAATGTCCGCGTGCTCGAAATGGCTGAGAAGTGTGGCATTGCATTTCAACTGACGAATATCTTGCGAGATATCGGAGAGGATGCTGGGCTGGGTCGGAGTTATCTGCCGGTTGAGTTGATGCGGCAGTATGATGTGCGGGAAGAGGATTTGAAGAAGGGCGAAGTGTCGCCGCGGTTGCACGCGCTGCTTGAAGATCTTGGGAGAAGGGCGCGGGAGTATTATCAGTTTTCGCGGCCGATGATCGAGATGGTGGACCGGGATTCGCGATCGAGCTTGTGGGCTTTGATCGAGATTTACTCGCGGCTCTATCGGAGGATCGAGGCTTCGGGGTTTGAGGTGTTGCGGGCGCGGCACCGATTGCCGAAGTGGGAGAAGTTATCGATTGTGGCGATGGCTGTGGTGAAGTGAGTTAGTCTTCGAACTTGGGGCTGGTGAAGGTCTTGGTGGTGTGATCGTGCCAGGTGAGTTTTTCTTCGTCGAAGATGCACCAGAGCAGGCCGAGGCCGAGGCTGGCGAAGCTGACGATGGAAACCAGGACGCGGAGGAGACGTTCTTCGCGAGTGGGGCGGTTGCCGTCGAAGTTGATCAGCTGGATCTTGACGGCGGCCATGCCGGGAGTATCTCCCCCAGCAAGAGCCCAGAGAAATTTGTAGAGCAAAGCGACGCTGGCAGCGACGACGACATAGGTGCTGATGTCGAGCTTGGCCAGGCCGAACTGAACACCGCCGAAATAGTAGATCGTGACAAGGATGCCGACGCCGATGGCGATCATGGCGAAGTCATAGGTGACGGCCATTGCGCGGTGGGCAGGGTCGGCTACGGGCGAGTTTGTGTAGAGGGCTTTCTCGACCGTGCGGGTTTCAAGGTGTGCCTCAGGGAAATCGAGGGCCTTCTGAATCTCTGGCGGACCGGCGGGGTTGAGGCCGTTGGGACGCTGATGGATGCGCGTCTTGAGGTTGCGCTGCTGGGTAGAGCGAGCGACCTTGGCAGCATCGGGTGAAATGGATTCGAAGGGGATGACGCGCTTGGGTTCCTGAACCGGGAAGAGGCGTGTCTGGACCGGAGTGCGGCTGCGTACGTCTTCTGCAGAGAGGCGTTTTTCGAGGGCGTCGAGGCGGGGCACTGCGTTGCCGTAAGCGTCGGGAAGAAGGATCGGGCCGGACATGCGGCGTCCGCAGAGATGACAGCGGGTGTCATCCTGGGCGTTGTCGGTGCCGCAGTATCCGCACTTCATTGCGAGTCTCACGTCTTTCCTGGTTTTGTTCTGTGGCCGATCGAAGCTAGTTTCGGGTGAGGCGGCTTGTGGAGAGAAGGCAGGCTTGTTAACCTGAGCCTTGAACCCAAAGCAGATATTCCCTCAGTACTACTCTTGTTTAGTTAACACGATTCTGTCGGTTTGTCACGTAATTTCTTCATTTCATTGGGCGTCGCTGTTTCTTTGTATCTCTTTTGCCTTCGCTGGATATGCCCAAAACCCTGTGGCAAGCAACCCGAACATCAAACTTCCGTTTGTGAGGCCGGGAGCGCCGCCTAAGGACAAGGTGGTGGTGAAGGCACTGGGGTCGCAGACGGTTGAGGGAGATTGGGTACGGCTGAGGGTGGCGGCGGTGGTGGATGTTTATGAGTCGACGCTCGAGGCTGATGAAATCGACTACAACCTTGAGACGGGGGAGGCGCATGCACGGGGCAATGTGCATTACAAGAATTACGAAGAGGGGGAGGAGATTTTCTGCGAGAAGGCTGACTACAACACGAAGGATCTGACAGGGAAGTTTTATGAGATCCGCGGGTCGTTTGCATCGCGGATTGATGCGCGGCCTGGCATTCTGACTTCTTCGAATCCTTTTCAGTTCCGTGGGAAGTGGGCCGAGCGGCTGGGGAACCGCTATGTGTTGTATCAGGGCACGATCACGAGTTGTACGTATCCGCGGCCTTGGTGGACGTTGAAGGCACCGAAGTTCGACATCGTGCCGAACCAGCGGGCGGTGACACAACGGGCGATGTTCCTGCTGAGGGGCGTGCCGATGTTTTACTTCCCGTATTTTTACAAGTCGCTTGAGAAGCAACCGCGGCGGAGCGGGTTCCTGGCGCCGAGTTTTGGCAACTCATCCCGATTTGGGCAAATGGTTGGCATCGGATATTACTGGGCGATGAACCGTAATTATGATTTGACTTATCGCCCGCAGTATTTCACGGAGCGAGGGTTTGCTCATAATGTGGAGTTTCGAGGCAAGCCCAGGCAGGGTTCGGATTTTGGTATGAATCTTTTCGGTGTTGCCGACAAAGGGTTGCTGTTGCAGGATGGGCGGCGGATCAAGCAGGGTGGCTACAGCATCAACTTCGATGGCAAGTCGGAGTTAGGACGGGGATGGAGGTCGCAAGGAACGTTCAATTATCTGTCGGCATTTATCTTCCGGCAGGCGTTTACGCAGAGCTTCAACGAGGCGATTTTTTCTGAAGTGAATTCTGTGGGGTTTGTGGAGAAGCATTGGAAGGGGAAGAGCGTTCAGGTGGTATTTGCGCGCAGCCAGAACTTCCAGACGACCAATCCGGGGGACTCGATCACGATCCGGCGGTTGCCTCAAGTGGAATATGTGAGACGGGACACGCAGATCTGGCAGCGGATTCCGGTGTGGGTGTCGATGGAGGGAACGGCTGGGTTGGTTCGACGCAATCAGCCTCTGTTTCAGACGCGACAGTATGTAGAGAGGGCTGATGTGGCGCCGCGGATTTCTACTGCATTCCGGTATGCCGGTTTCAGCCTGATGCCGAGTTTTGGGTTGCGGGAGACTTACTGGGGAAGCTCGCAAGAGAATGGGCGCGTGGTGGGATCGAATGTAAGGCGCAGTGCGCGGGACTTTGCGGCAGAACTGATGATGCCTTCGTTTGCGCGCGTTTTTGACAAGTCACCCAAGTGGATGGGCGGCGGGAAGATGAAGCACGTGATCGAACCGCGAGCTTCGTTTCGGTACGTGAGTGGCGTGAATGACTTTGCGCGGATCATCCGGTTCGACGAGAACGAGTTGTTGACGAATACGAAGGAAGTGGAAGTAAGTTTGACGAACCGGTTGTATGTGAAGCGCGGGCCGACGACGCAGGAGTTTTTGTCGTGGCAGGTGTTTCAACGGCGGTACTTTGACCCGACGTTTGGGGGAACGGTGGTTGCGGGGCAAAGGAACATCAACCAGTCGAGCGTGGACTTTGCGGCGTATGGATTTATTGACGGGGCGCGGCGCTATTCCCCGGTGGCGAGTTCGGTGAGGATGCAGCCGCTGCCAACCGCGGGTGTTGAATGGCGGCTTGATTATGACCCAAAGCGCGGGAATGTAACGAACAGTACATTCTCGGTGGATGGGCGGTTGGACGATTGGTTTATCTCAGCGGGGCACACACAGGTGGACTCGTCGAATGCACTCTCGCCACAGAACAATCAGTTTCGGGGGCTGATCGGATGGGGAGCGCAGAGTCGGCGAGGGTGGAGTTCGGCATTTCTTGCGATCTATGATTACCGGATTGGCGTATTGCAGTTCGCCAATACCGAGGTGACTTACAACACGGATTGCTGCGGATTTAGCCTGCAGTACCGGAGATTCAGCTTTGGGACGCGGAATGAGAATCAGTTCCGGATGGCGTTCTCGATCGCGAACCTGGGGTCGTTTGGGACCTTGCGGAAACAGGAGAGGTTCTTCTAGGAGTACTCATTTATGAATATGAGCGGGCGGATCCTGACGGGGGCGATGGAATGGATATCGTATTTCCTGCTGGCAGTGCGCGACCGGCGTGATGGTTGACACTTTAGACCGGGAGGATCGTTGACACTTTTCCGATCCTCGCAGCCGCCTCAAAGCAAGATAGCGCACCCGGTTTTGGCTTTGTGCTTGGGTTGGAGATGAGGGGAGATCCGCAGCCGTCGTCGCGTGGGAATGTGGGAATCGCCCTGCGATTTCCAAGGACTGTGGGAGCGGTGGGAAAGCGGTGTTTGCATTTCCACGGCTTCCATAGTCCGGCATTTCCACGCTCTGCTCATGTCGCCGTCTTCTTGTTGGCCCAACGCTCGGCGCGATCTTCGCGCACAAAGGTATGAGTCCGGTTCTCCAGCCAGCCCAGGAAAATGCGCCCGCAGTAGACCGCGAACAAGTCCTCTTCTTCCTCTCGCAGCCCAACATTCTGCCCCGCCAGCACTGGCGATATAGGAATCCGCTCGGCGGCCCACAAGATCGTCCCCTGCCCATAAACCCTGCGAGTGTGAAAGCCCTCGCCATATTCGAACTCCGGATTCTGGCCGTTGTATTGTTTCGCGCTCGTCCGATAGCGCTCCGCCGGTGTTTTCATTTCCAGGGCTTCATGAGGTCTCTCTTCGTTGAACTCCAGCCGATAGCGCTCAAACACGCGCTGCTGTGTCCGCAAGTCCCACTCCACGCCTCCATCCAAACGGTCGTGCAGCAACGACAAATGGAACCGCTCATGCCGTCCATTCTGTTGC
>Ga0194133_10004773_pt1 | contig 17773 bp, 18 predicted proteins | sample TA2KigOf40mmetaG_FD_155448 | JGI IMG/M metagenome (GOLD analysis project Ga0194133, IMG submission 155448) | Freshwater microbial communities from Lake Tanganyika, Tanzania - TA2015055 Kigoma Offshore 40m | ecosystem: Environmental > Aquatic > Freshwater > Lake | place: Tanzania: Lake... | reverse complement strand
TTTTACAGGTAGTAATGGCCCTACCGGTTTTACCGGACCACAAGGTATTATAGGTCCTCAAGGAAATACTGGTCCACAAGGCATGACAGGGCCTCAAGGAGATACTGGTCCACAAGGAAATACTGGTCCACAAGGAAATACTGGTCCACAAGGAGATACTGGTCCACAAGGCATGACAGGACCAATAGGTTTACTTGGATATACAGGTCCACAAGGAGATAGTTATTGGAATCCAAATTCAGGTTCAACTGGTATATATTATTTAAGTAATGTCGGTATAGGAACAACTGCTAATTCATCTTATAGTTTATCCGTTAGTGGAGCAATTAATGCTACATCATTTAACTCATCGTCAGACTATCGTATTAAGGATAATATAATATTACTCAGTAATACTAGTTATAATATTGATGAACTAAAACCAGTTTTATATTATAATAAATTATTGGAAAAGAATGATATTGGTTTTATAGCACATGAGCTACAAAAAATTTATCCATTTTTGGTTAATGGAGAAAAAGATGGAGAGAATATGCAATCTATTAATTATATAGGTATAATTGGTTTATTAGTTAAAGAAATCCAAGAACTTAAAAAAAAACTAAACAATTAAATTAAAAATTGATATTAAAAATCATATTAAAAATAAGTTAATAATTATATACAAGTATTATTAATGGAACTTTCAAAAGAACAAAAAATTGCTTTTAATAAATATGTTGAAGGTCATAACATATTTATTACAGGTCCAGGCGGTGCCGGAAAATCTGAATTAATTAGGTCAATTTATAGACATGCACATTCTCAATTTAAGGATATATATGTCACTGCCTTGACTGGGTGTGCGTCTATTCTTTTAAATTGTAAAGCAAAAACACTTCATTCTTGGGCAGGAATTGGATTAGGGAACGGAACTACAGAACAATTAATCGCAAAAATTAAAAAAAATAAATTTTTAAAAGCAGTTTGGAAAGATACAGATATTTTAGTTGTTGATGAAGTAAGTATGCTTTCGTTAAAATTATTTAATATGTTAAATGATATAGGAAAAGCAATCAGAAAAAGTCAAAGGCCATTTGGAGGCATTCAATTAATATTTTCGGGCGATTTTTATCAGTTGCCTCCTGTTGGCGATTATTTAGAACCAGATACACAACGATTTTGTTTTGAGAGCGATGATTGGAACTCAATATTTCACCGTGATTGTCAAATAGAACTAAAAAAAATATTCAGACAAACTGATGAAATTTATTCAACTATTTTAAATCAAATTAGAGAAGGAAAAATTAAAAGAAGATCAAATGATTTACTTCTTGAATATGTGGGAAGAGAAATAGATCCAAAATTAATCGCAGAACCGACAAAACTTTATCCCACCAAAAATAAGGTAGAACAAATTAATATCTTTAAAATGTCAGCATTAAATAGCGAAGAAAAAGAATATAAAATTAAATATGTAAAAGATTTGGAAATGACGAAAAGTCAAAAAGAAATTAGAAGACAATTTACGGATCAAGATGTACAGATTGAACTTGATTTCTTAGCTGGGAATTTAATGTGTGATAAAGAAATAAAAATAAAAATAGGATCACAAGTTATGTGTATTATTAATATAAAATCAGAACAAGGCGACATCTTAATATGTAATGGTAGTCAAGGAATTGTCAAACAATTTTGCGAAGTAACAGGTTGTCCAAAAGTAAAATACAATAATGGTGTTGAGATGGTAATGTCACGTCATATTTGGGAAAGCGACAAAATTCCGGGTATAGGTGTTACACAAGTGCCTTTAATTTTATCGTGGGCATTAACGATACATAAATCACAGGGTGCGACATTAGATGCTGCTGAAATAGACGTTGGAAGCGGTATATTTGAATGTGGACAAACTTATGTAGCGCTATCACGTGTAAAAAGTTTAGAAGGATTATATTTAACATCATTTGACGCAAAAAGAATACGAATCAATAAAAATGTAAAAGAATATTACGAATCACTAAGACTTTATCACGAAACAAAAGAAAAAAGTTGCGAAGTTTTTGTGCCGTCTGTTATTGCTGAGGATATTCCGGTCGCTGACGAAATACCGGTTGCTATTCCTACAAATGAAGTTGCGACTGTTCCGACAAATATATTCGTAAATTATGAATATGTAGAAGCAAAAGCGGAATTAGTAGAAGAAAAATATGACGATAATAATAATAATAATAATAATAATAATAATAATAATAATAATAATAATAATAATAATAATAATAATAATAATAATAATAATAAAGACCCAAATATAAAGATCGTAAAATTATATTAATAAATATTTTAAGATTTTTGTTCAACAATAATAGTTTTTAAAATTTCTACTGCTTTTTGGTTTACTCTAATTTTTCGCAACATATCGAAAATTTTGTTATGTGTAATCTTGTCTAATTCACAAGTTTCAATAAATAATCCACAATATGAATCAATAATCGGTTCAATTATATCATAAATCTCCCTAACCTCTTTATCAAACTTAATTAATTTGTTTAAATTTAACAGTAACGTTTGAAATATATTTTTTCTCTTATTTACTTCTTCGATAAAACTTTTTTTAATTTGCTCTTCATATTGGTCATTCATAATTTGTTGTTGATGAAATTCACGCATACTTAAATTTAATACTTCATCTAATTCTTTATCAAAATCGCTTCTTGTATCTTGTAATAGTCTTTCTCTTACTACTTCATCAGGAGGCCTAACATTTTCTTCAAAATCTTCATCAAATGAATTATTCATAATGGTGTAAAATAAGGTATTATGTATTTAATTTTTAACCGTTTTTTAAAATCAATTTTTTTACAATAGTATAAAAAATTGATTCATAATTAAAATAATAATGTTATATTAATTATAAAATGGAAACTACTGCTAAAGAAGAAATGAATTTATATAGTTTTAATGAAATATTAAAAATGAGTTTCGTTCAAACTGGAGAAAAAATATTCAAAAGAACAGATAACAACGAAATACTAGGTATCGTTTATTCAAAGTATCCAAAAAATTCAAAAATAGATGCTATGATTAATGGTGGCATAATTGAGTTTGTAAATTTTTATACAAATAAATATACAAAATTATGTGGTAATCAAGTAGACGCAAAAACAAAAATATTTGAGGTTATTAATTAATAAAATAAAAAATTGAAATTTAAAAACTTTTAAAAATAAAATGTATAATAACTTAACTGAGAAGTGTCTATAATGGAATTATTAAATAACGAATTAGCAAATATTGGAAATATTTCTAATTATGAGTCAAGAAATAAGGATGATAATTTATGTGGTATTGTTTATAATGAGTCAAATAATATTGGAACAAGTAGTTGTGATACTAATTCATTTCAGGATTCCGAAGAAAATAATAAAACCGATAAAAAAATATGCGAAAAAAATGCTGATAATAGCATAAATATTTTCAGATATAAATTCACAACCGAATTTACAGAAGAATTATTTAAGTTTTCAAAAATACATCAATACGACCACCGAAAGGATTTTAAAGAAGCCTGGGAAAAATGGACAGAAAATAATTCTGAAATTATTGACGATGAGGTTAGGCGACTTAAAAATTTGGGTTATGAAGGAGATATTTTAGATAAGATGTTTAAAAGTGCCAGATATTATTTCAGAAAAAAAAGCACCGAAAAAAAAGAGCCAGTTAAAAGACGAATTTATGTAGGTTCTCAAAAGGAATTATTGGAAGCAATGGATGATCATATTAAGGTTAGTATTGAATCTGGAAACTTTAAACCTTCAGACGGTTTCGATGAATTTTGTAAAGAAAATATCGAAATATTGAAAGAACAAGTAACCCAATTATGTCGTGCTGGAATTAAAGACCCAAATGAAATAAAGAGCAAAATTAAAAAAACATATAAAAATAGATATTTCTTAGCGATAAAATAATAAAGAATTTTTATGAAATATAAATAATAAGCAATAAATAATGGAAACTAATATTAACGTATTAAATATAGATAAACATTTTTTTTCGGTAACCAATAAACAAACTCAAAATAAACCTGAATACAGAACAAAAATTATTAATCACTGTTATTTTTCTGTTAACGAGGTTTCAATCTCTAAAAAAATAAGCGATATACCCTATTATTTGAATTTTTTTTCCATATTAGATGATTATGAACCGTTAGTTATATCACAATTGAGTAAAAATATAATAGAAACACTACCTAATTTTAAAAATGATAAACACTATTTATTCAAATATAAGGATGTAAACTCAATAGATTTCATAGATAAATTATACAGCCATAAATCAATTAAAAAACTAATATCCAATGTTATTGATTCCTTTTCACATATTTTATACGCACTTAATATATTAAATGATAGCAATATATGTTTTTTTAACATTTCACCTTTAAATATAATATATCTTCAGGAGTATAGAGAGAAACCTGTTTTGGCAAATTTTGGATTAAGTTTACGATTAGATAAACTTGATCATAATTATTTATTTGACGCATTAAATAATTTAAACGATTTTACTTACCAACCAATGGAAATACATATACTTTATTATTTTATTAAACGAAAAATGATAACAATATCTTATTCATTTATTCAAGAATTTTGCGAAAATTTTATTGAAAATTTAAATATTTTGAATTTGTTTTCAAAAGAGTACAAACAAACTTATAAACAAAAATGTATTGAAACTATGAAAAAATACATTAATCGCAATCAAAAGGAAATTATTGACGACATATTAGAGAGAAATGATAAGTGGGACATATACGGAATTAGTGTATTATATCTTCAAATATTTGGTTGTATTTCACAAGTTTTCTCTCTAAAGGGAACATTTATAAGTAAAATTACTTGTTATCTTTCTCAAAATCTTCACCCAGATTCAGATAAACGTATGTCATTAGAAGAAACTTTAAATATATTTAATAAGTTATTAAATGAAGAAAAGGACTGGAGTTATGTTAATAAGCTAGACAATAATAAGTTGTCTAAATTATTTGATGAGTTTTCGAAATAAATTTAATGTTTACAATGTCTACGATGTCTACGTGTTTTTCCACCAGCCATTGATGCTGATGCTGACGCACTTCTGCTTCTTCTAGATTTACCTTTTTTTGCTGATTTTTTCATTGATTTTTTTACTCCGGAGGCATGAACAGAAGTGTGATTTTTCATTTCTGATTTACGCTTACTAGCATCTACTAATGCTTGTTTAAATTCATAGCTAGAATCTTTAGCTTTACCCTCCTCGTAAATTTTCTTTACAAACATATTCCAAGCACTTGGCATTATATATATATTCTAAATATTAAATTATTATTTATCTTCTAAATTTATTTTATTTATTCATTAAAAATAAAATTGAAATAATAAAATAACACATAAGTAAATTATATATTGATAAGCAAAATGGTGAAAAATACGCACGGAGGTAATAAATCTAAGGGTATGGCCCGCAAAGGTTTTATCAAAAGAGACTATGGTCTTAGAATGGCACAAGAAGAAGGTGAGATTTATGCTCAAGCTGTTAAAGTTTTAGGCGGTAGTATTGCTAGTGCGATTGATATCGATGGTGAGCCTTTACTTGCTCATATTCGCGGAAAATTTAGAGGACGAGGTAAGCGCGATAATTTTATTGGTCCCGGAACTTGGTTATTAGTTGGTCTTCATTCTTGGGAAGCCACCGATACGGCAAAATCTAATAAGGCCAGAAATTGCGATATTCTTGAGGTATATAATGATGTAGATAAAACTAAATTACAAAATTCTGTCACAAGCGTAAATTGGAGTAAATTTATTGCTAACGACACAAAAACAATTGGAAAGGATGGAAGCGATATGGAAAATGATATGGGTGTCGCGTTTACTGATGACACTACTGAAGAATATGAAAACATTATTGCTGCGCAAGCTTCAGCAGGAGTAAAAAAATCTACTATTATTATGGATGAGAATGACGAAGAAATTGATGTTGATGATATTTAAATTTACAAGGTAATGAATATTAAATTTATAAAATATAAAATTATATAAGTAATTAATTAAATTGAAAAAACCTTTTTTAAATTTAATTAGTAACGCACAAGTAAATAACAAAATTATTTAAGGTTAGGATAATTTATCTTTGGAACAATAATTATATTATTGTTAATCGGTTTCTTATGGTTTTTATAATTTATTTTATTCTTAATACATTTTACGCGATTAAGATTAGAATTGTAAATAATTCTATTAAATGAATTAAAAACTCTGTTCAACGACATTTGCTAATTATTATTTACTAATTATACATCTATTTTAAATGATAAATAGTAATCAATTTTTTTTGATAAAATGCAACCTCCTCTATTTAATATATAAAGTTTTTATTCGTCAGGCGTATAGGAACTAATTTACAGTTGCTGTTAGGAGGTAATTATACTTAGTGTAATATCTTTAAATGCTTATTTAAATATATAATAAATATATTTAAAAATAAAAGAACAATTAATATATTATTAGAACATATACTCTTATATTAGACTATTATAAATGAGCAATTTATTTAAAAGTAATTCAAGATTTGCTTCTTTAGCTGAAGACATTTCTGTTGATAACAGTAAAAAGGATAAAGTGTGGAAAAAAGAGAAGACTGAAAAAAAAGGCAATGAACTAAGTAAAAATAATGATAATAGTGGGGAAAATAATAATAATAAATTTAATTCATTTAAGGATGAACCACAAAGGGAAACCACATTTAGAGATGATAGAAATTTTAATGGACGGTCAAGAGAATTTGACGAAAAACAAAAATTAAAAAGACAACAAGAGAGAGAAAGACTAAAAGTATCAGAAGAAAATCAAAGAGAAAAAGAAAAAGAGGCTAGCATTAACATAAATAATTTTCCTGAGTTAGTTTCAAATCATAAACAAAAAAATAATAATATACAACCAAAGATAATTAGTTTTGCTGATAAGCTCAAAAAAGATGAATTTACAGTAACAAATAAAAATAATGCTAAAGACACTGAATTGGAGAATTTACCGTATGGTTGGGCTATATTAAAAAAAGATCCATTTACCGGTAACACAATTATTAAACAACATCCTGAGAAACCTATTCGCAAAAAAACTGAGGCAGAAGTTGGACGAGATATTTTAAGGGCATTAGTTACCTTACACGATAAAAGAACTAAAGAATATATTGATACATATGGCGAATATGCTTGGGAAAAAATGTTTAAAAGACCACACTGGAGAGAAGAAGAATTGGAAAATATGTCGGATTCTGATGATGAAGATAATGATGATGAAAATGAAGAAATGAACGATAGTACCGAAGAAGAATATTACCGATAAAATTGGTTTAAAACAATAATCAATTATATGGCATTATTATAATAAAATAATATGGACGATGAATTTAATAGTTTAGATGACGATTGGATTAATAAATTTGAAAATACGGATAAACTATATCAAGAGTTCTATAAAGATGATTTATATTATGTTAACTTAAGAGCCATATATGTAAACAGAGAAAATGAAATTGATAAAATTAGAAATGAGTCGTTTTTAATGTCAAAACCAAACCAAATTACTCAAGAAGAAATTATTCAAATACTTAAAAAAAATTCAATAGATAATGATAAAAGATATACATTATTATCAATACTTAAATATAATATTAATTTGGAACCGGACAATGTTAAAGAGTATTTATTGGAAAAAATTAATCCGGATTATTTATTTTGCATTAAAAATATTGATGTAGTAAATTTTGATAAGACTATTAATATGTTTCAGGATTTAAATGATATTATATTTATATTTTATGAAAAATCGGGTGAGCTTAAAAAAGTAGACACTAAAAATAGCACCAAGAAAATATATTTACGTTGTTTAAATGCTAATAATAGGAAAACTATTAAAAAACGATATAAAGAGTAAAATACAATATATATAATCATAAAATGGCAGCACTTATTGACGCTCTCGATAATTATACTCCTACTCAAATTGGAGAAAATGGTCATGTAGAATATGGTTGGTCTAATAATATCCAAGAACAAATTTTACAGTTTAGCTTTCAACTTACCAGATCAAGTGGTAGTAACACCAATATTCTTTCAAATACATTAGAAAAAATGCTATCTATTCTTAAATGTAAACTAGAAACCGGAACTTTAGTTGAAAAGGAAGTCGCAAAAGGACATCTTTCTGTTTTATACAAAATGAACGGGCATACACGCGATATTATTGATGGTAAGGGTGAATATAATCTTTCTTATATGATGATTTATATGTGGAACAAATTTTATCCAGAATTAGCTCAATTTGCTCTTAGGTGTTTTGTTGTTTTTGATGATGGTAGGCATCAATACGGTTCTTGGAAGGATTTAAAATATTTTTGTAATTATTGTAAGGAGCAAGGCGATTCCAGTAACTCAGACCTTATTAGATATTGTATTAAATTAATTAATGAACAAATTAAAAAAGATTATGAAAATGAAACTATGAAAAATATTTCATTAGCTGCTAAATGGGTTCCTAGAGAGAAGTCGTCTTTTGGCTGGATTTATCATCTTTTAGCAATTGATTATTTTTCCGAATATTTAGATACACCTGTTACTGACGAACAAATTAGAAAAGCTGTATTGAAATGTAAGACTGAATATCGTAGGTTATTATCATTTTTAAATAAAGAAATTGATACTACACAAATTAAGCAATGCGGTAATAACTGGGCCAATATTAATTTCGATAAAGTTACATCAATTACGTTATCTAAACAAAAGAAGGCATTTTTGAATATTAAGAAAAATGGTGAAATTCGTTGGCCAGATGTAGAAGATAGAGTTACTTGCGCTGAAAAATTTAATTCTCATATTGAAAAGGCTGTTAAGGGTGAAGTTGAAATGAAGGGAAAACGTGTTGGTATGGCTGATTTTACTAAACAAGCGATTGACTTATTACGTAGAGATGATAATCAAAACGAGAGAGACCTTTTAAACTCACAATGGAGGGATAATTCTTCACAAAATGTGGCACTCGGTAAAATGATTGCGATGGTTGATGTTTCAGGTTCAATGGAAGGTGATCCGTTGAATGTAGCGATTGCTCTTGGAATTCGTATTGCCGAAAAATCATTGGTTGGTAAACGTGTAATGACTTTCAGTGCTAAGCCAACTTGGGTAAACTTGGAGCCATATAATGATTTTATTTCTCAAGTTAAAATTGTTAAAGAAGCTGAATGGGGAATGAACACAAATTTTTATGCTGCTCTTGACCTAATTTTGGACGCAATTATTCAGAATAAAATGGAACCTGAAGATGTTCAAGATATGGTTCTCGTTATTTTATCAGATATGCAGATGGACCAAGGTGATAAAACCGATAAAAGTGTTTTATATGATACAATGAAATCTAAATATGAAGCGGCTGGAATCAGAGTTCACGGAAAACCATATAAGCCACCACATATTTTATTTTGGAATTTAAGGAGCACATCAGGGTTTCCTTGTTTGGCTAATCAACCTAATACATCTATGATGTCAGGATTTAGTCCAGCTCTTCTAAATTTATTTTGTGATCAAGGTTTAGATGCGCTTCAGGCTTGTACTCCTTGGTCATTACTTATGAAAAGTTTAGAAAATGAGAGATATAAAATTATGGAGGATAAAATTAATTGTTTATTATAAATGAAGTAGAATTAATTTTAATTATTAACGATATTTTTACTATTTACATAATATAAATATGAGTAAAATAAATAAATTAATAAATAATGATTTGGTAATTATAAAAAAATCAAATATAGATGGATTAGGGGTATTTGCAATAAAAAATATACCAAAAGGTACAAAAATTGCTGATTATTATGGCAAGGAAATGAAATGGAAAACATTTAAAAATAAATATGGTAAATATAAGTCAAACTCATTACATACATATCCAATGCGTCGTATCTGGAAAATAATTGTAGCCAAAGAAGAACCTTATAAAAGTAAAAATTTAACAAACTACATAAATGAAATTAGAGGTAAATCTAATTGTGAATTAAAATTACGAGCATTATATGCTAAAAAAAACATAAAAAAAAATTCAGAACTACTATTGGATTACCCCGAAGACTATAATCGTTTTTGGCTAAAAAATAAAATAACCCAAAATAAAACTAAAAAAATAAAACAAAAAAATAAAACGAAAAAAATAAGAAATAAAAAAAATTGATATATTTAAATTATAATTTTGTTATTTTAAACAAATTGACATGCTTACTGTTGTAACCGGAAGATATAATGATAAAACATGGGAAGCTTCTGTACGTTATAGAGAACGTAAAAACTTAGTATGTATATATGCCCCGCCATATAAGTTATCGGAAAAAATCGATTTAGATTCACCTGTATTTGTAGTTGAAATGAATAATTCAAAAAATGAAATTATGGGAATTGGATTAATTAAAAATAAAATAGTTACTGATAAAGTGTATAAAGTTCAAGAAGATTCCAATTGTAATAGATATATTTATATTGGAGAATATCATATGTCAAGAGAGCTATTGGATAAGTATAATCCGTTTCTTGTTTATGTGTTGGACGAAATATTATTTAAGGGTAAAACACATTCAAAGCGCGGATCTGGACTAACAAAAATTCCTGAAAAAGTATTAAAACTTGAAGTATGTGAAGGGTTAGATGTTAAAAAAGAAATAAAAAATGTTTTTATTCATCATTTCAGGGATAAACTTTTATCGAAAAAAGAGACATCAGAAAATAATGATAAGAAAAATTAATTGAAATAATTATTTTGAAATAATTATTTAATATTCAAATAATTATTAAATATTCAATTAATTATTAAAAACAATATTTATATCATTTATATGACAGACATAAATACTAATATTTCAGATTATACTTTATCTGAATTAATGGCAATTATAGAGATTGAAGATTTAACACCACAAAATATTATCGAAAATACAAATTATTACATAAACAAATATCGCATTAAAAATCCACAGTTATCTTCTTTTTTTCAAAATGTCCAAAGCCAACTTTTACAGTATGCTGAAGGTCTTGATGAAAATGAAGATAATAATAATAATGATGAAGAAGGTAAAATTATTGTTGAGGGATTTGGAAATATGGATAATGAAGCAATTTATCCTGCTGGCAATAAACAAATTACTGATTGGTATCAAAATGAAAATCTTACACAAAGTGACGAAAATCAAGCAAATAAAATTACTAACAGAAAGCAAAAAATACAAGTTTTTGGAAATGAAAAAGTGCCAATGAAGCGCGAACAAATAGCAACTACAGATACGTATAATTTGCCGGTTAAGCAAGATTCACTTAACCCCAACTTAAAAAATACTATAACTCGATTCCTCAATTTAGATAGTCAATTTAGGCAATACACGAGCGGTATAGATTCGACATCAACCAATTATACTTGTGATCTCTCTGATACCATAAAAAATACATTAAGCATAAGTTTATATTCTTACCAAATACCGTTTAGTTGGTATGCTATTGACACCGCTTACGGTAATACATGCTTTTGGATTTATGACATTAGTTCAAATAATTATGTCTCTATATCAATACCACCCGGCAATTATGCGCAAACAGATTTTCAAACGCAATTAAATACTTCTTTTACTGAAGCAGGATTTATATCATTTCCACCAGTTACAGGCGCAACTGTTCCAGTAAATTACAATGCTAATAGTGGCGTTATAACCCTTTATCTTTTCGGTGGGGTTTGGCAGGAACAAGGAAATCCGTCGAATACATTTACCATTTCAGAAACAACTCAAATCATATTTTTTGATTTTACGTCAACTTTACAGTGTAACGTAAATTGCTCAAATAAAAGTAGCCATTACTTAAATAGCACATTAGGTTGGGTTATGGGTTATAGGTTACCATATTTAACTGTAGATCCAAGTGGAAATACAGCATCAGCTATATTAGACTTAAATGGCACAAAATATTTAATATTAGTTATTGATGATTATAATCAAAACCATATAAATAATTCATTAGTGTCTATATCACAGTTTAGTAATACATTAAAAATGCCATCCTATTATTCGACCGATATACCTTATGCTTGTCAGCAACCTGGTCAAACTACATCTAATTTAAACGAATTAGTAGCAGGTGTTTTTACGCAATCTTTATTTAATAACCAATCTTTTAATGCTGGTAACGGTTTATTTAATCCGGGAAATTATACAAATACTAGTATTCAAGCAGAAAATGGACTTTTAATAGCGGGAAAATATCAAAACGATTATGCTGCCACACAAATTGTATTACCGAGCGCACCTAGAACACTCACTAATGCGCAACTTTATACAATTAATTCCATAAATAATAACAACAATAATCTTACGAATTATTTAGCGAAGGCACCTACTTCGTCTGATATTTTAGCCATTGTTCCAGTAAAAACTTCTACAGGTGTTCCAACCGGATCACTATTGGTTGAATTTAGTGGTTCATTACAAGACAGCACTAGGACATATTTTGGTCCGGTTAATATTGAACGTCTAGCTGTAAAATTACTAGATGACAAAGGCAATATTTTGAATTTAAATGGTAACGACTGGTGTGTTACAATCGTTGCTGAGTGTTTATATCAATATTAGTTATTTACATTTTAAGAGGTATAAAACAAAAATATATGCCATAATAACTATATCATATAATATATATAAATGGGTATATTATATGAATTAGGGTCATATGGACCTATAATAATGCTACTTTTATCGTGGTTTTTATTATGGGACAATAAAAATTTATTTTTCTACTATACGGTCGGCATTTTTGCCAATTCTATTTTAAATATAATCTTAAAAGGAATAATTCAAGAACCGAGACCTTTATACGATAAGGATAAGGTAAAACTAGCTTTAACATATACCAAACAATATTTTTATCAAGACGGAATACCGTTTAATATTTTTGGTATGCCATCTGGTCACGCTCAATCGTCATTTTTTTCGGTAGCTTTTATGTACTTTGCTCTTAAGGATAAAAACTTATTGTATTTTTATTCCCTTTTCTCTCTACTCATTTGTTATCAAAGGTATTACTTTAACTATCACTCTATTTTACAATTAGTTATAGGAGCAATAACCGGATTATCTTTCGGTTATTTCGTTTATCAATTAGCAAGAGACAAGATAAAAGGAAGAATTAGAGAGAAGCCAGACGATTTTGGACCAATTTAATTAAACAACACTATCTTCACAAGAAACACGGTGACCCAAATAATACAAATGATCATCAGCATTAGTTTGATATAGGCTAAATTGGTCAGCACATTTTGGGTCCTCACAATTAATGTCACTACATACATTTAGTTTTCCGTTAACATCTTCAAAAATTTCTCTACAACTATGTAGATAACCAAATACGTCAATTGGCGGCACGTGTGGCACAACATCTTTATTATGAGTTACCCTATAATATTCTGGGATTTTGGTATTTACAAAAGCAGCATATTTTGCGTCACCTACACGTGGCTGACCATAGTTATAATTTTTTACATTTATTAGGTTTCTCTCTAGTTCCATTGCTAAAAGTTGTCCAACAGCGGCACCATAAGAATGGCCTGTTACTACTACCGAATATAAGGGATATTGTAGTCGTAAAAGTTTAACGGAATCGACTGTTTTATTTATAACTCTTAATGCTGAATTATAAAATCCGTAATGTACTTTACAATTACATTCGGGAAAAGTATTATAGGGAACCAACTTAACTTCAAAATCATCTAACCAATTCATTGTAGATGAAGAACCTCTTAATACTACATAAATTGACTTTGTTGTTGGTAATATACCGATATATCCTTGAATATCTGTTACTACATCATAAATTGTTTCTTTATATGTGAAAGTAGAAGCAGGACCATTTAATATCATTGATTTATATTTATCTTTCCCACAATATGCTGCTCCACTTAACCAAACGCACGTATTTAATTGAACTGAATCATATGACATAGCTTTTGAGAGAAAAAAAGTAATTAATATAAAAATATTTGTGAAAAACATACGTATATATTAATTATATATTCTTAATTTTAATATAATTATGTAAATTTATATGTTATTAATTTGATATTATTTTTTTTTCGTTTAATTCTTTTTCTTTAAGCTCATAATAATATCTTATTTCTCTCCCCTTTTTAAGAAACTCTTTTACTTTATTATACTCGTAAAATAATTCATCAAATTGTTCTTCAATTAGCTCATGATTATCAAAATTATTATTAATAAATTCTTTGTTAAAATTGACATTTAATGTAACATTAACATTTGTTAATCGTTGTTTTAACAAATAAAACTTACATGATATTAATTCTGATACGTTTCTCATTTCCTCTCGCAATTCATTTTCAGAACTAATATTTTTAATAGAATCTTGTGTGTTTAACGACATTTCTTATGATTTGGCAAATTTGGACTTACTCATTTGTAAAGCAATTAATATCAATTTTATTATAAAATTGAAATTAATGTTATTTGTAATATGTAAATATAAATACAAACTACTATATTTATATTAAGATGAGTATTAAATACGTGGAAATTACAATTGTTAAGAATTTAGAAGAAGAATCTATTTTAAATAAGATATTTGGTTTCTTTAATTACAACGAAACCTTTACGTTTACTGATAAAGATACTATTATAATGGAATTTGAGGATGGAACAGTTTGCGATACAAACTATAATAGTGACATTAAAGAAACTATTAAGTTTGGAACTAATGGAATTTTAAATAATGGTTTTCCAATTTATATTCAAATTAAAAGCGAAGATAATAAAAGCAAAAAAAACTTTACCTTATTTTTTAAGGATCCGTTAGTTAATGATGATAACGTAAAACAAATAAATACAGATATAATGAAACAATGTGATAAATTAAAACATTACAAAAAAATTCCATCGTGTATTAATATTTGTTATGATATGTATGATTTTGAAAATACTCTATTGGAAAGAAAAGATGTTTTATGTATAATTAAGTTAAAGTCAAGTGAAGATAAACCGAGATACATAGTAGCATATGATGAAAAAGTTTTTGATAAACCTTGTTTAATTTATTTAATAGATTGTATATTTAAAAAAAACTTTGAAAATGAATTTGAAAATGAAAATATAACTACATAATATAATATGTCGTGTGCAGGTAAAGGTTATGGAACTAATCCCCAATCTGATTCTTACTTATATACACAATTTAATTCTTCACTCGTAACCAATTCGGTTACTCCAACATCAACCAGAAATTGTCGTCAACTTTCTAGCGGATTTTATCCCAGTTTTACACCGATACTTAGCAATTTATCTGTCACAACTAGTGCTGCTGGTGTATATACTGTCGTAAATGTATACGGCGGAAATTTTTTACCAAACGGAACTACGTTCATTAAATTTGGGACCAATTATTTACCTGTTACTTATTTTGGGTCTTTTAATCTTTCCTTTAGTGTTCCCACTAATTTAACACCAGGAACTTATAATGTATATATAGTTAATTTATATAACGGAAATTTTAGTCCGGCAGTAAATCAAAGTTATGCTGGAAACCTAAATTTTTCGAATTTTATACCTTATGTTATTTCGTAATATTTTTGGAATTATTATTAATAAATAACTTATTATATAATTTTATAATATTTATTTGAGTTTCTGGATCTTTGTCAGCTATTTCTTTATAGAGAAACGCAATTGAATGTTTTGGGTTTAATGTTTCACAAATTAAATTATTGACATAAACTTTTTCGTGTTTTTCCATTAAAACGTTGTATAGGAATTCACCATTGTATCTTACTTTATTTACACCAGAAAATTTGCCCAAAAAATATTCAGCAAGATGAATTTTTCCTCTGTAAAAAATACCGTGGTTCTTACTCATAATTGTTTTTTGTGAAGGTATATTATTTCCTAAGGAATGCTTTTCAAAACATACTAAGTAATTATCAGGTGAAATTGTTTTCGTTATTCCAACTATTTTTCTGTTGTTTATGGTATGGAAATTCGTATCAATATTTTCAATAGAAATAATTTCTTGATCTGTCAGTATGGGTGTTTTTTTTGCAAAACAAATATTCGAAAAAGGAGTGCCAGATAAATCATATATTTGATTTGCGTAATAAGTAGATATTGTTTGCCATTCGTTTGATAAAAAATTTTTACTTGCAGTACCTTTAAAATTAATTAAAGAAATCGGGTTATTTGAAACATCTGTAAATGAATTAACGTTAACAGATTTAATGTTAGAATTATTTTCCACAGTAACATATATTAAATTTGGACAATTTTGAAAAGCGGAACTTCCAACACTTGTGACACTAGAAGGAATTGTTAATGAGGTTACTGGAGTAAAACCACTTAATGAATTATTAAGAATACTTGTACTACCAGGAGCAACACTTACATTCGTTAAATTCGTGAAACTAGTAGTTACACCATAATCAGTAAGTGTTTTTGTATCGAATGGTAAACTTACTGATGTTAAACCAGTACAACCACTTAAAATAGTTGTTCCAATGCTCGTAACACTAGAAGGAACCGTTACGGAAGTTAAAGGAGTAAAATTAATAAATGCATTAAGAACAATACTTGTGCTATTTGAACTAACATTTATGGTTTTAAGTAAGCTATTTCCATTTACAAGCGTTAAAGCATAACCTCCTAGTGTTTTTATGTTAAATGGTAAAGTTACAGACGTTAAACCTGAACATCCAGTAAAAATATTGTTTCCGATATATGTAAGAGTAGATGGAAGCGTTACGGAAGTTAATTTTGAACAATTTTGAAAAGAAAGATTTCCGATAGAAGTAAGGGGTGAAGTAACATTTATAGATAACAAATTTGAACAATTTTTAAAAGCAAAATTTCCGATAGAAGTAACGGCTGAAGGAATATTTATGGATGACAAACTTGAACAGCCGCTAAAAGCACTTGTATCTATTGATGTAACACCAGAAAGAATTGTAATTGAAGTTAAACTAGAACAGTTTAAAAAAGTATTATTATTTATTGTTGTAACACCAGAAGGAATTGTTATGGGACTTGATAAACTTGAGCAACCGCCAAAAGCATTTATACCTATGGATGTAACACTTGAAGGAATTGTAAATGAAGTTAAACTAGAACAGTTTTGAAAAGAATTAGCACCAATAGAAAGGATAGCTGAAAATTCATTTACATTTGGTAAATTTGAACAACCACTAAAAGCAGATGCTCCAATATCAGCTACTCCTGTTCCACCCGTTACTAAAACCAATCCGGTACAATTCTCAAATGCTTGCGGTGCTATTGTGGTAACTGTAGAAGGAATTGTTACGGAAGTTAAATAGGAAAAGTTCTGAAAAGCATATTGAGAAATACTTGTAGTACCATTAGCTATATTTATAGTTTTTAAATTTGTAAAGGTATTATCAATTCCAAATGTAGCAATAGTTTTTACGTTAAAAGGTAAAGTTACTGATGTTAAACCAGTACATCCTGTAAAAATTGTTGACCCAATATTTGTAACACTATCAGGAATTATTACTGAATTTAATGAAACGTCATTATCAAAAATGTCATTACCAATTGTATTTACAGATGAAGGAATTTCTAAAGATGTTAGTCTTGAACATCCTTTAAAAGCATTGTGACCGATGCTTGTGACACCGGAAAGAATTGTAATTGAAGTTAAACTGGAACAGTTTAAAAAAGT
>Ga0194133_10004771_pt1 | contig 17774 bp, 20 predicted proteins | sample TA2KigOf40mmetaG_FD_155448 | JGI IMG/M metagenome (GOLD analysis project Ga0194133, IMG submission 155448) | Freshwater microbial communities from Lake Tanganyika, Tanzania - TA2015055 Kigoma Offshore 40m | ecosystem: Environmental > Aquatic > Freshwater > Lake | place: Tanzania: Lake... | reverse complement strand
GATGGCTTATAAATATTTAATTATTTATAAGGGCTATATTAATAGTAGCCGATATAATCAAATTTTTATAGTTGGGTTATTAAGATTATTTTAAATCGTGTCATTTAAAATAGTCCCCGCTGTAAAAATAATAACTAAAGACTAGAATATGGAATCCTAAAAGTTTTTGGTATACCCCAGTGATACCATGTTTAAGTGTGATGAAACTACATCAACATGTGGTTCAATTATTGATAAGAGGAGGTTTGATGAAATCTTTGCACCACCGAGAGATCATTGGTTCTTACAAAAATACAAAGATAGGTCATAATTGACTATTTGGCGGCATTGCGCAAATCATCTCGTGAGGCAGCTTCTGAAGCATTGAAATCAGCTACAGCTGCTAAAATGGCATCAAAAGCAGCAAAAGCAGCAGCAAAAGCAGAAAAAGTAGCATTTTAAGTTGCAGATTTTGCTGTAGTTCAACAGACTAAATCTGCAGAAGAAGCAGTATTGGCAGTAGAAGCGGCAGCTAAAAAGGCAGCTAAATCAGCAGCAACGGCTAAAGCTGCAGTCGGGTCGCTTAAAGAACCAGCATCGCTTGGTACAAAATTGGCTACCATTGAAGAGTGAGATTGTGATACAAAAACATAATATGAAATTTTTTATATTATGAATTATTTGTCATTTAGCACCAAGTTTTTTTATATTACACCTTTTTCACTGAAAAATGGGACAGTAAAAAAAGTAGTAATTGCACCCTTGGAACTTAATCCTTTTTAATGGGCATGCATCTACTTGACAGCTTAATTATAAGCGGATAGATGCTTTTATTTTTTAAACTACTATATGAAAAGCCTTATAATTTCGCTTTGAGAGCTTAGGAATTTCAGTAGGAGTTAATAGGAAATATATAAACCATAGTATAACTAATATTATAAATTAACAAAACTTTAAATTTTTACCAACAAGTTGATTATACAAAAAAATATTTAAAATATAAAACAAAGTATTTAGAATTAAAAAAGATTTATAATCAACTTGGTGGTAAAAATTTAAAAATTAAAATTCCTAATTGGGTAAAAATAGAAAACTATCGTACAATGACTGATGAAAAGAAAAAAGCTGCTGTGGATGGAGATAAAAATAGTCAATATGAATGGATGGTTGAAGAAATTAATGAATTTTATGAAGCTGTTAACAATGGAGATATGGAAGAAATTAAAGATGAAGCAATGGGTTTATACCCTTGAAGATTTAAAATAATACAAAATGATGTTCTTCAAGGTTTATCCATTTCAGGAAAATGTAAATTTTTAGTATGTTGCATCGTCAAATACAACTGATGAGTTTTAATGTGTATCTTTTATTATTCCTACCTAAAAACCCTTCTTATAAGAGAAAAGCAGGAACTGCACGAACAAGTCATTATAGGACTCTTACTATTCATTGTTATTATAATATTTTATCTTTAAGCCGTTTTGTCTCATTTTAAATATTCGGCGGTGTAAATTGTTTTGCATCAAATACAACTTGTGTTAATTCATAATTAATAACCAAAAGCAGCACTTAATTCTTTGTCATTAAATCCAACATTTTTTAATGCTTTTCGATCTAATCCAGTAGCTTTTAATTCTTTTGCATCAAATCCAGCAGCTTTTAATAGTGATGCATCAAATCCAGCAGCTTTTAATTCTTTTGCATTAAATCCAGCAGCTTTTGATTGTGATGCATTAAATCCAGCATCTTTTAATTGTGATGCATTAAAACCATGTTCTTTGAATTGTGATGCATTATATCCACCCATTTTTAATTCTTTTGCACTAAATCCAACGTTTTCAAAAAATAATAAACCTAATGAAATTCCAGCATTAAAAAATTTTTGTGCACCATATCCAACAGCTTTTAATTCTTTTAGACTTATTATCTTCACCAATTCATCAAAAGAAAATTCAGCAGTATTTTTTAATTCTTTTGCATTAAATCCAACAGCATTTAATTGTGATGCATTAAATCCAGCAGCTTTTAATTCTTTTGCATTAAATCCAGCATTTTTTAATTGAAATGCATCAAATCCAGCAGCTTTTAATTTTTCTACATCAAATCCAGCAGCTTTTAATTGAAATGCATTATATCCAGCATTTTTTAATTGCTCAAAAGAAAATACATCTTTTAATTGTAATGCAGTATATTCAGCAACTTTAAATTGTTCTAAATTATAACCAGCAGTTATTAATTCTTCTACAGTATATCCAGCAGCTTTTAATTTTTCTAAATTAAATTTAGCAGTTTTTAATGCTAGTGCATCAAATCCAGCATTTTTTAATGCTAGTGCATCAAATCCATCAGTTTTAAATTGTTTCAAATCAAATCCAGCTTGTTTTAATTGCTCAAAAGAAAATCCAGCTTCTTTTAATTCAAAAGAATTAAATTCAACTTGTTTTAATTGCTCTAAAGAAAATCCAGCAGCTTTTAATTGAAATGCATTATATCCAGCTTTTTTTAATTGCGATACATCATATCCAGCAGCCATTAATTGTGATGCATTAAATCCACCATCTTTTAATTGTTTTGGTTTAAATCCAGCAGCTTTTAATTGATTGGCATCATATCTAGCATCTTTTAAATCTTTTGTATTAAATTCAGCTTTTATTAAATTCTCTAAAGAAAATCCAACATCTCTTATTTGTGATGCATTAAATCCACCATCTTTTAATTGTTTTGCACTAAATTCAGCTTCTTTTAATTGCTCAATAGAATATCCAGCATTTTTTAATTCTTTTGGATTAAATCCAGCAGCTTTTAATTCTTTTGCATTAAATGCAGCATGAAATTCTTTTGCATTAAATTCAGCTTTTAATTGTAATGTATTAATTCCAGCATCTTTTAATTCTTTTATATCATATCCAGCAGCTTTTAATTCTTTTGCATTAAATCCAGTTTTTAATTGAACTAAAGAAAATCCATCAGTTTCTAATTCAGATTTAATATAACCAGCAGTAGATAAATCATTAAAAGAAAATCCAGCATCTTTTAATTGTTTTGGTTTAAATCCAACAGCTTTTAATTGTTTTGGTTTAAATCCAGCAGCTTTTATTTGTTCTGCATTAAATATTGCACCAAATCCAGCATCATATAATTCTTTTAGACTAAAATTAGCTGTTTTTAATTCCTCTAAAGAAAATCCAGCAATTATTAATTCTTTTGCATCAAATCCAGCAGCTTTTAATTGTGATGCATCAAATCCAGCAGCTTTTAATTGTGATGCATCAAATCCAGCAGCTTGTAATTCTTTTGCATCAAATCCAACAGCTTTTAATTGTGATGCATCAAATCCAGCAGCTTTTAATTGTGATGCATCAAATCCAGCAGCTTTTAATTCTTTTGCATCAAATCCAACAGCTTTTAATTGTGATGCATCAAATCCAGCAGCTTTTAATTCTTTTGCATCAAATCCAGCAGCTTTTAATTCTTTTGCATCAAATTCAGCAGCTTTTAAATCTTTTGCATCAAATCCAGCAGCTTTTAATTGTGATGCATTAAATAAAGCAGCTTTTAATTTTGGTAAAAAATCAGCTGCTTTATCTTTTGCATTAACTATTGCTGCTTTTAAATCTTTCGGATCAAACTTTTTGATATCTTCAGATTTACATCCATTATTAACCGCTTGTTTTGCATTTTCTTGATTATATTTAAAAAAAGTACAGTCACCAAAACCACCACCAATTTGGTTTTTTAATTCTAAATATTTTGTTTTATATTTTTGGTATTTTTTTTTATAGTTTAACATGTATATATATATATATATTAATTAATTTATAATAAAGTAATTAATAGTTACTATCTTCTTAAGAATTTAATGTTTAATTCTGTTGTACTAAATCCAGCATCTTTTAATTCTTTTACACTAAAACTACCGACTAATTCTAATGGACTAAAACCAGCTTCTTTTAATTCTGTTGCATTAAATTCACCAAATCTTTTAAGTCTGATGCATAAATAAACCTTATATGTTCAGTTTTTTTAATTCTTTTACACTAAAACCAGCTTCTTTAAATTCTTTTAAACTAAAAAGAGGAGGATTACCCGATTCCCAACGATTATTTTCATCCGCTAATTGTTTTGCACTAAAACCAGCAGCTTTTAATTCTATTAAATTAAACCCTTTTCTTTCCGCTAATTCTGTTAAATTAAATCCAAGAGCTTTTAATTTTCCTATAGTAAATCCTGCATTTTTTAAATCACGTGCTAAAGCTCCAGCAGCTTTAATATCAGTAGGTTTACCATATCTTTCTGTTGGATAATGTTCGTGTCGTGTTCTTTTCCTTGTTATATTATTATCTCTTATAACTTGACCAAAATGTTGAGGTGTAATATCAAAATCTTTATATTTCTTTTTAACTATTTTATGTAATTCTTCCATTGTTATTTGTTCATTTTCTTTTAATTTTTGCATTGCATATTTAACTTGTTCTTTAGTTATTTTGTAAGATTTTGGTTTTCTACTAAGTCTTTTAATTTCTTCTAACTCTTCGTATCATTCAATCCATCTTTTCAAACTTCTTTCTGAACACTTAAATATTTTACAGGTTTTTGTATAATTAGTATCATTTTCTAAATAATATTTAACCGCTGTTATTTTGTAATCTTCACTTTTGTGTTTAGACATTTAATATATAATTATTTATATATTAAAAAATCGGCATTTTAAATCTTCAAGGGTGTAAATCGACTACGGTTATTTGTTGTTGTGCATGTTTTAGATTTTGATTTGTAAGGTAAAGTTCATTAATAGTTATTGCATTTACTTTGTCAGGAATTTTTTTTATTAAATCATCATATGTGCAATTATATTTTCTTATATACCACCACACAGACTTGGAAGTAAAATCAAATACTCCAAACGTGGCAGGGCATGGTTCAGTCCCCAAATCACCACCTACTAATCCTCTTTCTTTTATGTATTTGGTTTTATATTTCATATATTTACTGTAATATATTCAATCATTCCTACCTTTAACAACATTATTAATAGACCCAATGCTTTCTATCCCCCTTATACCTTTCTATTCAAGATATTTATTCTTATATTTTAAATATTTAGTGTAACAATTGTCCATGACGTATATATAAATTAGATATAAAATAAGTTATATAGTTTTATAAAAATAACGTACACTACTATCAGCGTTCTTAATACATATAAGATTGATAGTAATTTTTTATATGATTAATTGGAACTCGTGGACATGTTTATGCTTACTATTTTTACTATATCGTATAAATCATAACTATGATTGGGTATTATGCCTCTTCCGATTGTTTTATTTGTTTCATTTCCTGTTGTTTCCTTTCCATTTGTTTAATTACTGTCTTTTTGTTCATTTCCGATTGTTTCTTTTGTTCCATTAGTGTCTGTTGTTCCCTTTTCATGTGTTCCTCTTCCCATGTTCCCTTTACGGTTTTTCCCTTTCCATTTGTTTCTTTTCCAATTGTTTAAAAAATTCAAGTTCTTCTTTTCCTTCTTTTATCATTTTATCATCATACCCGTAAGGTTTTAATTCTTTTTCAGTAAACCCGGCATCTAATAAATCACTTACCTTTAACACAATTGTTGGACGACCTACCTTAAATCTCTCATCCATCATATCTCTCAAACTAACTCCTGCATCTTTTAATTCTTTTGGTGTATATCGTGCCATCAATAAATCATGTAAACTAATTAATCCTACTAATTTACTTGCAGGGACTTTTAACAAAGTAAAATCATATGTGGTATATCCTGCTTTTAGTAATTCTGATATAGCAATAATTTCTGTTAATTTTAATAAATCATCTAAACTAACATCTACCTTTTTTAATTCTTTTAAACTATACTTTTTAAGTTTTATTATATCTGCTAATGGTATTTCTTTTCTAAGAAGTTCTCTTAATTCAGCCTCATTACCACCTCCTTTCAATTCAAGATATTTATTCTTATATTTTAAATATTTTGTGTAATATTTGTCCATGATATTATATATATATATATATATATATTAAATATTTTCTTTCATAGTTTAACATATATATATATATTATTTATTATTTATAAATCAATAATTTAATCTTCTTCTGAATCAGTACAATCAGAATCGGACTCGTATTCTTCGATATTTTCTTCTGATATAGATTTTACATCTTCATATTCATCAGTGTCAAACATATAAATGGGTTTCATAATAGGAGAACTAGAATGATATATCCACCAAATACGTGTTAAAAGTTTTCCTAAAATTCTACTTAATCCTTTAATCTTTGAATGAAAACAAAAGTGCTGGATATGTTTAATTTTATCACTAAGATCTAATAGTCTATGTCTTAATTTATCAGTTGCATCTTCGGTTTGAAGTTTAACAACTGAATTCAGACGAATAGACATGAATAAACGGTTATCAATCATATTAGGTAAATCGATTTGAAGATCAGAAATCTGAGATAATAACTGATTATAAGGATAATTTGACAATAGGTCAGGGTCAGCTAGTGCACATTCTGGATTAGTTGTCGGTTCAGTTGAAATAAATCTACAAATAAAATGCGCCAAATCAACTTGATTGTTTTCTTGGGTATGATCTTTAGCTTCAAATCCCATACGAAGATATGGAATAATCAATGAAGCCAATAATGAATCATCGCTATATCTAAATTTCCAGTTCATATGTAGATGATTAACATTATCTGGAATCATTGCAAATTTCCAGCCACCAGAATAATTTGTTGTAATGTCATGTAAAAAATATTTGAAATCTGCTTCATCTACTGTTTTATCTAATAATTTATTACATATGCTATTCCAATCTTGATTAGTATTAAACAGTTTTGAAAGTTGATTAGCATGTGGAATAGTATAAATAGCACTTGATACACCTTTAACAATAGGAACTTCACTAATTGATAAATCTTTAATACGATTCCAAGAATAACCAGCAAATATAACATTACCTTCTTTATCTAAACCACGTCGTCCAGCACGACCAGACATTTGATGAAACATCATAGGATCAAGATCATCCTCTAATTTATCATCACGAATAACAACTACAGTTCTAAACGGCATACTAATACCAAAGACAAGTGATTGATCGCTGAATACAATAGCTAATTGTTTTTGACAAGCAAGAGTTTGTACAAGACGAAGATAAGGATCTGGAAGTCCCTTAGCATAAACACCAACACCCCGCCATAATAATTTAATAATAAAATGATAATATTCACCTGTATTAGGAAAATATTTTTTCAAATTCTTAGTCCATTCTTCTAATGTATTTTCATTAAAATATTGACTTGAATTAAAAATAAAATCTGGATGAGGTTCCTGGACAGGAGCTACATACACATCTGTTTCTTCTACCTGAGGAAGAGATGAAACACCATATCCATCTTTCTTTAGTTTAATATTACCCATCATTTGTTTCATTTCTTTTCTACTATTACCTTCTGATTTCTTATTAATACCTTCTGTATTATTTTTATCTTCAGCACTCTTTAATTTTTTTTCAAGACGATAAGCAATCTTTGCATCTTTAAGACGCTGGTTAACTAATTTAGGATGTGTTTCATGTTCAAGATTCTCAACATTTTTAGCAAACTCACGAGCTAGTCGTAGACATGCAATCGTATTTTTTTGAAAGATAATTGCTGGAGTTTTTTCATCTGATTTTAACTTGAAAGCTAATTTAATCAAATCAACTGAACTTGATTTAAGTCCTTCCTGTTTATACTGATTAATAATTGACATTATCAAATTACGATCAGTATCATACTTGTTAGTAATAAATTCAATAAGTTTATAAAACCAATTGTTTACATCATCAAGTTCAATACGTTTGTCTCGAGAAAATACCTCATATGGATTAAGTTTATCCAAATCGAACTTTTCTAATAGTTTCATTGCTAAATCCCAAGCATTAGGTGGTGTAGGTTGAAGTGACTTATTACAAATAGATTTATCAGCAATTTGAGATTCGTCAATTAATGCCAATGGATGAAGATGAATAAGACTATCATTTTCAGATTCATAATAAAATCTTTGAAGATTAAAAAATCTTTTATCACAAGTTACTAACATTACACTATTTGTAGTTAGTGATTGAAACCAACTAACTAATTCATCTGTATTACCAATTGTTGCTGAAAGAGCTAAGATGGGAACTTGAGATAGAACTTTAACTATATGTTCCATAGCACTTCCTTCTGGTTTTCCAATCATATGAATTTCATCCAGAACAATCCATTTAAAATCATTTTTAATAAATGGTAAAAAATCTACAATAGAATCAGCTGTTCCAACAATAGCTGGAGCATTATTTAATAATTTTATCATATCATCACGATATGGACTTGATTGATATGTCACTGTTACAATAGGAACATTAGTTTCTAATATATTACCAACAAAAGCTGACATTTGCCAAGCTAAAGCATCAGTAGGAACAACATATAAAACTTTACCTTTAGTTGTTGCATAACCAGATAAAACAGATTTGCCAGCTGATGTTGGTGCTCTAATAACTATACTTGTATTAGCTGTATTCATATATTCAATAACTTTAATTTGCCAATCATCAAACTTTTTAAATCCTTTAATATTAAGTGGTGGCATTTGAGTATGAAATTTAGTAAATTGAAGTTTTATAATATCTATTTTTTCTACTATTTCATTCATTTTAATAATATATTGTGAATATTCTTGAAATATCTGCCGTGTTATAACAAATTGATCTTCCATTAATCTAATATAAATATTCGCAACTAGATCATAATTTTGCTTACTAATTTGAACAACTAAAGTCTCTAACAAAAGTCGAGTGCGTCCTTCATTAGTTCGAGGTTTAAAACTAATTCCTATTGATTTTAAAGATTCAATATCGAAATTAATTTCATCATATTTTTTTTTGATGTAGTTATTATAAATAATTTTTTCATTTGATTTTAATAATTCATTATTTTTAACTTTTAACTCAATTTTTTCTTCTTTTGAAAGTTCAGGTGAAATATATTGATTAATATTTTTTAGATTAAATCCATTTTCAGGTCTCATAGAAACCTTAATAGCTGATTCTTCATCTGGATTAAAATTTTTTTGGAAGAAACTATATTCCCAATTACCTTTATTATCTTTGTATTCTTTACGACGTTGTTCTTCCTTTTTTTTCCGATTGACTTCGGAAGTATGAATATTCAATGACTTGTTAAAGTAGGACATTATATATTGAATCTTAGATTTAATTAGGATTATATTCAATTTTTTTTATCTTTATTATAAGTTACTTGACAATTTTTTTATAAAAATTTTTTCAGAATCAAATTAGCTCTAAATTGGAAATGGAAATCTTCTTTCCGATTGTAATCCTAGTACCTATAATAATTTTTTACATGTTCTTACGGTTGTAACTCAACAGTTTCCATTACTTTTTATTTGTTTTTTTATGAGTTGGTCGTGGATCATCATTAGTTATATTTAGAGTGTTTCGTACTTTACACCCTTGAAGATTTAAAATGAGACAAATAAATGTTAAAAAATAAAACTTTAAGGTTTGCCCGTTGCAGAGCGTGTAAATTATTATTTTGTTGCATCGTCAAATACAACTGATGAGTTTTAATGTGTATCTTTTATTATTCCTACTTTAAATACCGTTCTTAAAGAGAAAAGCAGGAACTTCACAAACAAATCATTATATGCCTCTTACTATTCATTGTTATTATATTATCTAAGCCAGTTTTGTATCATTTTAAATCTTCAATGGTGAAAAGTCAGCGTTTTAGAGCGGTGCAAAAATGTAATTATTTATTTTTCAGAATGATAATATGATTTAACTTTTATAAAATAAATATTAATTAGTTACTGATTCACACAAAATTGATCTAACAGTCAAATTAAGATGACCTGAAAAGAATATTAATCTATTTATTAAAACTTCATTAGTAACTCCAAGTTCTAAATGTTTTAATTTATCTGCTAATTGTTGATAATGTTCTAATTCATCTGAAGTTAATTGATCAATTGTTTTTGGAGGTATAAATGATTCTTCAATTACATTTCCTGATTGAACATATTGTGATAAAGTAGAAAATAATTCTGGTTTGCGAAGATAAATATTAACTAAACTTTTAAAATCTGGATCTGAAAACAAACTAACTGATTTTACATTCATTAATTCAATAATATCAGGTGTAAGTTGTTGAACTGGATCTAATTTTTTTTGTGTTAGTGGTTTACTAATTTCTGGATCAGCATTTTCTAATCTTAATGTAGGCTTTGTTCTAAAACTGTCGTCGGGTTTAAAATCTTTATTAACTTCTGTTCCTTTACTAGAAAATATATTTAATAATTTTATACGAACATCTCTATCGGATGTAAATACAAAAAATAATCTTTCTTCATTTTCTTCAATTTCAAAAACTTTATCTGGATTTTTAATTTGTTCTGAATCTGTAATTATTTTTATTTTTTCAATATCATTGGTGGTTAAATCCCAATGTATAAATAATCCATGTATTAATTTCAAATTAATTGGACCTATAAATCCATCATTAATTTGATAACTTTTATTATCTTGAGTAAATCCTACTAATTTTAGTACTATTGGCATTAGAATGTAGATAATAAGATAATTAAACAAATAATCAATTTTTATATTATTACAATGTCTATAGTTTTTACATCCTCTAATATTTATAATGCTGATTTTAAAGTATGCCTGTTACAGAGCGTATAAATTATAATTTTGTTAAGGCGACAACCCTAACTGATAAGTTTTAATGTGTATCTTTATGCACTTTTTATTAAAGCAAAAGTAAAAACTGCGCTAACAAGTCATCATAGACCTCTTACTATTCATCGTTATTATAATATTTTTTCTTTAACTTGATTTATAAAAATCGGCATTTTATCTTAAATGATATAAATTAGACAATATTTAATCAAAAAATATTGATACTTTATTTTCTTAGCAATATTAAATAGGATTAATGAAAGGTTTTCAAAATAATGGCAATACATGCTACCTAAATTCTGGTCTTCAAATGGTAGTTCAAAATATAGAACTTTGTAGATTAATACTCAAATATTCAGATCATTCTGATATTTTAAATATTATAAGTAATTTTATCAAAGATTATTATTCAGATTCAAAATATATTTTAGTTCCAAATGAAATTAAAAAAATAGTTCAAGAAAAACAAGATTTATTTGCAGGTAATGGTCAACAAGATTCAACTGAATTTATTATCTACTTACTTAATACTATTGATGAAGAAATTAAAAGAATTGATAAAAAATCTATAGGTATTCAATCTATTTTTGGAATAGAATTAAATTCAAGAATTAAATGCAAATATCGAGAATGTTTAAAAATTTATAATAAACAAGAATTTACTAATTTTTTATTGTTAGACATAGATAATCAATGTACTAGTTTAGAAGACGCATATCATAAATTTAAATCTGGAGACAAACTAGAACATGATGAAAAATATTTCTGTGAAAATTGTCAAGCTAAAAGAATTGCATCTAAAAGATATACTGTTGAAAGTTGGCCTGATTCATTATATATTTGGTTAAAACGATTCACACAAAAAAGTAGGCAAGTATTTAAAAACTCTCAAGAATTAGATATTCCACTAATATGGAGACATTCAAATCATTTACAAGGAGCTGTTATTCATTCTGGTAGTTTGTCGGGTGGTCACTATGTTTATGTTGGAAAACAAGGTGATTCTTGGTATCTATTTAATGATTCATCAGTATCTGAAATAAAATCAGAAGATGAACTTAAAAATTTATTATCTAAAGCATATTGGTTATATTATAAACAAAATTAGATTTTGAGATATTTTAATTTATAACTATTTTCCAATTCAATTCTATTTTCTTCTGAACACAGTTTATAAATTCCATTTGAAAAAACTAAACCTAAATAGATAGCATCATCATAAGAATGATCATATTTATTTTCGCTAACTTCTGTTACTTGAACACATTTATAATCTTTTGTTGATATATAATACAAATTTTTTTGATTACAATCGTATTGTTTTTGTGAAAACCAAGCATGTAATTTTGGTGACATTATTTAATTAGCTATAAACTAATAAAAAAAAAAATCAATTTTTAGTTTGTTTATTAATTATAATATTTAATAATTTAATGATAGAATATTTTATAAAATCAAAAAATGGAAATATTAATATAATTGAAGGTAATAATATAATAGACGTTAAAGCTGTTATTTTACATGTTCATGGAATAGGATCTCACTTTCAATTTATTTTTCCTAATTTAGATAACTTTTTAGAAAGAGATAATTATTTATCTAAATTTAACTATAAATCTATTGGATTTGAATTTCATGGTCATGGAAAAAGCAATGGATTAAAATGTTATGTAAAAGATTTTAATGATTTATTAGTAGATCTAAATTGTATTTTATACTATATTACTAATATTTATATTAATAAACCTATTTATTTATTTGCTGAATCTATGGGTGCTGCTGTTTGTTTAAAATATTTAATTGATTATAAAAATGAATATATAAGAGGATTAATTTTAATTAGTCCTATGTGTGGAATTGATGATCATTTAAAACCTAATCAACTTATGGTTAATATTTTATTACAAGCAAGTAAAATTATTCCTACATGGAAACTAGCTACTACAACCAAAAAAATATCAAACGAAAATGTAATTAATAAGGAATATATAAAAGCAAGACAATCATGTCCTTTTAGTTATAAAGGATCTCTAAGATTATCAACAGTAAGAGAATTATATTTTAATAGTTTATGGATACAAGAAAATTCTCAATATATTGATATACCAATATTAATATTTCATGGTTTAAATGATAAAATTACTACTCCTGTTGGAACTCAAAATGTTTTTAATAAAATAAAAAGTAAAGATAAAGAACTTATATTATTACCTCAATCTGAACATTGCTTATTAGTTCCAAATAATAATGATGATTTAACACCAAATTTTATTATTGCTAAAACAGTAGTATGGTTAAATAATCATTTATGATAATTTACGTCCAATTTTATTAGGTATGTTATCTAATGATCTAACATTTGATACTTTTGAATTATCAACATCATTTATGTTTTTTTTTAAAAAAAAATTTTTTTTTTTTTTTTTTTTAGTTTCAATATTATAATTTAGTGTATCTTTTTTAAATAAATTCATAATAATAGAAGAAATTTTTGATAAAATATTTTTAATAATATTATTATTACCAAAATTTATTAAATCAAAGAATATTTCTTTAATTTTTTTAGATATGTTTGGATTTAAATAATTTATAAAATATATTATTAAAAAAACATAAATTCCCGATTTACCAATATCCCAAAAAAAATTATATAATTTAGATGAAAACATAAATAAAATTAATATAATTAATATCGTACCTTTTGAATATGATTCATTTTTTTTTTCCATATATAAAGCATATAAAAAATATTATCTAATTATATAATATACTATGTCATTTAATGAATTAAATGATTATACTGAAAAATATTTAAAGTACAAGGCTAAATATATTTCCTTAAAAAAATTAGAACAAAAATTAAATATGAAAGGTGGTGGAGATAAAAAAACTTTAGCATTATTTAAAGCTGAATGGTGTGGACATTGTATTGGTTTTAAAGAAACATGGAATCAATTAAAAAATGAAAATAAAAATATTAATTTTATTACTTATGATTCTGAAATAAACAAAAATGAAATTAAAAAATATAATATACAAGGATTTCCTACTATAATATTGTTACTTAATGATAAAGCTATTGAATATGTTGGACCAAGAAGTAGGGATGCAATTGAAGAATTTATAAAACAATATTAACAATTTTTATAGCATTCAATATAATTTTCATCTGATAAATCTATATTTATTAAACTATCTTTTTTATTATCTAAATTAATAATTACGGGATCAAAATTAATTACGGATTCAGATGATATATCAATATGATTAATACAATTTACAATTTCATCTATGTCTGCAATTTTCGTTTGTAAATTATTGTAAATATTAGATACACTTTTATAGTCATTATTATTAGATAATTTTGCTAAATTAGAAAGCATAATTGACGACTCTTTTATTTCTTTCTTTTTAATTTGATTACATTCTTTTAATAATTTATCTTTACTTTTTAATTGCCATTTTCTATTCTTTTTATTAAATATATATAATTCTGATTTAGTTGATAAATTTAATAAATTTCTTAAATTATTATTTTTATACATATTATCCATTAAATTTTTATCTACTAACGAATAATATTTATCCAATGATTTTTTATCACTCATTTAAATTTATAAAGAATTTTTATTTTTATAAATTTAAACTTATTAATTATTTAGTAATATCTTTATAAGATAACTTTTTGAAAATAAAATATGATGATTTTTTATTAGGAACTATTTGATAATAATATTTGAAGATATAACATATATGGAAGAAATATTTGATGAACTTTTTTATTAATCTTAATATTTTTTTGTTCATTTTTTTCTACTTCATTTAATAAATTACTATCATATTGTAAAATAAATTCATTATATAAATCAGAAGATATAGCATCTAAATTATTAATTAAATTATTAAATTCGGATAATTTACAAACATAATCTAAGTATTTATCATTGTCATAAGATAATTGAGAATAATTTTTAATTTTGTCTAATCTTTCTCCAATATTGTTTATTTTTAACTGTAAATTAATAAATATTTGAGTTTCGTTTAAATTTACCGTACTTGATGAACTCTGTTCTTCATCTTGGTTAAAAGAAGTAGAATCTTTTACCGTACTCATTATTATTTAATAATTCCTAATTCTTTAAGTCCTTCTAATATATTATCATAATTTTTTCCTTTATCATCTGATTGATTTATTTGTGATCCTCGTTTTAATTCTTCATAAGTCTCAATATAATTTTGTGTTGAATTAATTTTATTTGATTGTAATACTGGATTATTATTTATAACTTTTGTTTGAACTGGTTTATATTGATTATCTTGATTTAATCTTTCTTTTTCTTTTTCTAATATTAATTTCTTTATATCAACTTTATCAAAAGAATTATCTTTACAAATTACTAAATCATTTATATTTTTAACTTTTTCGGGTATTTTACCAGTTATCGGATTATATATTAAATTTAACATTTCGAATTTTGAATTATCTCTTTCAAGTTCTTTATTTTTTAATTTAGATTCAACATCTGGATTAAATTTTTCTTTTTTCATCTTTATAAAAATATTATTCTCCATTATTAAATTATAAAGAATAAAATTTTAAATATGTTATTATGGATTTATTCAAAATATTAGAAATAAAATCAAATGCATCAGAAATTGAAATAAAAAAAGCTTATTTTAGATTAGCTAAAATTTATCACCCAGATAAAAATAATGCTAGTGATGCATCTGAAAAATTTCACAAAATACAAACAGCTTATGATATTTTAATTAATGAAAAAACCAGACAAGAATATACAAAAATGAATCAAACTGAAAAAATAAGTTTTGTTAATATTTTAGAAAAAATAATTAAGGATAATTTTGATATTAAAGAGTTAAAAAAATATGGAATTAAATTGAATAAAAATGATTTAGAATATTTAGAATCTAACTTTATGAATTTTTTTAATGCTTTAAATGTTTCTGAATTATTAGATTTTTTTAAGAAAGGGGTAGTTAATAAAAAAAAATTTAATAATATTATTAACTGTTCTGAATCTGATGTAGATATATTTGATGAAACTATGGCAGAATATTATTATAGTTTACCGATAAGTTTTCAAAAAATATCACCATTAAATATTAAAATTGACTTGAATATTAAATTAGGGGATATTGCTGTAAAAAATAAAAGGAAAATTAAATTAAAAAGAAATGTTAATGGTAAATTAGAAACAACAACATTTATTTTTAATCTTGAAACACCATATGTAGTTTTTATTGGTGCTGGTGATTGTAAAGATCAAGAATATGGTAATTTAATTATTAAACTAAATTTACCAAGTAACTTATATTGGAATGAAAATATAATTTTAATTGAACAATCAATGAGTTTATATGAAATGATTTATGGTATGGATATTTGTTTAGATTTAGGTGAAGAAAAAAAAATAAATATACAAAATTGGGTACCAAGTAGAGATGGATTTTTAGTTGAAATATCTAATAATAATAAAAATATAGAATCAAATATTATTTTAAATAATTATAGGTTGGCAATTAAATTATTTTTAAATTATGAAGATAATCAAGAAAAAGAAGAAATATTAAAACAATATTTTTCCTAATCTAAATTAATAAATGTCTTGGTCGGAATTTACATTAGATAATATTAATTGTATAAAATCTACATTATATAATTTATCAAATGATTCCAAATTATTAATTTCAATAAAATTAGAAAGAGATAAAATACAAAAATTTATAAAAGAAAATCTTATTTTAGTTACTATTAAAAAATTGGAACAAAATGATTCAAAAAAGTTAGAAAAAAAATTAATAGAATTTTCTAATCCTAGTTGGGTTGATAAAAAATCATTACTAGAAAATTTTCCAATACTTGATGAAAGTTATTTAATAACCTGGTCAAGTGTTAATAATTCAGATAAGCTAAATAAAATTAATATTAAATGTAATAATAAAAATAGTAAATCTTTTTTAGAAAGAATTAATATTATAATTTATTTTTTAGAATTTATTAGAAAGAAATCAGATGACAAAAATATTGAAATGGATATTTATATTATTTTATCTGATTTGGTAAAAAATTTTCCAGAAAACAATAAAACAATTGGTAAAAAAAATGTAAACACAGGATATACAGATTTTCAAAAAAATATTATATTTATTTGGAGATTTGAAGAACATATCAAAGTTTTATTTCATGAAGCAATACATTTTTTTGGTCTTGATAAACATGATCATCATGTTGATCACATTGCTGATATCGATGGACCACATATTTATAATGAAGCAATTACTGATGTTTTAGGAATATATTATCATATAATATTTTTATCATTAATTACCAGAGTAAAAATAAAAACATTACTAGAATTTGAGTTATCATTTATTAGAAATCAAGCTATGACATTAAATGATCATTTTGGATTAGGTAATTGGAAAGACAAACCTAAGAAAGTTATTAAACAATCAACAGCAGCCTTTTCATATTATATACTCAAATATCTTATATTCGAATGGTTAATAGATAATAATCTAGATGAATCTGTAAATTATAATGACTTGTTAAAAAAATCATTAGTTAGAGGCTTTATTATGAAACCCTATGTTAAAATAAAATCATCTAGAATGAGCTTGTTGCAATTAGAATAAATTATACTTCTAATTCTATCACGATTATTATAAATAATTAGTTTGATTATTTATAATTAAACATCTAATTCTATCTCATTAGTTAAATCTTTGTCGACTTTTTTACGATTATTATAAATAATTAGTTTTATATCCTTCTTTTTAAGTTCCTTATAAGCCGGATCATTATCTATTTTATCTTTAACTATTTCTATTATTTCTTTTGTTTTTTCATCAAGATCATTTTCTAGTTCATCATAAAATGAACTCAAATCACACATACGTTCATCAATTATATCTTCTAATAAATCATTTTTATCAACTGTTATAAACTGTTTCTTCTTGTTATCAAATTTATAAGCTAGTGTATTTTGAGTGTTAGTAATTAAAATATTTTTAAAC
>Ga0194133_10004769_pt1 | contig 17779 bp, 7 predicted proteins | sample TA2KigOf40mmetaG_FD_155448 | JGI IMG/M metagenome (GOLD analysis project Ga0194133, IMG submission 155448) | Freshwater microbial communities from Lake Tanganyika, Tanzania - TA2015055 Kigoma Offshore 40m | ecosystem: Environmental > Aquatic > Freshwater > Lake | place: Tanzania: Lake Tanganyika... | reverse complement strand
ACTGTCGATGCAGTGACCAGACTGCCACTGATTGGCGACCATGGCTTCATTGTCAAGGTGCAGGGCAGCGCCAGCACCAGCTTTGACGATTTCTACCTGCGGTTTGAGACCACGGCAGGTAGCGGGTTTGACAAGGGCGTGTGGCGCGAATGTGCCGCACCGGCCTCTAAGTACAAGCTGGACCCAACAACCATGCCGCATGTGTTGATGCGCAACACAAACGGCACGTTCACCTTCAAAAGGTTCGACTGGTCCACTCGTGTGGCGGGTGACACGGTCACTGCTCCAGAGCCCAGCTTTGTTGGCGTACAGATCCAGAACATCAACCTGTTCCGCAACAGGCTGGTGTTCCTGGCTGATGAAAACGTGATCCTGTCAGCAGCAGATAGCTACGACCGGTTCTGGCCAGAGACGGTGCAGACCCTTGTGGACAGTGACCCCATCGACATCAGCACAGGTGGCACCGAGATCAACTTCCTGGTCAGCAGCTTGGCCTTTGCCAACACGTTGCTGTTGTTTAGCCGCCATGGCCAGTTCCGCCTTGACACTGGCATCACAACGCTGGGTTCGCCGCTGACACCAAAGACCGCAACGGTCACGGCCATCACCACCTTTGACATGCAGGCCAACGTCGACCCAGTGGGCGTTGGCCGCACCATCTATTTCGCTATCCCCAAGGGTGAGTTCTCAGGCCTGCGTGAGTTCTTCCTGCCAGACGCCAGTGGCCCCGTGCCCCTGTCTGAAGAAGTGACAGCTGCAATCCCCCGCTACATCCCAGGGAACCTGGCCAGCCTGGCAGCGTCGGTGTCGGAAGAAACCATCATTGCGATCAGCAAGAGCCAGACCGACCGGGTGTACTTCTACAAGTTCTTCTTTGAGGAGGACACCAAGCTGCAGTCGTCCTGGTCTTTCTGGCAGTTTCAGTCCGGCAAGCAAATCATCGGTGCTGACATCTTGGACAGCGACCTGTACCTGCTGTGCCAGTACGGCGACGGTGTCTACATGGAGCGCATTGCACTGCGCCCTGAGACCACTGACACAAGCAGCGCGTTTGAGCTGCTGCTGGACCGCAAGACCTCCGAGGCTGGATGCACGGTGGCAGTGACGCAGCCTGCTGGCCTGGATGTGCAGTCGACAATCACCCTGCCCTACCCCATGACTGCTACGGGCACCATGGCCCTTGTAGGCAGGCTTGTGGCTGGCAACACACTGCAGCACGGCCAAGCCCTCCAGATCGTCTCAGAGACGCTTACAGGCGGGGCTGGTGGCAACGGAACGATTGTTGTGCGTGGCGACCTAAGCCAAGCCAAGTTCTTTGTGGGTGAGCTGTACCAGATGACGTATGAGTTCTCTACGCCGTTTATCAAAGAGCAACCTGCAGGCGGTGGTGTTGCTGTAGCTGCAGGTCCCAGGTTGCAGCTGCGCACCTGGACTGTCGTGTTTGACAAGACTGCTCACTTTCAGCTGCGGGTTACCGCAGAAGGCCGCGACGCCCAGACCTACACCTTTGAGGGCTACACGGTGGGTAGTGGTGTTGCACCCTTGGGCTCACCAGCTTTGAAACAAGGCCAGTTCCGGGCCCCTGTGATGACACGCAACACAGGTGTCAAGATTGAACTACTCAGCAATAGTCCATTACCGTGCAGAGTGCAGTCCTGCGAATGGGAAGGGTGGTATCACAGTCGTGCAGCACGGATGTGAAGGGCAGTCACCAGCGCCCTGCCACTGTTCGTGACGTCGTTGCTGTGGCTGACGGCATGCGACCAGAGGACGTGGCTGAGGTCAAAGCACAGTCAGGCAGCAGCCCACGGGAAACCATGCTGCACTGCTTTTTCTCCAGCCGTCCGTGCATGGCCATGGTCAGCAGGCATGGCAACGTGGTGGGCGCCTGGGGCGTGATACCAGAGGGCACTAGAGCTGGCCGGATCTGGATGCTGGGATGCCAGGCCATGCTTGACGACCACGGTGATCGCCGCGCATTTCTCAAAGAATCCAAGCTGCAGCTGCGCAAGCTGCACGCTGACTACCCAGTGCTGTTCAACGTTGTGGATGCCCGCAACGTGGTCCACGTCCGCTGGTTGAAGTACATGGGCTTTACCTTTATCCGTAAGCATCCAAACTGGGGGCCAGAAAGCCGCCTGTTTTACGAGTTCGTGAGGATCTAAGCGATGTGTGATCCGGTAAGCATTGGTTTTGCCGTTGTTTCCGCAGGCCTAGGCATTGGGCAGCAGTTTGCGGCGTACCAACAGGCGCAGCAAGAGACGGCATACATGAACGCTGTGGCGCAGCAAAACTACGAGTTTGCAATGCTGCAAACCTCTGCTGCGAACATCTACGAGAACCAGAAACAGATGATGCAGGAGACCTTGAACCAGCAGAACGCAGAGCTGGCAGGTCTTGCTTACGCAAACGACATCAGCCAGCTCAACCTGCGGATCATGCAAGAGCAGGAGGCTGCAGCACAGAAGAAGCAAGAGACAGGCAAGGCGTTCTTACAGGCCAAGGGCGAGGTGAGCGCAGCTGGTCGAATCGGCAACACCGTCGACAACCTGATTGCCGACTACTACAGGCAGCGAGCGCAGTTTGACTTTGCGACAGACCGCAACCTGGCCTTTGCCATCAACCAACAGCAACAAGACAAGCGCGGTGCTGCTGCTAACTATGCGAATCGCATGGCGCAGAACCAGCCGTACATGAAACAGGTGTACCTAGACCCAGTCAGGCCGATAGAGCGAGCAGCGCCAAGCTCGCTGCCGTATGTCTTGGGAGGTGCAAGCGCTGTGGTGGGTGGCATTTCAAGCGGTGTAAGCCTGGCGGGCAAACTTCCGCAATCACCGCCGCCTGTTCCAAAAATTTCTGGAACGGGGCTTACTCCTTCACAGGCTTACACGACACCATTCAGATTGAACTATTAAGGCCATGGCATCGCAACTCGGCACCGGCAAAGCGCTTGGCACCGTCACTGGTGCAGAGGAGGCTAAGCGCCTTATTGGCGGCACTCCCCAGGTGGGTGCTGGTACGCCTATTGGTGGCAGGTCTATCGACCTCCCTGCTCTGAGGCCTGCGGCGTCGCCGGTCAATACTTACTTTGAGTCAAGGGGGCCAATCCTGGGTGGCCCTGTTGTTATCCCTAGGCCGCCTGAATTGCCAGCGCCGTCGCAAGACATGGCTGCACTGGCCAAATCCCTAGGCAGCTTTAGCACGGTCCTGGACGCCATGGGCGAAACCTACGTGGCCGCTGAAAAGATGCGCCAGGACAGGGCTGACATAGCAGGAAAAAGGGCTGCTGAGGATATTGCAGCCAAATTTCCAGGGCAGCGTCTAGCGGAAATACGCGACCAGCTCTACAGGAAAGCAAGCGCTGGTGACCTTGAGGCCCGCGCTGCGTATGAGCGGCTGCAATCGGTTGCCGGGTCCCACCTGGTACTGGCTTACACCAACCGCCATCTTGAAATGGCTGCTACACGCAACGAGATCAGCACAGCGCCAGACCGTTGGGCGCAAATGACTGAGGTGCCAGATGACAACGGCAATATGGTTTCAAAGGAATCACTGCCGCCTAATCACCCACTAATCCTCCGTGCGCAGCAGCAGCTAATCAGGATCAACACAAGCGATCCTGTTATCTACAAGCAATTTGAAGCGCAAATTTATGCAACTCATAGCAACCTAACAACTGCGCAAGTCAAGCTGCATAACGAGTACAACTACAGAAACGCACTCGGCTCATTTCAAATAGACCTGCAAAGCATGCTTACAGATCCAAAAATGACTGACGAAAAGGTGCAACTTGGAGTTGAGCAAGCGCTAGACCAGGCACGTCGTAATCTTGGCCCTGAATATTATTCTAGATTTTTGAAACAAATAAAACCTATGTTTAAAGCCTTTCAGAATAAGGCTGCATTAGAAAAAAATCCGCTTACCGGCGTTATGCAAGTTAATACACAACTAGCGCAACGTTTATCAACAAGAAACACTGAAATTTTAATGAGCTTAAGGGCGGGGCCGAACGGAGAAACACTGCAACAACGTCTTAGCGACGATGGCATTTCATTAGTAACTGATTTTGCCCGCGAAAGCATGCAGGACTCTGCTGCGCTGCGCAACGCAGTGCGCGGTTCCAGCGAAGCAATAGGCCAAGACGCAGCTATAAATCTTATAGATTCATTGAACCTTCGTGGCCTTGCATACAATTCAGAACAGTTTAACTTAGGAATTATTGCAGCAACTGAAAGAGGAAGAGAGTTATTTAAGAATGATCCAGTAGCAAAAGCTGCATTTGAAAAGGAACTTTCATCATTCTCAAGCACAGCTGAGGGGCTTGGCTCAGCCAGAGTGCAAGAAAATGCCAAACAAGCAGCAGCTAAAATTGAAATGTCAAAAGCGGACCCAGAAGAAAAGTTAAAATTGCTTGAGAACCTTGCGGCACAACCAGGCGTAGACCCCACAACAATTCAGCCATCTTACGAAAGAGTAAAAAAAGATATAGAAGAAGAGAACAAGCCTTACGCTCAAGAAAACGCTAAATGGATTAGAGAAACAATAGAAAAAAGAGAAGGATATTATTTGAGGCCAGGCATTGGCGGGAGAGAGAGCAGAATTTCAAATGATGAACTTGACAAACTATTGGCAGAAGAAAGAAACCTTAAACTTACGCTAAAGCAAATAGCATCGACTGAAAGAGCTAAAGGAAAAAGCGAAGCTGATGTGCAGCAGACGCTAGCGCGGTTTCGCAGGGATTACGCTAGGGAGGTAGAAAATAAAAATGAAGAAACTGAAAGGGCTAATCGGCCACCTGTTATTGAGGATATTAGTAAGTTTAAGGACGCATACGATGGGTGGTTTAAATCAGTGCCCGGGGGGTTAAAGGATAAGTTAAACAAAACTGTTCCAACCGGCAAGGTTGTAATGAATAGTGTTCTTAAAGAAGAGGTGGCTAGATGGCTCTCGACTGGCAAGCTGTCGCCAGAGATGGAGTTTGTTATTAAAAGCGCTGGTTACGGCAAAAAGCCTGGCGAGTTTCTTGAATTGCAATGGAAGAACAATTTGCCTGGCGTGCCATTTCCCACTATGAATGAAGAAGAAAAAGAAAGATTAAGAGATCTACGGCTAAGCTCTGCAGCTCCACCGGCACCTGCTCCAAGCAACAACTATCTCCCGCACTCACTGGCTACCAGCTTCCTTAACACCCTGACTGGAACAAATCCGGCGGCAGCAGCGACAATGCCTGAGTCTTTCCGAAGACTGCCTACAGCTGCGCGAATTGAAACGCCAGTCGTGTCGCTTGCACCAAATCAGATAGCTCTCGCGGGGTCTTTAGACGTCAACAAGCTGCGGCGAGCGATTGTTGGCAAGGAAAGCGGCGGCAGCTTTACAGTCGTAAATCCCGATTCAGGTGCCTTGGGTTACGGGCAGGTCATGCCGGCAAATGTTCCTTCTTGGACTAAAAAGCACTTTGGCAAAAGCCTGACGCCAAGACAGTTTTTGGCTAATCCGCAAGCTCAACTAGCGGTGGTAAATGGGCAGATCGCAGAAAATTACCAACAGCAAATTGCGGCTGGATACCGAGGAGACATTGCGATACGACGGGCCGCGGCAATCTGGTACAGCGGCGATGGCGACTTGTACAACAACAACAGAAAGCAGATCACTAACGGTCGGGAATACCCGTCCGTCCGCGAATACACGCTTGACATTCTTCGCCGGTACAAGCAGGGGGGCTGACCTATGGCACAAGCCAGGAGACGCAAACGCAAGCACGGCTGGGTCTTCCTGGTCTACCCAAGTGGTGACTGGCACTTTGGTTACAGGGGGAGTCGATGGCGGCAACGCCTGAAATACCTGATGATGGCTTCAAGAAACCCGCAAGACCGCTTAAAGGACTATGGCTGATTTCGAGGTAAGGACAAAGCCTGACGGCACCCAGGAGACGGTCTTTACGGGGAAGCGCTTTGTGCCGCGGCCCGGCCAGGCAGGTGCTGATCCGCAAGGCAAGGCGGTGCTGGGAGGCCTCAACGTGCGGTCAAACCCGCTTTTGTCTATTGGATACAGCCTCGGTTCAGCATTTAACGAAGGGTTTCAGACATACCAGCGAACAGGCGATCCCCGCAAGGCCTACATGCAGGGCCTGCAAAGGCTGGCAGACGACTCGCAGCGGGACGGGCTTGGGCGCGGCATTATCCGCGTAGCTGGAGGCGGCACCAGAAATCTCGCGCAGGGCCTTATAGATCTGCAAAACATAAAGAAGCCCTTGTCGGCTGGTAGCGCAAATTTGCCGGGCGTAAATCAACCCCTGCCAAGGTTTGAAGCTCAAAACGTTGTAGAGAACATTGCGCAAGGCGCAGTAACTTTCCTCCCTCCCTTTTTACTTGCCGCAAAAGGGTTAAGTCTTGCAGGTCAGGGGGTACGCATGCTGCCTGGCGCCACCTCGCTTCTGCAACGCACTCTTGCTCCTGTGGCGAGCACTGCCCAACGAATTGAAGCAAGTGGAAGACTTGGCAAAATCGGTGTAACTGTTGCAAAGAAAGGCGCTGAGGGCGCACTGCCTGGCTTTGCAGCTGATTATGCAACGGTAAATATAGATGACGCCTTGAAGGAGGCAACAGAATGGGCTAATAAAACTGACCGCAGCTTGGGAGAAGAAATCTTTGGCCCGCTCCTCTATTCGGATCCAAATGATATTCAACAGGAAGTTCGCGCTAAAAAAGGCCTTATAGGCATACCCATAGGCGCAGGGGCCAACAACCTTCTTTACGGTGCCGGCCTGCTAGCACGGCGCATCTTTCACCTTTACCGTGTTCGTAAGTCAACGGCAGAAGCACAGGCTTCTGGCACCAAGGCAGAAGCACAGGCTTCTGGCACCAAGGCAGCTGACCCATGGGGTGACCCGACCAACCCTGTTGCAAAACCGCCTAAGCAATCAGGCGGCCAAGCTGCAGCAGAACTTGCACGGTTGCAAGCCCGACAGCCGCGGCCCTTTGAGACGCCTGGCTTTACAGAGCAGCCCAAACTTGACCTAGACCTAGACGCCCTTACTGACCAGCAAGCCATTGAGATGGCTCAGGCGCTGCGTGGCGTCAAAAGCGCTTACCAAGGCGTTGAACGCGAACTAAGCGCTTTGTCCAATTCGGTGCCTGACGAAATCGGCAAGGTTGACTTCAAGGCCAATCCGACTGGCAAGCCTACCTATTCGCAAATCGAGCAGGTCTCTCCTGCTGAGCTTGAGATTAGGCCGCAGGAGATGCAATACAAAATTCGCGGCCAGAGCAACAAACAAGGTCTGACCGGAACTAATCGCATTGAGCAATGGGATGAGCGCCTGGCTGGCCTTATCTCTGTGGCACGCGACCCCTCTACTGGGCGCCTAGTCGTTGCCAACGGCCATCACCGTGCAGAAGCCGCTCTGCGTTTGGGCGCAGACAAAGTCAACGTGATGGTAGTGAGTGACGACCTGGTGGAAGGTCGCATGATTGGCGCGATCCAGAACATTGCCGAAGGCCAAGGCACCCCCTGGGATGCAGCAAAGCTGATGCGCGATGGGCGCATGGGTGCGTCTGATCTGGCAATGCGTGGCGTGGACCTGGGCAGTCGTATTGCTCGGGATGCAATCCCCCTGTCTCGCCTGCCCCAAGAGCTTTTTGACGCTGGTGTTCAGGGCAAGCTGAGCCTGGATAAAGCTGTTGCATTGGGTTCTGTTGACGGCCTGGATGACACAGTCATCCGGGACGTTGCAGCTGCTGCCAGCAAGGGCAAGTGGTCAGTAGACAAGGTTGCGCAGGCCATGCAAGAGGCCCGCTTTGCCACTGTTGAAAGAGGGACAGGCGTCCTCCCAGGCTTTGAGGACCTGATGAAGTCGTCCAACTTTGCGGACGTACTGGCTGTCAGGACAGAGGCGTATAAGAACCTGCGCGAACAGATGATTGCGCTGACCTCTGCGGCACGCGCAAGCCGCACTGACATCCTGCAGGCGGCTGGCAACGTGATTGACGTGGCAGGCAGTCGCGCTGCCAAAGATCAGGCGGCCGCGGCGCTCAAGCTGTTTAACGATGTGGCGGGCTATGTGGGCCCGGTGCGCAATCTGCTGACGCAGATGGCTGAGCGGGTTAAGGGTGGCGCCAGTGCCAAGAAGGTGGTTGGCGAAAACCTGGCGGCGCTGAAGGAGGCAATCGAAGCCGAGGTGAACGGCGGCAAACTGCCGCTGACTGCTGATACGGCAACACCTGTCGCCAGTCGGGAGCTGACCGAAGAGCAAGAGCGGATGTTCCTTGGCAGCGCACAGCGCGTCAAGACACTGGAGGAGCTTGACCCACAGCGCCTAGCGGCAGAGCGGCAGCAAGCTGCTGAGACTATTGACCGGGCCGAGGAGGAGGTTGCACAGCGCATCTCCACTCCTGGCCAACAGGTGTCCAAGCAAGCGGTTAGCGATGCTCAGCGCTATGGCCTGAACCCGCGCAAGGTTCAGAAAATGATGGACATGGACGATCCGGCCATGGTTGCCGAGATCGACGGATACACCAAGTGGATGCTGTCCCAAAAGCAATACGACAGCCGACTCGCAAAGCTGCGTGGATACGACGAGCAGTACGAAGCGGTGCGGGTATTTAACGATGAAATGCCTGGCTCTAACAGCGGTCGAGAGCTGACGCAGGAAGAGTTTGATGCCAAGTACGGCGACCAGACACCTGTCGTACCTAAAACGGCTGACGTCAACAGAGTCGAAAGGGACCTGAACCGGCACGAAGAAGCTGCTGCTGTCCTTGAGTGGTACGGGGATTGGTCTGCGCGACCCAAGAGCACAGCGCCCAGGCAACCGGTAGCTCTGACGCCGATTGACGAAACTATTGCCCGCGAAGAGGCAGTGGCTTTTGCTGACAAGATTGCGGAGACAGCGTCGCCTCAAGTCCGTGATGAGACTAACCGCCTGATGATCAACGCCCTTGCGGGCAAGCCAACGCCAGAGCTACGCCGCGCACTAGAGCAGGGATTAGGCGGCAAGACTGCCCAGTCCGCCACGCCGGCTGCCAGCTTCACGTTCCCCGGCGACTTAAGCAAGTCCGCACCGCGCTACGGCAGTGCAACTATTGAATTTGCTAGCGACCTAGATCGTGCGGCATACATGCTGCGCGATGTCACCAAAAAGTCACGTGGCGAAGACCGGTTGATTGCCGCCCTAGAGGCAGCGGGCTACGACATTCCAGCCATCCGCAAGCATGGCGCGATGGTCAAGGAGCAAATTAAGACCCTGGTAAAAGACCAGACAGGCTCCGCTGCAGCCCCAGTGGGCAAACAGATGGCCCTGGAGGTGCCTGATCAAGGCTTTAACCGTGGCCTGTCTTTGGGCTTTGAGCTGGACAGCGAGCTGGCCAGCATGGGCATGAGCAACAAAGAGATCATGGAAATGATCTACAGGGAAAGCATCAAGAATCAGCGACTGCGCGTAGAGGCTGCTAGGAAAATTAAGGACCGTTGGCAAGCTGCTAACCCTCGGCCATCAACTAATGATCCAAAGGCTTTTGCGGAATACCTAAAAAACCAAAGACCTTTTGTAGATCCTTTCGCAGAAGAATACGCAAGGTTGCTGGAAATGATTGACGGCAACATTGGCACGTTCGTACCAGGCGCTTTTGGTATTCAGACGCGCATGGTTAGCCGCGAAGTTTATCAAAAAGTTTCAGAAACTATTGCTGAAAACGTGCGGCGCATGCTTGGCCCTGAATTTGCGGTGCGTTTTGAGAACTTGCCGTACATGGCGCCCAAGGCTGTGGAATGGGGCGCTTCTGGTAAAGAGCTACAGCTTGCCATACTTGAAGGAAGATTTGACCCGATTGAGGGCGTCGTCCACCTCTATGACATGCTTGGCATGGCTGGCGGTCAAAAGAGAAAAATCTCAACGGGGTATCACGAGGCCTGGCACGCCATTCAGTATTACTTCCTTAACGAAGACGAACTACGCGCAATGAATAGTTTCTATGCGCAGATGCTATTTAACAAGGCTAAAAGGGAAGGCGCCAAAGGGATGCTGGAAAAGCAAGCTACTGCTTTTCAGCGTTATGCCTATGCGAAAGACAAAGGCCTACCGGTAGCGGCGTACATGCTTGGCATAAGCGAGACAGCATTAAAGGGCCAGCGCGTAGTAAATGGCGTAAAAGTTCCCTTGAGCGGAATTGAGGCTGGAGCAATGAACGCGGCCGTACAAGCCGCCAAGATCCTTGACAATCTGACGAGCTGGGCTGAAGCCATGCACAACTACTTTGTTGCGCGGCGCGGCTGGACATCAACAAGAGACCTGTTTGAAGCTGCATACACTGGCAAGCTCGCTAAGCGCGGAAGCCTGGGAAGTGCCATAGGAGATCAATCCACCGACCGAGGGCGAATCCTGGAAAGCATCCGCACAATGGAGGGTGTGTCGCAGAGCCAAGGCAAAAGGCTTGACCTGTTCTCCGAAGGCGATCCGCCGCCACCGCCCCGCAACAACACACCTGAAGCCAACGATGGTGACGGCCCCGACTGGCCCATCAAGTTTGCTCGCCTGGTCGAGCAGTACAAGGACGCCTTGGTTAGCGGTGAGGTGAGCATTGAGGACTTGTACAAGATGAACGCCTTTGGCAAGACACAAAGCCCAGGCGGTCGTCAGTACACAGACCAGAGCGAGAACCTGATTCCTGGCCTTGCTGCCATGAGCAAGGTGTCGCCTGACCGCGCCACCATGACTGGCTACGGGGTGTTTAACGCAGCCGAGATTGCTGCTCGCAACCAGCGCTGGTTTGACGCGCATAGCGGCAACGGCAAAGCGGTTGTCGATGGCCTTAATCAGATCGCTGGTGCGTTCCGCGAGTACGAGCAAGGCGCCCTGAACCGCGCCCAGGACTACGCCGACAAGTTGATGGTCCGGGCTCAATACGAAGCTGCTGCCTGGATGCAGAGCGCCACTGATGGCTCTATCAACCGGCAAGCACAGCTGGCCCGCTTGATGCTGTCAGCGGATTCCGCCCGACGGATGCACCTTGCGATTGCAAACGTGACCAGGCCTTGGGGCCAGATGGGCCTTGAGATGCAAATGAAGCGGGATTACCGCTACAGCATCGACGGCGCAGGCGCCGTTGACGTGCCAGCCACGGCTGCACCAGGCGACAAGCCATCAAACATTGTTGAAAGCGCTATTAGGCAAGAGCTTGAGATTCCGCCAGGCACCAACCCTGTTACGGATGAGCTGACGGCTAAGTTTCCTGACCTGACCGAAGCGTTGCAGACCGGTCGCATGACCCCAGAGGCCGAGGCAGTTGCAGACGAGATTGCGCAGACACTGCGGGTCATGGGCGAGTCTCCAGCTATGCGGCAGCGCGTGTGGCGCAAGTGGGATGCCATTCCGCCGGCTACTGCGGACAAACCAGAAAACCCTCTCAACGCACTGCAAATCCTGCGTAGCAGCAACCTGCTCAGTGCAGGCGGCACTGCGTCGGTCAACCTGGCTAACGGCCTGTTCAACATGTCGCGTCTGACCATAGCGCAGGCAGTTGGCGGCGCACTGGAGCGGGACTTTGACCGGATGCTGTACGCAACCCAAATGTTCGGCGGCTACTTCAAAAACATTGGCGACTCCCTGCGCATTGCGTCGATTGCGTTCAAGACAGGCCGGCCCATGTTCAACATGGATGCCAGCACCCTGGACTTCCTTGAGCGGCAGGCGCTGCGCGAAGCACAAGGCGAATTGATGGCCCGGTCGCCGAACGCCCGGACTGGCTACACGCTAAACACCCTGGACATGAGCGAGCAATTTGCAGCTACCCGTACTGGGCAGTTTGCCAATGCGCTTTGGCAGACCCTGGGGACGTTTGGCGGACGCATGGCAGTGACCGTCGATGCCTTTAACAGCTCGCTTTCTGGCCACACCTATGAGTTCTTCCGTCACATGCCCCGTGGCATGCAGCTAGCTGAGCAGGCTGGCCTTGAGAAGTTCAGCAAGGAGGCGTTCGACTACGCCTACAAGTACGCCGACGCCCGCGTGGATCAAGCCATCAAGGACGTTGTCTACAAGGGCGAGACGCTGGCAGATGCAGCCATGACCAGCCCAGAGGCCAAGCGCTTCATGGACTCGGTCAACTTCACCGACAAGATCTGGGCTGACCTAGAGCCCCGAACAATGGGCGACGGCTTCAACGTTGGCAGAACCAAAGGTCTTAAGGGCCAAGAACTGCAGGAGTTTGCACGGAAGTATGTCGACGAGGGCCTCTGGTATCACAAGGCAGCAGACGCAATGCTCAACGGGGGCATACCTATTGGCCCATACACAATTCCTTTTCAGCCTGGGCGTCTTGCATCTCTGCCAGGCGATTTCTTGGAAGCTTTGTCCAACATGAGAGTTGTTGGCCCGGTGTTCCGGTTTATCCAGCCCTTCCAGCGGGTTCCCGGCAACATCATCAAATCAACTGTACGCAATAGCCCTGCAGCAGTGTTTGTCGACACCTGGTGGCGTGACGTGACTAGCAGAGACGTCGCCACCAGGCAGCGTGCCCTGGGCGAATGGGCTATGGGCAGCACTGCCATGACAGCCCTTTGGGTTGCAACAAACATGGGCAGCATCCGCATGAACGGCGGTGGGCCCATCGACCCGCAGCAACGCGAGCGCTGGATGAGAGAGCGCGGCAACATGCCGTACAGCTTCCAAATGTGGGACGAGTACACCATGTCTTGGGGAGACCCAATCTCCCTCAAAGCGTTTGAACCTTTTACCACGCTGTTTGGCGGCATGGCGGACTACAGCGACATGGCCGGCATGATGACTACTGAGCAGCGAAATCGCGCTGGTGTTGCCCTGGTGCTTGACTTGCTGCGTTTACAAGGAGCAGGACTGCTTAGCAAGACTTACTTCCAAGGGCTTAACGAGCTGTATGAGGCGGCGTTTGACCCAAGCAAGGTCTTTACCGGCCCCAACAAGCGCAGTGCCACTAGCCGTTTCATGCAGCGCATCATTGCCAGCATGGTGCCCCACAGCGCTGCGTTGCGTGAAATGCGCCGGGCTGTGGATCCAGTCCAACGCCGGGTTGAGCCAAGCACTGAAGGCGGCTTTGGCGGGTTCTGGGAAGAAACTTGGCAGGAAATCAAGAACGCCCTACCTGGCATGTCGTATGACCTGCCGCCTGTAAGGGATTGGACGGCACCTGGCACCCCACCAGTGGTCATGCCAGCGCTGTTTGGCAACAGGGACCTAGCTGAGAACGCACCGTGGATGGCCGCGCTAATGCAGTACGTGCCTATCTACAGCGCGTTTAAGGTTGGCCAGGCACCAGTTGACCCTGTGCAGCAGGAAATGGCCAGCATGCACGGCAGAGGCACCACGTTTGCCGGCCCAAGAGCGTCGGACTTTGGCACTGAGCTGTACCTGGCGCCGTCAGAGCTGGACCAGTACGTGCAGATCTTTGGCCGTGTTAAAGACCCAGCCGGCAGGACCTGGCACCAGGCAGTCGATGCGCTGATCCGCTCGGCTGATTACCAGGCCTTACCCATTGAGCCGCCCTCTGGACAGTTTGTCAGCTATCGCGCTGCCCTGATCCAGATAGAAATTGCCCGTTTCAAAAAGCTGGCTAAGCAAGAGTTCCTGTACACCACGCCAAAAGGCGCTGAAATACTGGAAGCCCAAGAGGCCTTGAAGGGTCGCCAGAATGAACTTAACTACATCCGGCAGTACGGTGTACCTGGGGCTAGCCGAGGCAACGCTGGCGGCAATCTCGAACTACTTGACCTGAACCGCTGATGGCCTATTCCTACGTCGTCTACACCGGCAACGGGGCTACCACCCAGTACGCCATCCCCTTCCAGTACATCAAGAAGGAGCACGTCAAGGTCTTCGTCAACTTTGTCGACACGGCCTACACCTACGTCAACAACACCACAGTGCTGCTGGCCTCTGCGCCAGCAAACGGGGCCAGGGTGGAGGTGCGCCGGTTCACACCGGCTAACAACCCCTTGGTTGACTTTGTTGATGGGTCCACGCTGGTGGCCAGTGACCTAGACACCAGCAACCTGCAGCACCTGTTCCTGGAGCAGGAGCTGGACGACAGCCTGAAGCAAACTGTCAGTATTAACGCAGCTACAGGTCTGCCGTCGGCTAGCGGCCAGGTCATCACCAACGTCGGCGCACCCGTTAACGCCAATGACGCAGCAACGAAGACATATGTTGACAACTTTGTAAGCCAGACGGCCAACATTGCTAACGCAGCCGTTACGACTGCCAAGCTGGCTGACAGCTCAGTTACCAGCGCCAAGATTGCCGATGGCACCATCGTCGCTAACGACCTGGCAGCTGATTCGGTCACCGTCGCCAAGATCAAGGACGGTGAGATTACCAGTGCCAAGCTGAACCCAGCCACGGTCGTCACCAACGCTGAGGTAGCTGGCGCTTCTCCTAACGACACCAGTTTCTTCACCACCTCTGCCTCTGACCTGCGGTACTTCCGTCAGGACAGCAGCGAAACCATCAACAGCGGGATGGCATGGAGCAGTGGCGACGGCTTTGTTGCCACTACTGCTGCCATTGACGCCAGGATCATTGACCTGGTGGACGATGTTGGCGGCTTTGTGCCGATTGCCAACGAAACCAGCTTCCCTGCCACCAACCCGGACATCAACAACCCAGATGGCACGGGGACCATTATCAGCATCAAGGAAATTGTCACTACCCGGACGCCTGCTAGTGGCACGGTGACCATTGCCGGTGGCTCTGGCGGCAACGTGGTGACCATTACTGGCTGCGGCAGCACGGTTCTGGCCGCTGGGTTTGGAGTGTTGGTGGAAACCACCGCCACCCTGCACACCTACACCTTCCACCGCCTGGTGCCAAAGGCAACGGAAGTGACCACTGTTGCTGGCATTAGCGCAAACGTAACCACGGTTGCAAACAACAACGCCAACGTCACAGCAGTTGCTGGAAATGCCGCCAACATCAACACCGTTGCAGGCAGTATTGCCAACGTCAACAACGTTGGGGGCAGCATTGCCAACGTTAACTCTGTAGCTAGCAACCTTGGCACAGTTAATGATTTTGCGGCTCGGTATCGCGTAGACGCAGCGGACCCATCAACCAGCCTTGACACTGGCGACTTGGTTTTTAACACCACCGCCGGTGAGCTGCGTGTCTACAACGGCTCAGCTTGGCAAAGCGGCGTTACGGCTACTGGCAACTTGATAAGCAAGTCCGGCGACACCATGACAGGTCCGCTGGGTGTGACGGCTGGAACAAACGCGCTGCCTGGCCTATTTATATCTGGCGACGCCAACACTGGTATTACAAGCCCAGGGGCGGATCAACTGGCTTTAACTACAGGTGGCACGGCTCGGCTGACCATTAACAGCGCCGGCAATGTGGCCGTTAGTGGTGACCTTACAAAGGGCGGCCACAACGTCGTGACCGTGGGTGACACCGGCGCCGTCACCAGCGCAATGATTGCCGATGGCACCATAGTCAATGCTGACATTAATGCCTCTGCTGCTATTGACAAAACCAAGATCAGCGGAACTGCCATTACAGCAACTGATACGGGCACCGTCACCAGCGCAATGATTGCTGATGGCACGATTGTTAACGCAGACGTAAATGCCAATGCCGGCGTTGTTGCTAGTAAGCTGTCGTTCACCCAGGCCGGCACTGGCGCTGTTGCGCGTACAATAGACAGCAAGCTAAAGGACGTTGTCAGCGTCAAGGATTTTGGCGCTAGAGGTGATGGACTTGGCACAACGCCTGCAAATGAAAGCGTAGACATCTCCAATGCCGTATGGAATACGTGGGATGGAACGCCATTCAAAAATAACTTGCCCTGGTCGCCTTATGGCATAGGTGGCACCTTCAATCCGCCAACTGCAAAGCCATTTCAGAATACTGACACTTGGGATTTTATTGGTATTCAGCTTGCCCTTTGGTATGGGGCCAAGTCCGTCTACCTTCCGCGTGGCACCTACGTTATTAACGTAAGCCGCACTGGTGGCGGCCTGACAATTATGCAAGGGCAAGAGCAATCGATCTTTGGTGCTGGCGCTTATCGCTCTGTTTTAGTAACCAAAGAAAACGACGCTTTTTTTGCCGCCAATAACGTTAACTCTGCAAATGCTTATTGGCTGCTGAGGTTTTACCGCATTGGAGGACCACCTACTCACATCGCAGACCTCGAACTTGCTGGCCCCAATGGCTATAGTAGCACCAACAACAACCTCTCGTTATTCCACTGCGAAAACATCAACGGCGTGACGTTTCGTGATTTATGGCTGAGTGCAGCGCATCGCGGCATCTCTGCCACGATCAGTAGTGGCGACAGTCACATCAAGGGCATCACCACTGAATACCTGTTCGGCTCCTCCGTTTTTACTGATAACAGCAGCGACGTCAGCATCGACTTCTGCAATATCTGGGCAAGCGCGGCCAATGTCTTTACGCAGAAGGGAATTGTTGCTCAGGGCGCCTGTAGTGTAACAAACAGCAGGCTGATCGGCTTTTACGGCAGTGCCATTGAAATGGCGAATGGCAAGTTTTGCAATAACGTGGTTCAAATGAACGGCTTGTCTAACTGCGTATTTACCAGTTCTTGTGTTATATCCGGCAACATATTTAACGGCAGCACTTCAGGCACTATGGTGTCAGTCGGTTCCAGCAGCACTGTCACTGGTAACCTTTTCAACCAAGCTGGCGTCCATCCGTGTCTAAACCTTGGAAACGACGCCGTTGGTACTGCAACCAACATCAACGTCACTGGCAACACGTTTATCAAAACAAATAACGCCGTTCAAGTACAAAATTTTGCCATCATTGGCGTTGCCAGTAACGTCGGCTATTTTAATGCGTTGACCGCAAGCACACTTATTGTTGGCAACACATTCCAGGGCAGGGCTTCAACCACCCCTGGCTCGGCCACAATGGTGAAGAACACTTTTGACGGCGTGCTTCAAGGCGCAGTCAATGCAGAGACAGTCACCAACAATGGGACAGTTACTAACAATGGGGATTTTGTTGGCAAGCAACTGGGAATAGGAAGTGCTGCAAGCGGCGCGACCGTTGCCATCACTGGCATGCTTGGCCAAGGAAGCGGCGGTATTAGAGATTATACGAGGCTAAACTTAATTGCGGTGGTTGCCAACGGTAACTCTTTTTCGGGCAGAGCCTACGCCCTTTACAGCAGCAAATATAACGGCCAGGCCACGCTGTTCGCCACTCTTGGCCATCAGTCTGACGGCGGTAGCATTACCTTTGGCACTAGCGGCAGTCAGCCTACCTTTACGGCGGTAGCCAATGCTGGCGGAGGCTTCAGTTACGAGGTCTACGCCACTCCACTCATTTAGGAGAACTTTCATGGCACTCACCAAGACTATTGAGGTCAATGGCAACGGCTTTATCACATTGGATGGCGTGAGTTATCCGGTCGTCGATGCCAGCGCAACATACGCTGATTGCTACATTAAGGTTGCGATAGTCAGCGCAAGCAAAACAGAAGGCCAGGCCTGCGTTACATTTACCGAGGACGCTGGAAGCAGCGTTTTGTTTCAGAAGAGCTACTTGTTTCCTCTCGACCTAAATGGCCCTAACCCGATCAAGCAAGCTTACGAACACCTGAAGACCCTGCCCGAGTTTGTGGGCGCGGAAGACTGCTGATGGTCGCTAAAAGCAAAGCCGGTGCTGCAAGAGTCGAGCATGTCTCTCGTGCGGCCTACAAAAAGACCAGCATCGGCAACTCTGTAAGGACCAAAGCAAAGCCTGGGCGTAAGAAGCGGATTGGTCAGGGCCGCTAAGGCGGGTCTG
>Ga0194133_10004767_pt1 | contig 17793 bp, 9 predicted proteins | sample TA2KigOf40mmetaG_FD_155448 | JGI IMG/M metagenome (GOLD analysis project Ga0194133, IMG submission 155448) | Freshwater microbial communities from Lake Tanganyika, Tanzania - TA2015055 Kigoma Offshore 40m | ecosystem: Environmental > Aquatic > Freshwater > Lake | place: Tanzania: Lake Tanganyika... | reverse complement strand
TGCATAATCAAATATGTCAACAGAGAGTCTAAACCTCCTTCAAAGACTTTTCATCTCTATCAAAATTTGTCTTTATAGTTGAGCATAAAATAATTCACATTTTTAAGCATAATACCCAAAGCATTTTGATTAGCAATTCTAGAAAAACAAGTTTAGTGAAAAGTAAATTGTTAATGTCAAAGTCTTAGGATCAGAGAAAGTAATTATCTTCTAAAAGTTTTTACCATTAGCTTTTCCAAGAGACATGACTTTCCAACTCCAGAATCTCCCAACATAACTAACTTAATCGCTTCCTCATCTTTGGTGGAAGAAGATCCACTGCAAGAACTGCCACTTCGATTCCTACATTTGTACAAATATACTTTAAATGTCACCTAAGTGTAGGTTTTCAACACAATCACATCAGGTATAAACATTCTTCAATTGAGTTACATGATATCTGTCTCTTGGTTTTTTAAATTGATATAAAATAGATGGCATTTACAAGTCTAAATTACTTAAGAAATACTAACCTTATCAGTTTATTTTCATAAGAATTACTGCTTCTGCTCCCTTTTCGACGAAAACTCATCTGGAAAAAAGTCAAAACATTCTTGTTTTTGACGATGGCTATTTTTACATTGGATATTCGAGTGTGGTTAGATGTTGATTTGTTATCTATTTTTCACACAAAAAAAAGACTTGGTCATGCAGGAGATATTGTTAATTCAGAATTTTCTTGACATGAAAAGTAATTACTTGGATTAATGAAAATAATGAGGATATCTATTTTTGAACTCTATGCATCTGCAATGGTTCATTAAGCTAATGATTTTATGTCATTTTGATAAGATGATTTGGTAAATCAGAAAAGGATTGGTTGTAAAGCATAAAATGTGGAAGTTATTTTGTTGAATTCATTTTTTTATTGACATGAAAAAAAGATTGAATTTGAAGGTTTTTGTCAATCCCTTGGGAGTTGAGGAAAGCCAATTAAACGGCCACCTACGCACAAAATGGTTTTGAAAATCAATTGAAAAAATTTTTTTCTTTTTATTTCCAAATTGACTGCATGCCTGCTTGTGCCAATGAAATTGCTTTCATAAATGTTAAAAGTTTAAATTTGTTTTGCAATGTATTGAATGTGTTCCTTTACCTGTTCAAATAGAAGTTAACAAGTGACTTTGAAGAAGGTAACTTTCGAAATGAACTTGTCTTTTGCACTGGTTTAACCTCCTACCACAGGCACTGCAGGCAAAACTTCTCTCTCAATCATGTTTGCCTTTCCTTACTACTTCATTCAGATATATCTATTCCCTGTGTGGGTGTCTGGGTGAGTAGCCCTCCAAAAAGTTTTACTCAACACTTACAATGTCGCCCTCTTCATTATCAATATCTGTCTAGATTCCAAGTGATAACTTGGGTGAGTTAATCAAGTTTTCCAAATTCAATTTGTCATGATGAAATATTTTTATTTGTTATTATTCAGCAACTACCTGAGCTGATCAGCTTTTTCTCAACTTAAAATGAGAGCTTTGATCATAGAAAAGGAAGTGGAGGCGGAGGTGGGAATGGCATGCTTACTGAAGAGGATATCATTGTTTGAAACAAGAATGGCTACAAATTAAGGATCAACAGTTTGGAGATTTGACAGTGGAAAAATGCTTGTATTTGAGGAAAGCTGAAACATTTTGTGAGAGATCAAAGGAGAAAACTTTTAGAAAAAGTTCTTTGGAACACCAAAGATAGGGAATCAAAAAAAGAGCAGAAATCATAGAAAGTTTCATCAAAAAAACCAAATTAGGCACCAGAAAAAACAAGTCAAAAATAATCAACTTTTATCTTTCTTTACATTTCTTAATTAAATCTTTGCTTCATGTAAAAATTGAAAATTATTGGGCAAAAAAATAAGGTCTGGTTGTAAAAACATTTTTATTTGATGTGAATTCTTGATTCCAAACATTTTCAGAGCTGATATCAAAAACTTTCTGGCAAAAAAACAGATTGAGTTCAAATGAAAGATGGATTCTTTGATGAGAAAAAATAGTTGTAAATGTGGATCTGGTTTCGAGCAAATAAAAAAGAAGTTTTGGCAGGATTCTTTATTAAGAAATAGTTTGATGATAATTTTTTGGCTTGAAGACACGATATAAAATTACAAACATACTTGCTTCCAAAAATCTTAGTATTGAATACTAATAGGGTCACTTTGAAAATTAGCAAGGATAATAATGGAGGCAGAGGTCAGTGCATTCTCATTTCACTGTGGCGACTCTGGTTCAATCCCCAGCAAACAAGAGAATTAATGAGACCCCTAGTCCTCATCATCATCCAAAGCTAACCACAATGAAAAATTGTCCTTTGAATCATTCATATTAATTTGTATAAAAAAGTAGAATGATGTGAAAACTATGAAGCTGTTAGGGAAATACAATAAAAAATACCAAAGTCCTTGGTTTTGATTACTATACGTTGAACTTGGACAAGCAATTATTTGCTCTTATCTAAAACAAGAAGATCCTTGGCCTAAGGGCTCTGAAATTAATTCCATAGATTACTATCGTAAAAAGTTGTGTAAGATTACATTTTAGGGTCAATTACTGCTCAATTGATCTACTAGAACCTAAAATACCTAATAGTATTGTAATGTACACTGGTGGAAACCCTTCCCAATCAAGGAAAAAATCAATACTTGACTGTTAATTGATCGGTGGTGGGGACCTCTAAGATCTTTGAGGGAGGAATCTGAAAGGAATGCTAAAGAAAGCCTTGAGATGAATTGATTACATTACAGTATATGATAATAGTAGCTTAAAAAGTATGTGAAAGAGTAAAAAGGTGTTTTTATATTAAATTTGAAAATAGATATGGTTTATAAACTATTTCATCTAAATATAAATGAAAAGTGAAATAATGAACAAAGCACATGTTCTGGAACTTTTACATCACCATATTTTTATTCCAAAATTTTGTAAGCAATCTTATTATTTTCATCATTTGAGGCTATAAATAAGAAGCCAAGGCCCTTAGTTTTTAAACTGTGCTATAATTCATGTAATTGATGAGTAATATGCAAAGTATATTTAAACATTCAATGACTCTATAGAAACTGACAGAGCATTCATGAAAAATACTGATATTCCCACTTCTAAGAAAGTTGTACAAACTAAATCTACTGAATTAAGTTAGAAGTCACTCTCTTGCCTTTGTTTTCCTTTCAGTAGACCAAATTGATGGAGATCCAAATCGAATAAAGGAAGTCGACGCAAAATACGTAATTGGCTTAGACATAAAAGCAGAACTTGACTCTATAGGAGAATGAGTGACGTTAAAAAACCCTCTTTCATAACAAAAAAAACCAATGATGGGTATAACTGAAAACAAATAACAAAAATAGAGCTCTAAATTTAAACCAGGATACATAAAAATGATTTTGTTAAACCAAAATTTTGTAGAAAAAAATGTCTCAAACAATCGAAAATTGATACTAAAAGTTGAAAGGTAATATCTAGCAGCCTTTCTGATTGTAATAGAAGCTTCAAGTAGTTGAAATTGGAATAGCTTGCTGAGCAGCATCAGCTTTCTGCTTGTTCCTACAACATCATCAAAAGTTTGATGAAGAAAATAAAAGCTGAAATAGTTCCATTCACATTTCATTTCCAGATAAAATTTATTTGAAAATTTCTGACAGCAGGATATGAGTGGATCTTGATAGAGAAAAAATATTCTTGCAGATCAACTTACTTTACTTTTGAAGAGTCTTTAAGGACAAAAAATTCCAGCATTTTTTATATTTACCTTCATTTCCAAAAGTTGTATGAAACAAATTCAAGGTTTTACCACTTTAATCCATGCTTAGCGTATGTTCAAAAAAAGTTGGAAGAAAATAAAGTTTTAGAAACATCTGTTTCAATTCTTCAGGGCCAACATGTTTTTTTCCTTGATTCTTTTGAGAATTGAAACAGGTTAAAAAAATCCATCTACCTTTTACATTTATTAAACTTCTACAAAACAAGGAATTTTCTCATGTGAGAATAAAGCTTTTAATGCAGGCAAAGGCAAAATTTTTCTACACTAAAAATATGAGGGTTATCGTAAATTATCTAATCATTTTATTCCCATTTTAGAATCATCTGCCCTTTCACTATTTCATAAATCGTTAAATAAGGGAACGTGATTTGTGAATTTTTTTAAAATTATTTTTAGCTACCTTCATCACATTAATTTGCCCCTTCATCCAATTCCATTAATTTTTTCTTTTTATTCGAAAAAAGGCACAGCATTTCAAATGTAATTTTTCCAGGATGGATTATCAATTATTGCTTGTTGGATTTTGATGGGAGGGAAAGTTGTTGCGAAAAAAAGTTAAAAATAAATATTTCCAACTTCAAAAATAAAACCATTGGTTTGGAAAGGCAGGGCCAAGTAGAGGTTAGGTTTTGACTGCTCAAATGTAGTGTGGAGTTGGTAAATTGTAGCAGAGTGGATCAATTTGGTTACTTAAGAAGGTGAAGGATAATGTACTTTGCAAAAAGGAGGTATTAGGCATTTTGAATCATAAGCCTCACACATATCTCTTTGAGTGTGTGTGATGCAAATTTCACTCTTAAAAAGTTGAAAATGTTGTGATTTGAAAAACATGAGTGCTATGAAAGAAATAAGAAATGTCTTGAACGGTGATCCTGTTTATCCTTGAGAATTTAAACAGTCCTGAGCTATGTTATTATTTTTGAAAAGAAATACAAAACACTTGATTGTCTTGCTCTGTGGGATCCCTGTCAATTAATTCTTGAATATCACTTTTGCCAAAAAAGTGACTCTCAATTTTTGTTAATTTGAAAAAAAGTTGAACTTTTTTTGTGTGACTGTCAAAATGCAAAAAAGGAGAAAAATGGCCAAAGATAGCAGCGAGCAATAATCAAGTTATCACTTGATATCCAGTAAAACAATACAAAAGACTTATGAGACTCTTGGGATTGCTGAGATAATGAGGAAGCAAAAGAAAGCCTTTAGATTTGTAAGATATTTTTTTGTAGGCCACAAGTCATCATACCTCAAAGAATCAAGCTATATCATTTTTCAATATGAGCCAAATCTGTGTAGTTGCAGCTTAACCCTTTACCAGCTACTGTTGGAGTACCTTATAAGGTTTAGGCCTAAAGCTTCAATGGCAAAAGGTTTTAAACATGTGCACAAAAAAGGTAGAGAAGAAAAGTGAATTCCATTTAATGTGTTCTTTTGATTTTCAGTTTAGAATGGTTAAATGAACTCCCATTTTGAGATTCCATAGGATGGATAGATAGATAGCTTGTGTTAATGAACTGATTATTCTAACATTAAATCACGTTTGATGAGAGTAGTGTTGACCTTACATCAGATTATTTGACTGCATTACCTTGCATGGTGCCATCCCAGCTGACATTAATCCAAGGTCGCCATTGTGTCCGAGTGGTCAAGGCATCAGGCTGGAAATCTGATGGTCAGGGTTCAAACCCCAGCACCTTAAGGAAACTTTTTACTCCGGGGCTGCTTAAAGCAACAAATATTTCCAGCCGTAATGTGTCTTTATAATGATTTGATTTGCGAGGAATACTTTAAAAGATCAAAAAAGAATATTACCATTTAAAGATTACTAGAGAAGGTGAGTGCTCCCCAGCAGAAAGCCTCCTGTATTTTTCAAGGCTTAGCTTGAAAGATTTTTGATGCATTGGAAGGAAATGAAATTAACTCAGTAGGATACTAAATGTATAATGAATTTTTTCTTCAAGAAAATTCTTTTTTTTGTCAGGTGGCATCTTTCATATGATAAAAATTGGTTGCTTGACAGTTTTCACAGTTGACACTAATAAACAAAAGACTGAAAAAACTTTGATAAAAATAAAAACACTTGGCAATTAACTCAATGTTAAAATAGTTGAAGAGTGTGTATTTCAAGTTGAAAATTACTTACATAGTGGAGCCTTTTATGCAAGGTGCCAATAAAGTTATTGATTGTGACAGACCACTGAGTGTAAAATAGATGATACAAAAACTAATTATATCCTAATGGTAAATATGAAAGCAAATGTTACTTCTACTTGTACATAGAACAGATAAAATGTTTTGGATCTAACTTCCAGGTCTGTTGACTGTTCTGGGTCACACTCAATAAAATTCTTTAAGGCTGCAGCCCTGGACATATTTTGTTTCAAAAATAATTTGTAGATTGTATCTAATTTTGTTTTGCTAAAGTGGGAAACTATTGGCTCAAATCAAGTTTTAAATACAAAAATTAAAAATAGGAAAGCACTTAGTTTAGTTAGAATTGATGTTGAAATTTTATTGGGTATTATTTTGAACAAATTACACAAACATTCTGGTTTAAAAATGCAACAGCTAATCAAAGCCATAAAGGTATATAAATCAATCGAAAAACTTAGCCTCATTAGATTAATTGGATTCCCGCCGGAACACTTTCGTGTCAGGATACAATTAACTTGTTTTTTTCCACAAAAAAACAGGTTGGGAAATTGTATTGCTTTCTAGACTTCCAAAAGGTGAAGGGAAAGGCTAAAAAAGTTGTTGTTTGTAAGCATCTTGATTAACTAGAGAGAGAGAGAGTCCTCTTTGAATGAAGACTCAAAAAGGTTAGACAATTTTATGGGTGAGTTTTAGAAATTTCAGTGAAAATTCCCAAGGTGTAAATTTTTAAAGGCTTTTTTTGCTCTGGCAAATTACATATAAGCCAAGAGTAAATTTGTTGAGCTAAAAAGCTGCAAAGTAACATGACAGGAGGTAAGGCCAGTAAATCAAGTTGAACATGAGAAAAAGTAAAGGCAATGTTACTTTAGCAAAAAATTCTACTTTCGTTGCGATGGCTTTGCAGAACTTTCGACGTAGATGAAGTACTAAAGTAAATTCACACAACTCCAGGAAGACAAAGAAAATGCAAACTGTTGAAAAAATTGTGAAATAGTTGAAGTGAATAATGAAAAGGTGGTTTTTTTAGAAGATCAATGAAAGAGTCATCTGGATTTGAGGATTTTTTTGCTTTGAAAAAAAAAAGTTAACCTGGGCTATTTCCCTAATCTTTTACACTAAATTTAGCCTGAATAAATCTCCTTGCTTTTTTGATACTGTCTGTTGATACATACATGTACCAATATTGAAGCTTACATTTTAGTGCCAGGGTTTCAGTTTGCGACCTCAGGAAGTTAGCTAAGTATTTAGTTCATCAGAATAGCCATGAAAATATTTCCAAAATGTTCAAAGATAAGATTAAATTTGGTTATTGGCTAGATTATTTGATTTGGATTACTCGGTTTTGTTTATTGCCTGAAACTACTTGATTTGGATTATTCGAATTTGTTTATCATCAAATAGAAAATGGGTAACCTACCCCCCCCTCCCACACCCCCACCCCACAAAGATTAGTATTTAGTTCAACTTACCATAAGAAAAAATAAAAAAGTCCATCATAAGCTATCCTTACTTACAAGTTTACCTTGATGAACTTTTACTTGATCAAAGTGGTGATCTTGATTATCTTACCAAACATCCAAATGTCCAGACAAGTAATGTAAGACACACGTGGAACATTTTGTCTTTCAGAGGCAAACCTAAAATCATCAATATTTGATTGACACTTCAATGGATTTCATTTTCCTCAAAAAATGCCTTACATTGCAGTTAGGGTAAGCATAATTGTCATTGACATTGCAAGTCGTTCTGCCACAGATTCAGGAGGAATAAACAACGCCAGCCATGCAACTTATGAGTTCTTTAAGTTTACAAGGGTAAAAAAATTTCTACTTAAATGTTTGCACTTACCAATGAGGTAAACTACACTTGGAGCATATGTTTGAACAAGGTGGTAGTTTAATTTTCTACGTAGCTGAATATCAATTATAATTCCAGGATAAGATATCTCATAATAGCTTGTTTCATAGACCTTGGACATGTTAGCCTAAATTTTAAGGTAAAAATACATTGTTAAGCATTATAAGTTTTATTGTTAGCATACTGCTGACCATGCCATAACTATCAGATCTTTTCCTTATAAATACCATAGCATTATAATGGTTTTGACGGCTGACATGGTGTGTGGTTTTTCCCCCCTGTGGGGCCACATAATCTACAATAGTCATCACTCAATTAGAAAACCGGTTTTTTCCACCTTGCTATCCATGTCAGTAAGTCCTCAGGGCTAGTTTACTTCCTAATATAGGCGTTTTCCTTTCCTATCTTATTTCTTTTCTCGATTTATTATCATTTCATTGATTTAAGAAAATTAACTGTAATGCTTAAATGCGCTAGTTAATAAACTCTTTCAAGTCAATTCAATACCTTTGCCTCAAATTGTGCAAGGCTTATATTTTTATTAAATTTTGAAGTGTCATTCCAATGAAAGATAAGTTGTGCATTATTATATCCAAAACTCTCAAGTCGGATCTGACAGTTTTGAATGTCACCTGGAAACAAGTACAAATGATTTGAGAATATTAAATAGCAAAACAGTGACTCTTTTTTTAAAAGTACCTGGATAGGAATGGAAATTCATGTTACAAGCCACATCAAAGTTGATTCTTGCAGCATAGCGAATCATTGAGTTTCTGAATGACATATTTTTATGCTTGAAATCATTTGTTTAAGTGATAACCCTGAATGAAATCTAATTTAACCTGTAAATTCTAATGGATGCTGGTGTGATGAAATAGGATGGGTCTCTAACTTGCTTTGCCCTATCTATGAAAATATCCGGAACCCAAAAGTGTCTTGCATTTCTGGCCAGAATATTTAGAATATTATTTTAGCATCATAAACATGTTCACCAAAAATATAAGTCATATGTGTTTTCTGTGAAATCTATTTCTATACTGAGGATCAAGTATACACTACAATTACAACGCCAGTCTCTAGATTGCCAGACGGGAAAATCACAAGGTTATAAGGGCTATAGCCCAGAGCCATTCAAAAGAGAAAGAGAGGGATACGTTATTCAGCAGATGGAGGCCCAAAATATAGAAAGGAAAAATTATACCTTAATTATCAAGGGTTTAAGATTATTAGTAAACCGTGGTGCGAGATCTTCACTGCCAGAGAACAAAATGAATGAGATATACTAAATTACTTAAGATTGTGCTGGGTGTTACACACAATCACATTTATTGTGGTAAGAGTTGCAGTCAAGATGATCAGAGTTACCTTATCTCAAAAATATGGAAATGGTGATTAAATTTGTAAGAATGGAATGTGGTCAGGGAAAGAGAAAATTCAATGTTTTGTTGTAAAAACATATGAAATATGATATCTCTTCGGGTTGGGCCAAAAAACTCTCGGATCAAAGCTGGTTTGACCCCATGTTTACTGCGGGTCAGAAGTACGGTCAGGGTCGGGTCAGATCACAGCCCATCTCTAGTTTGAGTTCATTAACCTCACTGTCAGTCACAATAGTACTTAAAAGTTTCTTTATCACCTTGGATTAATTGTCACATATTCATTTTCTCTCCAAATTTCCTTTTCTTTTTCATCCATTGAAGGGTTAAAAGTCTTCATTCGAGCCCGGGGCTCTATCCAACTCATCACAATGGTTGTCTCAACACTTATTAATTGCTCTACCTCAAGCACCTTAATTGTCAAACAATAAAACCACTTTCATCTATAGTCTATAATTATTGAGAGAAGTTTGTACCTGTAAAATATTTCTCAAGTTTACTGAGAAGTAAACATGAACTGGATCACCAGTATTCCAGTTTGGTGGAACATTATAATCATAATCATCATCTAGTTCAACCACACTTGACCTAAATCGTGCCTTTCGATGTTCATCTGAATTTTCTTTTTCTCTACTTGAAAAACTCCCATCAAGAATATCCAAAGTCTAATAAAATCCAAACCAGAGATGGAAAAAATGACTCATTATAGATTTTCATTACTTTGTTCTAAACCTGATCATCTTTTTTATCTGTTTTGATCATCAACTTCTTGTGCATTGAAGCTGATTGAAATTGTCCAGAAACATAATGAGACAGCAGAACAGTGGAAAATACCCTTTTGAGTAAAGAAAATTTGAATGAAAGATTAGTAGTGGAGAGGTTTAAAATTTTCACTATGGTAGATTTTTCCACTTATGGGGGAGTGGCAGTTAGTCCAACCGTCTGTCTGTCACTTCAAACTCTCCACTTAGTTTTAAAGCTAGAGAGCTGAAATTTTCCATACAGGCTCCTCATTTCAATGAAAAAAAGTTATCATAGGGATTTTTGAAACTTTGTTTCGGAGCTGCGTTGTGGGTTTTTTCTAGGCTACGGATGGACGACATGCAGCTCCACTATATGTCTGTCCCCATTAGTTTATAATATGCCTGTTGTCATCTTTTGTTAGTTTGTGAAATTTATGTCATATCATTTCTTGTGGAGGGTTCTGCATTTTTCAGCAAAAAATGTACATCTATTTAACTGTTATATTTTTTTATTTCAATGCTTTCAACATTAATCCAGGCAAAATCTTGATTCAGTGAGCAAAGAAGGAAGAATCTAAAGGCATTATTAAAAATATAATTACTTACACCAATTTGATGTGAATGGACATCATTTTTGCCCTGAGCTCAAATGAACATTGATAAAGGCCAACATAGTCAACAACCATTTGGACGTTTGTTTGATGAAAGTTGTCAAGGCAATTTACTTTGAGGGAGTGGTTTGTTTTGTGACCAGAAAAATTAATTTCATCTCAAAAAATGAAAAAATTGAAAGACCAATACTTTTGGAAAAATTATCAGTTAGGAATAAATGAATAAATCATCAGAAAGTAGCTATTTGATTTCTTAAAATTTTCACCCTCATTTACCGCACTTGGTTGAAATGATGAAAGACAAAGAATTAGTTTGATGATAATTGATTTTGAGCAATAGAGATGGGAGGCCATGACCTGACCTGAACATTCTTTTGATCCTCAGGAAATAAGGGACAAACCAAACTTTGATTCGATCTTTTATGACCAGACCCAGAGAATTTTTTTGATCTTATTGTATTGCAAATGGAAATGTTTATATTTCCGAAGAAAATTATTCTGATCTGGATCCACCCCACCCTGTTTGAAGTTGACTCAACCTAACCTGAGTTGTAAAAATTACCCAACCTTACCTGAGCATAGATATCGGATATAAAGAGGGAGAAAGGGTTATAAAAATCAATTTTGGCATTATGTATAGTTTTACCAGCAGGTGACCCCACCTGAGTTGCATGGATTCAGCTGTTGGTAAACCCAAAATCACTACAGTGCAAATCTTTACAGCAGCGTAGGCAGGGAGGCGATATCATCTCAAAAAGAGCCACGCCGAAACAATGGGCACGATATACCATCGCAAAAACAGTCATTAAACTCTTTAACAAAGGTGACACAAGGATGGGAGCATTGCTTAGACAGAATAGTTACACGAATGACCAAAATCCTGGTAGGGCAACCTTTTTTGGAGATGCCAAGATGAAAATTGGAAGAAACTGTCTTTTAAACAAACTACACATTTTTAACGACATTCGATTTGATTGGATTGGAGACATCAGTGACGACGTATTGAGACAAAGACTCAAGAAGCAATTTATCAATTTTTAATATATTACCAGTTCTTTAGTAGTGACTTTAATTTTTGACAAGATTTGTAAAGGCATCAACTCAACAGCAATGTTGGCTTGATGCAGGGCCTGGCTTTTAAAAAGTATGGTTTTTTGTATTTTATACATGAAATTGTAAGATGAAGCCTCAGAACCAAATACAAATGCAAATACAAATATGCATATAATGTCTATGGACCTGAGTCACAAAATTTCAGCCCAAACCCCCCTACGTTAAAAAAATTATACTATTGATGGTTTGAATATCAATATCAACAAAGATGAAACGAAAAGGTCTACCACATATATAAGACTTTTATTTTTCTCTTAAAAATTTGTTGGTCACATCAATATATCACTGGATTCAGACTTTTGAACTTTTTCCTCATCTTTGAAAGTCACCATTTTCACTTCCCTGTGCTTTGATGAATTATCTCGCCTGGTTTTATCAGCCCTCAAAAGCTTTTCCAAAAGTGGCCTCATGTCAGCTCCTTTACGAATCTCTTCCAAGATTTCTGAAGCCTATGATATAGAAAGACTGCCAAAGTAAATTATCAATTTTTTTAAGCATACATTTAAATAAGCCATTAATATAGCCTAAACATAATCAAATTTACCCCTTCCAATTCATCTGCTGAGTACTTAATAAAGGAGCAAGAAGCTTCAATAAGGACGTATTTTAATATTAAAAACAAGCTGAGGCTACAATCCGACCAAAAAAGTTCTAATTTTGTTCCTTTCAGTCTGAAAAGTGCCAAAATTACCAGTGTTCTGGTATCTTTTAACACTCTACAGGCGAAATCAGGAAAAAATTGAATTATTTTTGGTCAGACTTATGTTTTAAGATTATATTATTTTCATATAAGTCTCTTTAAGTTATTTACCAATTCAGGATCTATATATCTGACATCCAGGTTTTCCAGATCCATTGCTTCAAGACAATTTGTCTAAAATAAAGTAGTGAAGAATGCAAGTAAGCTTAAAGTTTTGAAAGGAATCAATACCAAATCCCTAGATGATGAATCCATTGATCTGGCTGGCAATAGAAGTGATGGGGCAAAAGGCTCTACTGATTGAATCCCTTCAATGGATGAGAATCCTGGACTTTGTCTCAACATCATTCTTGGATGAACAGGATCCAATCTAAACACCATCATTTCATTGAGAAAAGTAAATTTTATTTTTGTAACTTCATTTGATTCACCTAGTGAAGGTAGCAGTAGTAGTAGCTCCCAAATTTTTGGAAAGACTTTCAGTTTCATCTGAAAAGACTTTGGGTGATTCGTTTATCCTTTGAAAAGTTTCAGATGTTTTACAACTGTAAAGCAATAGAAATATTTTCAATGTACAAAATTCCCATATAAAATTGCTAATTTCCATCATAAATCTAGTAAACTAATTAGATTGCAAAAAAAAGATTGTCATATAACCAGGTTGGAAATGTAGATTTGATAGTAGAAAAAGTATTCAGATCGTTGGTTTTATGTTCAATTGAAATAGTTGTTGCAGCTCCTGTTATAATTCCTGAATTCAAGCTGGATGGCATTGAACAAACCAGTGGAAACTAGAAATGTTAAAAAGTTATGGTTTTTACTTTTGAAAAACCAAAAAATAAAAGTTTAAATTCTAACCTTGCTCTCTGGAAGGTCAGACGAAGAATCAAAATGATCCAAGGAAACATCCCCGGACTCTGCCTGAATTTCAACTGAAAATGCTTCAATCAGACAAAATGGCAAACCAAAAAATTCTCACTTGATGTCAAGAAGTGTCATAGAGCCATGATCCTTTCCTTGTCCTTGAGTTTTGACCTAGCTTTAGCTTTATCCGGAGATTTTGTATTGCGAGGACCCATCTGTCATGGATTAGGTCTGCACACATGGCCAGAATTGACAAGCCAATAAGCATGTAGCAGCTGCACATCTAAAATTTTTACAATAAATACAATTAACTTTTCAAGAGAGAGGTCAAGCCCATCCGATGTATATGCAAGATCAACACTTTTTGAGAGTCCTGCAGTAGCAAAAGAATCATGACCCCTGCAGGTTGTTATTACCAAGATTGAGGGTGATTTGTTGATTTTTTTTACAATTTGAGGTTAAAAATTCCTGGCAAGGCCAGAGTTGTACCTTAATCTTAGTTCTCAGTCAGGTTTCATTTGGCCACCTAGCCACTCCCAACCCACTTCTTGACAGTATAGGACTTGATTCACTCTAACACATGTGACTTGGAGTACATTCTAATAGTATGCATACTTTTAGGAGCCTAGAAAAACTGGCCTAGGAAAATTCATCGACAAATCTAAAACTAAGGCTGGCGACCAATCAATTCAATATGATTAGATCATATCCAACTTATCAGCCAGCCCTGGAAAAATGCTAATTTGTGCAATGACTCGATCAGAATTTGACTTAAAGACACTTATTTCTCATATCAAAAGTAGTGCCTACCTTAAAATATTTTTCATATTTTCATTATTTCAATATTCATTTTATCAATCATTTCTTTGCATTTCATTATTGATTATTCTTATTTCATTGGAGCATTTAATTGAACTATTTTACAATATTTGAATAAGTAGTTTCTAATAAAAGCAGGCAATCAATCAATCAATATCAATTATTCAATTAGTGTTTGTTACCAAAACAAATAAAGTTTCATCCACTTGGTTTTGGCTTTTCACAACTCCATTTGGATTGTCAAAAATCCCTATTGTCCCTAAAGATGAGAAACAGAAAAAGAAACTGTCAAGGTAATTCCAGCCATGAAAGACACTGAACAAAGAAGCTCCAGCAGAAATGTATGAAAAAATAAGAAGAAAGCAGATCCAAATGGGCACCACATTGCTTTCAATCTGCAAAATGACCAAAAAAAACCTATTTTTCAAACAAAACTCAAGAAAATAGCCAATTACTTGTAATCTCGAGTCTGGGATAACCCAAGTGTGATTTTGCCTGTTCAAACTGTGGTGATTCAAGCCTGAACTTTCAGAGGTCCTTCAAAAAACTAATACCTTTTAAATTCATATCTTTGATGAATTAGTCCTGAAAATCAGACATGTTTTTTGGTCCTGGCTAGGAATCAATCATTTGGGAAAAGATTGCTGCAGAAATGCAAAATGTTTGAACCCCATGGACCTTCAGGTCCCAACCAGGTACCATGGAGACTTAGAAAAATAAGAAATTGCCCTACCCATCATAGTTCTGTTCACTACAATTGGATCTCTTCTGTGAAGTTAACTTTGAAGTCTTTGTCAATGTTGGCCTTCTATAACTCCTGCAAAATAAACTGATTAAGCTTTTTGATATCTATCAGGGTCATGGCATTTGTCCGGGGGATCCAAAAGTGTGCTACAAATAGTCAAAAGAAAAGATCACTGAGTTTTTAAAAATCTGTCTTTTTTTGGTCTATCAAGAATTGGGCAACTTTTAAAGTATGAAGTTTAGTTAAACATTGTTGAATGGATGAGATTTATTTCAAAAACTCAACTCCAAAATGATAATTTTTTTAATTTGTTGAAAAACTTGAATCATTTGAATAGCATTCAAATACCATTTGTTTGATGAATCACTTTGCCCTCATGAATAGAGAGCAAAGTTCCCCCAAAAGTTTACCTGCTTTGAGGACAACAACAACAAAGGAAGAAGTAGAATTTCCTGAAAGCCAGCCCTAAACTGGACCCCACTGTGGCAAGGTAGATTAAAAGAATTGGAATCCCCAAGACTCCAATGACCATTGAGGCAATTTTTCCTATATTAGACTGAGGGATTTTATTTTGATAACCTAGAAAGATTAGGAGACAAAATGTAAATTAGTTTTTTGGTTGCAGAGATTATCTTACCAATAGTTGTGATTAATCCTAAGGAGTAGAGAAAGGAATTGTAAAAGGTCGAAGACATTTCTTCTTCATCATCTCTATCAAATATGGACCAAGAGTTGTCATTCAAATCACTTTTCTTATTGGCAGAGTTTTCACGAATTTTCTGAAATTGTAACAACTCATATTGATTAGTTTTGTTATCTTGATTTAATGTAAAGTTTAAGTATCTTTCTAAGCCAATATTTTTATTTTTACCTGTTCATCATCTAATACAAAAGCTGAGGCCATCAATTCTGCTTGAAAATTACCCATTTCTCTGTCTGCCAGGGCTGTCCAGTTTTCTTTATATAAGATATTTAATTCTTCTGTGATTTTCCAAAGTCTCTCCACAGTCCTGAAGGAAATTATATTTTTAATATTGTGCCTTGACATATTTAACACATTTCCACTCATAAATCGGCTTTTAGATCTTACTTGGCCCTTAAATCTTTGGCAAATCTGAGTTGTTGTTGCTGAACTCCAAGAGTGAGGATCCCTCTTTCTTCAAGGATACTGTTGCTTAACCCTGATTCAGTTGATGATGGATGAGCTAAAATTGAATTTGATGTCAAGGTTATAACCTTAAAAAATTGATCTTGACAATCTTTTTGGAATGCTTTTAATGAAGAAATATATTTTTCATCTATATTCAAATCACAATTTGGTTCATTGAGGGGAGGAGATTTGAACATCAAGTCATAAGAGCAATGATATACTAAAAGTTTTGAACCTATAAAAAAACAAAGATAATCTTTTTACTAATAGAAAGCTTTCACTGTTTTAAAATTGCCTTGAGCTCAATATAATGCCCATTTTCAGAGCAATCAATTGATCAAATTTAAAATTGATTAATTTTACCTCAAGTACATGAGTTTAAAATTATCACAATGGGCAGAGGATGCTTGACCTTTTTGTATTTATATAACTAGGTCTTGGGAGGGCAAGGAGGGCAAACATTATTGTAGTTGTAAAATGAAGATTAATCATACAAACAAAGGTTATACCCAAGTGGCACCATTGTAATTTTATTTTGAAAATAATAATGGGTATAAGGTTCAACTATAAATAATCAAATAGCCATATAAATAAAAACTTTTATGAAAAATTCCATTTTTAACCAAAATAAAATGTTGACAGACGGGTCTTTAAAATATAATGAAAGCAAATTCGGTTTTTTATGGATCTAAATTTTACTCAAATGAATGTAGCATGTGTGACAAGATTTATGACATATCAAGAAATTTTCTTGAATTGAATTTCAAACAAAACTAAAATCTTAAAAGTAAAAAGAGGATAGAAAGTAAAATTTAAAACCAGCTTTTTTCTACTTTTGAGCAATAATTTTTGAAAAAATTGACTTTTTTGTTAGCTTTTGAGATTTTTCCAAGTTAAAAAAAGATTTTAAAGTGATTACCATCATTTGTCACATTTTCCAAACTGTTGAAAATAAAAGCAGCACAAAAAATGTAAGAAACAAGAACAGCTCCAAGACCTACTAAGGCAATAAATGTGGACGTGGAACTTTGTCTGAAATCATATATATATAATTGTTTCATATAAACCATTTTTTCCCTTAAGCCTTGGAAACTTTTTTTACCTACAATAACTGCTTGAGTTCTTTAATGATCCTGCCATTGGTTCATCTGAGTCACGAAGCATCATTGGTTGGAAAATTGATTGTCTATGAGTATTTTAGAAGCAAACAATAAGGATAGGAAAAAAACTTCTTGTATTTTTTGTAAACAGCAGACAATTTGACTTACATATCTGAAAGTAGCGATGAAACTGAAAAACTTAAGGAAAATTCTCTCGAACGAGAGCGCTGTTCCAAACCGTCATCAACTATTCAATTTCCAACCATTTCTGAAAAATGATGGTGAGTTGAGTTGACCAAAAGAGTTTCAAGGTTAGAATTTTTGTTGGTTGTTAAATATACCACTAGATTACAAAATGAGGGTTTTAAAAGACTGAGATTTACACAATGTTTAAAGTTATGTGATCTTTTTATGGCTGCATTTTACTACTGGTCAAAAAGATTTACTCTAAAAGCTACTTCTTATTAAATCAGGTGTAAAAGAACCATACATAGTGTAAATATATTTTTTTTAAAGGAATAGACCTGCTTTTATTAAATTTTACTTACAAACTTTGGAATTGTCATGAACAAGAGTTTGATTACCAGATGAGTCCTTGGGCCTTTATTCATTATTGTTTGTTTGTGTCGCACTTTATTACGGATCATTCTTTAATAAATACAATTATTAACTTTGTAAGAGCCTAAAAGTCCACATTGACAATCTATAAATAATGTATCAAAATAAATGTCAATAGTAAATAGCCAAATTTCTGTGGTCAATTTGGTAGATCCGG
>Ga0194133_10004766_pt1 | contig 17794 bp, 8 predicted proteins | sample TA2KigOf40mmetaG_FD_155448 | JGI IMG/M metagenome (GOLD analysis project Ga0194133, IMG submission 155448) | Freshwater microbial communities from Lake Tanganyika, Tanzania - TA2015055 Kigoma Offshore 40m | ecosystem: Environmental > Aquatic > Freshwater > Lake | place: Tanzania: Lake Tanganyika... | reverse complement strand
TGAACAAGGAAATTTTTAGTTTATAACAATATTAAGTGGACGTGTATTTTTTGTGCGGGAAAAAATACCTAACTGTCCCAAGCGATCTGCCTACTTAAAAAATTCATAGCTCTGTCAATTTTAAAGCAAGAGAAAAGTTTATAAAATATTATGTTTAGTTAAATGTTTTAATAAAATATGTTATTTTATAAATTTTTCTCTAGCTTTAAAATTATGGGAGCTGACAAAGATGAAAACATAAAACTTTGAACTTAATTATCTCTGCTTCTAGGCAAAATAATAAAATTTGATTAGTAACTTTTGAGCCATCCATGTAAGGAGTATGCATGCCAATTTTCAGGCCTCTAGCTTCACTGGTGTGGGAGGCAAATGAGGTGGCAGGCGGGTGCACATGTGACGTCAAGCATTCTTAAACAGATCCCTATACAAAATTTCTAAACTCCTCGCTTCACTTCCGGAGGGATAAATCTAATCTTTTAAACATAGTGATCATTCTAACAGCTGAATTATGCTGGTCTGGGAAGCCTGAAATTTTTCTGCTCAGCTTGAAGGGACTCTATATTTATCATCTCTCTGGTCCATCCCATGAACCCTGTTACTTGGGGCATAAAAACATATCTTTATGGTTGGATTTATTTTTAATTCAGGGTTAGGTGCTCTCAAGCAAAATCATGTCAGTCACTTTTTGATCAATATATTTTATGTTTTTGTGGTAACCAGGAGTCAAAAAGTTACAGAGGTGCAAAGGTTTCAACTAACAACCTTCAAATCCCTGCCGGATTCTTTTGCCACTGTTTCCCCAAATCAAATGAAATTTAGACTAATGAATGAATTCATGGCTTAATATCATTATTCATACTCAATACAAATTTTCGAAAAAGGGCCATTTTCTTACCAAAAATTTAATAATGAAATGTCCTTAAAGGTAACCCTTTTCCGATTAAAAACATCATGCTGTAAGATTTATTTTAATGTTTCATCGTTTTGCGTTCAAAATGGTTTAAAATTACTTGGAATACAAAACCCCAAAACTAACGGAGTACCTTTTTTTCCTTTGGCCATTAGTTTTCGCACCAGAAACGGAACTCTCATAAAAACTCGAATTTCCTTTCAACGCTTCTTTAGATGATTCCGCAAAGTTTGAATTTTTGCCCAGTTAAAAAAGGTGTTTTTTTGTTCTTGATACAAAATACCGCTAATCTTAACTCAAGCATCATCTTACTCTAAATGGTCGAACAATATTCTATCAAATAGGCAATAAAAATTATCATCTTTTCACTTAAATTATGACAGTTTTTTTTAACTGTATCTTTAAATAAACCTTTTTTTAGCTTGTTTGTAAATTAGGTTTTTTTCCCATTCAATCAAAACAGATTTGACGCTTTGACAAACTAACAAATGTTTAAAACCTAATTTGACCCTTTTTTTATTTCAATAGAAAAAGTTCTCTTTATTCCAAAATAAATTTCTATGCAAAATTTAAAAAATAAATTGATTTATTTGCATAAAAAATACAGAGAGAAGATTTCACCACAAAGTCTTTTTTTTTAATTGCATCCAGTAGATAATGAATTGATACAGTAATTTCGACTTTCTAGTTTTCACAAACATCAATCACGATTGTCCTAAATTTAAAGTAGAAAGGAGTTGCCACAAAGTTTTTTTTACCTTTCAAAGACAAACTGGTAACTTTTTTTTGCTTTAAATATGGTTGCATTTGGTGATGCGTGTAGGTAGGTTGTTTCTGAGATGATGTAATCAAATCTAGATGGTAAAATAATTGATTCAGTCTTTTGTTTATTGAGTAATCGTGTGACAATCCATGCATAAGTTTTGTCAACTGGATAAAATAGATTAATTTTTAAGTAGGGAATTGTTTTTTATTTCAAAATAGCCAAAAAAAGTCAACATTTTTTGAGAAATCCATCCACTATATTCAAAATATCAGATTAATTAATTCTTGACCATAATTAAACCTTGTTATGAATAGCATTTCAAATCCACATATAATGGAATGATGAAATGGAATATTTTTTGTTGTATAGTAATAATCAAATGATTTTGCATTACCATTCAAGAGTATGGATTGTGAAAAATTGTTCGTTTGTGCTTGACTTTGCATTTAACTAACATGAAAAAGTCTGCTCAAGCTAGCGTTAAAATCTATTAAAATCAATTACAGTTCCTATTTGCTATTTAACTCACGTTTATGAAGGTATTTATTGCTGGTGCTTTTTTTTCATTTTTTTGCATTTTGGTTCATAGAACTGGATTTATGATCGTCAGACATGATTTGCATAAATGACAGTAAGATTTTTGAACCAAACTTTGGATGTGGAAAGTTTGAAGTCAAAAAATCTTTATCTTCTATTTGTTTATCATTTTAAAATGAATTTGAGTCTTTTTGAGTATCTCTTTATTTTATTTTTCTGAAAAAACTTTTGTTTTAAATTATCCAAGTAGCTTAGTATTTGCTCAATGATATTTTTCACTTTTCAAGCTCAAAGACTGCTGTTAGTTTGTCTTTCCTTCCATGTATTGTAAGTCATTCCGAACAGGCTGCCCTTGTTTTCAGTCCTGTCATTTCTGTTTCACCCTCTTCCAAGAGGTCAGATATTTTTGTTGATCCGTTTCTTGATCCATTCCAAATCTCTCTTTTATAAATAAAGCCCCTTGTTGCTATCAATAAACAGTTCAGTATTAATTCTTTTCTTGATTGGGAAGGTCATCACTGGGATCTCGCTCATCTTGTCATCGCTTGCAATTTCCGCCTTCGGTTAAACTCCTACCGATACACCTTACTTGCTACAAGTCACATTCTTAGGCCAATTAGGGCACATAAAGGTAGCCTATATCTGATTGGAATATAAGGTTTTTTTTAAATACTAAAGCGGAAAAGCTTAAGATATGAAAGTTATTTGAAAAATCAGTGAATTATTTACCTGCCAGATTCCGTTAGTGGAAATAAAATTGCTTTAAAAATTTAAATGTCCAATTAAGTTGATAAGTCCAGTTGCTATTCTAAAGAATCTGCCAAAAAAATCTAGCAGAATGACTAACAAGCTGAATTTGAAAAATGTTGAAAATGGACCTTTAAAACCTGTCAAAATTACAAGCAGTCAGCAAATATTTCTACCTACTCCACTTATTTCCTCTTCCACTTACCTTAAAGGATTTTAAATTTAAGACTTTTTAACAGTAATAAACATGTCAGTTTTCTGAATGTCCTGCCTACCTGTCACTCAACATAGCTTTAAGAATCCAATCGACATTGTAAACTTTGGTTGGTAAAAGAAAAGAGAAAGAATTGATACCAACCTTGGTTGAAAATCTTTTCCATCTTTTGTGTGGTATGGTGAAAAACAAGGTAGTTAGTTTATATAAGCCACCCATTTTTATGTGTTCTTTTGGGTAAACCAAATGACCCTGAGCTTGGGTCAACATCTTAATGGTGCAAAAGGTTTATGTTTGACTTTTTCAGTGCAACACGACTTGAAAGATATATAAATTTATTCTTGAGTATTTGTCGAAAAGCAAGATGAGGAAAAATTTTCATCGCCTTTGGCGTCAAGTTGGGGTTCTTTTTACGTCGGCTTAGGTCAAATATTTGCTGATGATATTTATTCGGGCCACGAATCTTGATCGTGAGACCATTTAGAGTTGTTGGGGGGATCTGATGGCAGCCTTGACTCAGAACGAAGCAAAAGAATTAATGACAAGTTTTGACTGCAAACAACTTCATGTGGAGAATGAGAAAGAGCCGCACGTCTATTTTCAAAAAAAAAATCAAATTGTATCAAAATAGTTCGGCACTATAAAGTTCAATTAAAGTTTTAGTTTATGCAACAAAAAAAAATTCTTCTCATTATAAAGCTTAATTAGTTTACCTTGAAGGGAAAAATTCATTCTTAGCCCAAAAGGTCAAGCTACGATGAAATTGAGTAGCAAAATGTAATAAAAATTATCGAATTAGTCATGGTTGAAGTAAAGGTTTTCATTTTTATGCAGGTCAGCCAACGCCCAGGCAAAATTTGTACCCCCCACACTCACATTTAAAGTTTTAGAGAATGCAATCGGAAACCTCTGAACAGTGAAAACCTTGAGTAGAATAATATAAATCAACAGATCGATTTCTTGATAGCCATTTTTTGAAGTTCAATGCGAATGAGTTGTCGAAAATTGAAATTTTTTTCAGTCCATTTTGTGCAACATCATCTATGACTGATCACACAATCACAGAAAATTGATCTTTTCAACAACAAAAAAAAGCAACAACATCGTTTTTCTTGAATTTGTCTTTTGGATTTGAATTCTTATGATGAATGGCTGGGTGGAATTGGTAAGGGCTGTGACCTTGGTCGTTAGAAATAAGATAGCAACATTTATTTATTTCTACTTCTCTAGCCTTTGACAAGAAGTCGTGGCTATGGACTGTTGACAAATTGAAGTCGTGATTGGAAGATTCGTTTTGAGACAGGGAAGATTAGAAAAATCATGATTTTCCAAACGTTTTAAAGAAAAGAAGAGGATGATGATGATGATGGACAAATTTTCTTTGGCTTGTGGTTTGCATGCCAAAAGATAGGAGAATTTTTTATGACCCAAAATTCTAACTGATAAAATATGTTTTGTCAAGCATCACTTTGTGAACATAAACTTTAATATTTTGACCTTGATCGAATAAACTGATGAAAGTTTTGTTTGATTGCTTGGATTTTCAACCTCCAACAAACAACTGCTGAAAATTTTTCCTTTGATAAATGATACAGAATACAATATTTTTGGCATATAATCGATAGCTATGATTATCATGACTTAAAAAATCAATTCTATAAACTACTATAAGAATATTTTTGAAGAAACTGATTTAAAATGTAGTTCACAAAAGTAAAGGTTATATAATCCAACTTGGTTATAGCAAATTTATTTCTATCAATTTGATAAAAATCCAACCAAAAACTTCCCAAATTTAGATCCACAGCTATTTTTGAACCTTTTTTGACGTCAACATGACTTTCAACATAAAACATAACGTCGTTTGTTAACAGAATGGCCTTTATGATCTGTTACGAAATGCCAACATGTGAACTTACTCCATTGAAGATGAATAAACATAACATTTTTGTACGAAAAAAAATCAGCATCTGTCAAGGAAGTTGTCATCAAAAAAAAAGCTTAAAAGGAATCTTTAATGAAAAGGAAAAACTTTGGATATTCAAGTATCAATAATTTTACATGAAAAAATGGGTCTTTGCAAGATGTCCACTGAATTCTTCTTTTATGACTCTTTGGGCCATAAATGTTCAAAGTTTGACGGTTGCCCTTTGACTTTGTCAAACAAAAAATAGTCCATCTGTGTCAAATATGGAATAAATTTAATTTTTTGACACTTCCTACTCATAAAAATAGGATCTTGTCTCAAACAGTAATTTTGCTTCCTTCCTCATAAGATTTTCTTATTTCTTTATTGAATTTTTTTTGCCTCTAAAACATAGGTTGAAAAGTGAATCGAATGTACGTGTTGCTGATATAGTATGATGGATGAAATTCGTGTCTCGAAATGTTCTGAAAATAGATATAATCATCAATAGGTGTTTCCACTTCTCTCTCTTTCGTTATTATAATGATGACGAAAGAGGCAATTTTGTACGTGGATCACTTAATTTAAAAAATGTAAATGAACCACTCCAAAATTATAATCTTCATTGTGAAAACAACAACATTGGAGTCATCAGATTAAGTCGTAAAGCTATTTCTGTTTTACTATATATCTCTTCTATCTAGAAAGAGTCATTTAGATGTGGGAAATGTTTATGATGAGGAGGATGAGAAAACGAAACAAAATGTTTTTCGTGCATTTTGAACTTTTTGAAGTCAAAGTCAGGTCAAAGTTCAGTGTCTTAAAACTGCAAACGAATGAGAGAAATTAGTGCAAAACAAAGGTAATATTTCAGTGTATTAAATGACTTGATGCCATCCACGTTCAAGGATATATTCCAAGCGAACAATGAATTATTTATAACTTCTTTGAAACAAGGTAATTTTTGCACCCCTAAGTTTCACAGTCTAGCGGTTAAAATCAATCAAGTCATAAAATTGACCCTGAAAAAACTGATTTCTTTTTGAGACTTGCAAAATAGAGACAATTTTTTCTAGTTTTTACACCTTATTTCCGACTGAGTTGACATCATTCAAATTTTTATTGTCTGCTACAAGGGCATCTATGTATATCCTATAAGGCAGAAGCAAAACAGATTTTGCATTTGAGTATGTATCACTTTGCATCAGAAGAAAAGAACTTATGCATTGTATCTACAATCGAGTTTGGAGAAGTTTGCATTTAAAATGGTCTGACAAAGATCCATCTTGTGGAGTTTTAAACAAGGGCGAAAAGAATTTTGAAGTCTTCAAAATTGTGTTCAGAGCATTTTAATCAAGTCAGTAATTCATGCCCTATTTGTTTGCAGTATTCTTTCAGTAATTACTATAAGTTATTCTAATTTTTATTTTGCTTCAAGGTCAAAAATATTGCTGTATTAGCTTATCAAGAAAAAAATTAATTTTGGATTAGAGATTTTTTAATGGAGCACTTCATATCATTATCAGTTCGAATTCCCTCTGTCAAGGGCCAATTTGATACCTCAATTGTGGTTCTGTGGTCAAAAGAGTTACTTTTTGAACGTGATGAAAAATCAAAAAATGAATTAATAGAATTTAATTTATTGAATCTAAAAGTTCAATTTGATTAAGTCGTTGGGAACCATTCAAATATGATTTTTTTCTCAAGTTTTTTTATCTTGTAATTTTACGTTATTGTTAGGTTCAAAAACTGTCCAAATTGCTTTATTCCATGAACCACAACTAGAAATGTTCAGAATAAACTTTTGAACAGGAGGTAAAAATATTTTTGTTGATGGCAAAAAACACACCTGAAATTGTTCATCCATGTGACTTTTACAGTCTGCCTTATTCTAGGAAAATTTCAAAGTTTTTGTTTAACAAAATAAAGTTTATTTCCATTTTTTCTTATCAAGGTGTTTGATTAATCCCTAGAAGAAGTGATTTTTTCAACCATTGGTCGTTTCTTTTCTGTCTGTATTTTTCAAGACTAATAATTATCCACTTATTGTGAGGTGTTGGTGTTAGCGCCTCACATAACAATTATCTTTGTCTCTTCTTTGCAAAGGTTCAAGGAAAATTTTCTTCCAAAATCATGCATTTCATGATCATCGAGTGAATCTTTCAATATTCTTAGAAGTTGAGAGACCTTGTATTCCTCAATTAGATTTGACTCAAGTCATCCATGAATGCAGTGACAGGTGTACCACAAATTGTACATTTTCAGTTTCAGTCATAAAACTCAATGCAAATAATGTTTTCATGCGGTAAGATGATCTTGGACAATGATCCATTAGACCATTGAAACCCTATTGATGCATCTTTAAAATATCCAGAATCGATCTGCAAGTCTGTCAAAGATTCAAAGAAAAATCACTTGTTTTTCCTAATTAAACTCTTCCATCATCTAAAATACCGAACTGGGGCCGAGTTTATTTCTCTTCAAATCCAGGATTAGAGCGTGTTTGAGTTTAAGCAAGGCCAAGAATCTTCATGAGTAGAGGTTTTCACTTATGAATTGGCAATTTGCAATTCAGACATGGATACAGGACTCACACAACCGCGTATTTTCAAAAAAAGTAACTATCTATTGCTGAAATCTGATTTGACTTTATTTTGAGGATATTGAGAATCTAAGTAAAAGAAGTTCCTTCTTATTCTTATTCTTTTATTTAACTCAGGCGACTTAACATGACATGATGCAAATCTTTATAAGATTTTTGGGACAATTTTGATTTGCCAGTGTTAATTATTCTCATCCTTCAAATGAATAGGATGATCACTTTAATCTTATATTTTGAAAAGCATCAGGTAGAATTATGAGACTAAACTATCTACAGTTGTTCACCTTTATTATTATTTCTTACTAACAGTGGGTACCCGGGATTGCCTGGGTGTATTGCAAGGAGTACCCAGTGCAACTCTGATTGAATATGAATAAAAAATCATACCACAAAAAAACAGCTTGTCTCTAGAGTATCTCAGCATCCCACACATTACTACAAACTCCAATATTCTGGAGATTTCCCTGTACTACTCCATTCTTTTTCCACCCTTTAATCAAGAATTATTCAAAGTTGAATGGAACTGATTAGTTTTTTTTTAAACTTTTTATTCTGTCAAGAGTTAATACAAAATGCAAAATATAATTATTAGTAACAATTTTTCGATTTTTTTCTCATCTGTTATCTAAATTATTAGCAACAGGGAATGGAATGTTTTGGGAGAACACAAGAATCATAAGATAATTTTATTATAGTTAAGTTTCATAGTTTTTTAAAGTACAATTATAAGAATTTATTTGAGGACCTAATTACTTGAGCAATAGAAAACAAACTTTTCAAAAGTGTAGTTTTCTTTCTATGATTGTTTTTGATTAGATTACATATAAGCACTTGTGATACTTGAAACTATCTCACATCAGAGTACTGATGTGGCAAAATGATTAATATGACTAAAAGAGAAAATTGAAATCTAAGTTTCTTGTGTTTGTATCCCTTATTTTTTAATCTCGAATTGTAAGATAATGAAAGTTAGTTTGTTTTCTCAGTTAAAAAACAGCATTATTCACTATCAGAAATTGCCAATTATCAGCAGCTTAGTAGACCGCAGGCAACAAAGAATGAGTAGAGCTTGAAGATAACCAATCAAAGAGGAAAGTGTAAAATCAAACACTCTGCCCTTTTGAGGTATGTTCATTAGAAACTACAGCCAAACAGGTCATTTTAATATTTTTCTCATCTCAAATCTTGATGATAAGGCAATCATTTCTATTCCATGGTGCCCATAGCTTGCACTCTTAAGTTTCAAGTTCCAGATCTAAGGTCAAGGTAAATCCTGAACCATTTCCTTGCACAAATTAGTTTCAAATGTTTTGATTACTTTTCCTATGCTGTTTCATGCATATCATATTCTCCAACTTTGTGTCAACTACTTATTCATATACATGAGTGAGGAGAAATGAAGAAATTTCACGCTTTTGTATTTGAATAATGTTTTAACTTGGAAAAAAAGTAATTGTGCAATAAAGTCATACTGGAAATCTTATGAAATATAAATATTCCAAATAATATTTCTGTGCAGCCAATGGTTTTTTGCACAACAGGAAATATTTCTGCTCAGATATTGAATGTTTAGATGTTTAGAATAATTATTTGGATTAATCTTTCTATGGTTTTACTTTTAAATTGATATGACTTTTTTCCTTGCATAACCCCTGTAAAGTAAAAAGTTAGAATGGAATCGGACGCAGAACAAAATTGTCGCATCAACCATTAAACTTTTGTGAACTTAACCATGGATCTTTGCCAAAACTAGACCAGAACCTTTTGTTTTTAGAATTGACTTTTTTTGATGCTTGTCATAAAGTTTTTGGACTTACAACAGAAAGATCAAACAATCATTAATCTAGGAATCTTAACGGGAGGCAGGTTGGTCGTTAACGGGGTACTGGCCAACAGCCAAGTGGTGGGTGATCAATGGAAGCTTGAGAATGTAATTTCAGTAACAAGGTAGATGAGCATTTATCTTAACTGTCCCTTTAAATATTGTAGATAGAGATTCAGACAAGAAATAAAGGGCAAAGCAATTGATTCATTCTACCACTAAATCAATTGAATAATAACAGTGTAGACTTTTCAACAGTTCCAAACCAATCTGTTGAGATTATCCAACTTTGATATTTTATCCAATTTTTTTACTTTGAACAACTTTTTTCGTTGAAAGTTCACCTTCCATAAAATATAATCAACAAGAGTTGACTCATTATTGCCAGCCCGAAGGTAGCAAGTGTTCAATTGAATTATAAGTAAACTTGAAAAAAAAAGTTGATATTTCCAATTAACTGTGATTGACAGAATGTCGTGAATTTACATGCATAATAGGGTAAAGGGTTGACGAGTTTTTCACGAACAAAGATTTCCCAAAAGCATTTCTCTGATTTTGCAATTTTCCTGATTTTAATTTATCAAATCAAAGTCTAACTGTCCTATCCGGTGGGGTACTGTAACAGGGTAAGGCCAGGTAAGGTTAGTCAATAACTTAAAGTAAAATATTGTCTAACCTAATTCAGCAGAACGACCCAGACCCTGACCCCAATTGGGTTGGAGGTCGGTGTCATTGAGGTTAAAAAGTAATGAAACCAATAAAAAATTGAATCTGCAAGGTTAGGTTAGGAGAGCTTCAATAAATAATCTTAATAAAAATATTGGCAAACATTTTTCCAAATTTATTTAAGGAAAAATGTATCCATGGAAATATACAAGGAGCTGAATGGAATAACTCACATGAATCTTTCCTTTTCACCTATACTCACCATAACTTTTAATTATGAAAGGCAGTGATGAAGTGTCCAATTGAAGTTACCAAAACCTATAATACAATGGATAATTTGATTTAACCTGATTCCACTGAGATTCTCACCTAACTATTTACATAAGTTTCACTATTTTTGCTCACTTTTAATTTGTAGTGGTATGCGCTCAATTCATGTTAGTCCTTTCATTTTCTCTCTTTACAATATTTTAACATTTATGTGCAATCTCTTTTACATTCCTGGTAGTCATTTCAAAACAGGCTGCCGACTGGTTTCTCATTCACACATCTTTAGCATATGGTATAATGGATCTGCAGATCAGCCAGTACCAATTGTTGATCCCTCATTTTATTCTTGATCAGTTAAATTGCTTATATTTAACTCATTCACATTTTATGTTGAAACATAAAATGTTTAGCTAATATTTTCTTGATTGGGAAGGTCATCACTTGGTTTTCACCTCACTCACTTCAGACCACAGCATCAGACTTGCTATGTTTAATAAACTTTATAATACATAAAATCAATGTCAGGTTCTGATTAAAAAGTTGGAAAAATTTCCAAGGTTTTGTGTGTGTCTTGAACAATTAAATCCATTAAGCAAATAAGAAAAAAATTTCTTTTTCATGGTTGCCAAATTTTTTTAACAAAGAGAGGCCTTTATCAAAAAAATACGAAACATGTTAAATTAATATCATTTCATAAATTTCAGATGCTGTACACCCTTCGAGAGGTGATTCTCGTCATCTTTTGTATCTTCCTGGTTCTTCAAGTGACATCTTGTGAGCCACAGTTTCCAGATCTTTGGGACTGGAGGGAACGACACCGACGGAGACAAGATCGTCATGCCAGGCAAAACAATATTCTGAAAAAATAAAAAGGGTTGAATATGATAGATAACTTTTGTTGAAATTTTGCCCAGGCGATTTGCTCATACTGCTGATCGAAAAACAGAAGTTCGGCCACCTCTGCCGGACACCAATGACCTCGCAGGGGCCGCATTGTTTAACGCCAATGTGACCTCCGTCTCGCGCGAAGACTCCAGTGATGATGATGTGCCAATACTTAATGTGACTGATGAGGACAGTCCTTATGCTCTCATTGACAAATTTTTTCCAGACCGGGTGGGTTTTTTAAAAAGCCTCATAAGGGCTTCTTATCTTTTCAATAAATGATTACCTTATCTTTAGGAAATAAACCATCGACGTATGGAAACAGATTTTGAACAGGCAGCATCAAAGGATGCAAGTCTTTCCAAAGACATACAGCCACTTCATCCAAAGGAAGTCTGGCTTGCTGATGGCAACTTATTGGTATTTAAAACAAAATCAATGAGAATTCTAAAATAACTTGCTTTATCGGGGATATGAGAAATCGCCTAACCCAAATTGCCTACCTACAAAATCGTCGCCAATCTACTTGGTATGGGGGAGGAAGGGTATGGGGAGCGAGGTTAGTTGGGAGGAAGGAGGGTATGGGGGTTGGTTCGGTCAGGTAAGGTTAAGTTTAGCAATAATATTCCCTATGATTCTTGTAGTTGGGGGGCTTAGTTGGGTCAGGCTAGGTTAGGTTTAAATAACAATAAAATATTCCCTTAAGGTTAATTGGGGGTGGGAGGGGGGGCCTGGGCTTGGCTTTGGGTTTTTGGGTTGGGGTCAGTTTTGGACTTGGGTTCGGAAGCATTGTAGATTGGATATTTTGAAAGAAAGCAATTTAGTAGTTAGACAGTTTTGTAGTTAGGCAATTTTGTAAGTTAGGCGATTTCAAGTTAGGCGATTTCTCTTTAGGTGATTTTGAGTTGGGCAATTTCTCACATTATCTGTTTTATCGGTTTGAAAATCTAGGTTCTCAAAGGAGGCCAATCTGATGATGGGCAAGATTTTGAAAATTCTTGGAAACCCTTGGATAACTTTGAGGCCCCATATAGGGAACCAAAGCTTCCTCCTCCAGGTTTGGATCGATTAAATGTGTCACGATTCTTTAAAAATTTGCTATTCTGAAAAACGAAAAAATAGATTTTACCCCTGATGACACTGGAGTTGGTATCCCATTACCCCCAGAGGACGACGACATTGTTTCCAACATTATTGATTTTGATGAAAAGCCATTGAAGTTGGAGACTATGGATGATTTGGATGAGGTCGCCAGAGATTTTCCTGTATCCTCTGGTGGAAAGCACATAGATGAGGAAGAAAATATAATTCGACAGGTCAGTTTTTGGATTGCAAACAGTATTTTGAAAATAAAACCTTAAGAACTTATTTTAAACCAGATGGAGAATTTTCATTTTGTCCGTTACAATGATGTCATTTCACAATCTTCATCCTTTCCATTTGAATTTAAGCCCATCAAGTTGGGCCAGACATCAAAGCAGCATCTTCCTGTTCGACTGCCAGCTGGATCCCCACAATCTTTTTCATACTCTTATCAAACAAGTGGACCGCTAATTGCTTTAGAAAAATCAAGAAATATATTGTCTAGACAAACAACTTCTGCCTCGACGACCACAGCAAGGCCTCAGCCTCAGCCTCGATCTACATTAACCTTTCTTCCAGGAATTCCAACAACAACAACAACTGCATCCCCCTCGACAGCATCTCTCTCAACTCAAGTAGACCCTTCAAATGTGAGAGGATTAAGTCCAAGAGCCCCGAAATCATTCTCCACACAAAGTGTATCTGTTGAGCCATTTGAGCAAAATCTGGCAACAGTTGCTCCCAGTCACTTTGATTACATTCCAGACGTTAAATATGGAAACAGGTTGTAAATCCTATGATTTTAAAAATTCAAGTTTTAATATTTCCAAACTGATTCAAGAATCCATCATCAGCTCTCTGTAGAAACCAACGAGATTCCAGACACAGATCAGTTCCATACAAAAGTCTTTTCTGCTTTACCCTTTCCTCAACTGTCAACAATTGAACAGGCAAGAAAATCATCATTCTAAAGTTGCCTGTCTTAGTATATAACTTTTGAGGAAAATGTTTTAGACCCGAGTACGCAGGCGTCCGGTGTTCATTCGCCCCGCTTCGCCAAGAGGACCCAAGCAAATTGCGCCAACAATTCATCAACTTACCCCAAGGCCCAGTGAGAATACTGTGAGGAGAAATGGAAAAAGATACGTCTCTTTCTTTCAGGGCAACCTCGGAGGCAAGTTCTGGAGTTACAGCTACAAACTCTAAAAACTTTTTTTTAGAGATTTCATATTTTAGCTTGTTGCTTTTATATTTAAATAAAAAAATCCAATCAAATCCAATGCATACAATAAAGTGACAAATATCTCCAATTATTCTTTGTTCCCTTGTAACTAAAAGGGATTCAATCATATTTTTTTAATTTCCATGAAAAATTCTGAGGCAATTGTAACCTTCTGCTCAAAAAATCAAACTGGCTTAAAAAAAAACTGAAGCTTGTTTTGATACCTTCAAATATTCTTGGTTTTAACATATTTGGATAGTATTGATTCTCCTTTCATGCTCTCAAAGATCATTCCATTCTTTACTAATTTAGAATAAAAATGATGAAATAATGTTGTTTTATTATTCGAAGTCAATCATGTCTTAGCATAGACATAATTTTGGGTTCTGGGTCCAAATTTCTGACCAGTATTTATTGATCATTGAGTAGTTTTTCCCCTTAAAGTAAGAATGTTTGATTGCTTGACTGGTACCCAAACTGTCTTTTAAAAGTATAAGAAGCACCTTTCAATAACTTTAAAGCAGATGGTCCTCAGAGAAAAATAGGCTTCCTCTAAAATTGTGGTTCAAGTTATCCTCCTGACGTCTTTTAACCAACTTATAATTGTCTAGGCTAAAATGATTTTCCTAGAATGGAGATTCAATAACTAAACACGAATAGTTCATCAACCTGACCATTTTTGAACACAGCAGGAAACTTTCTGCATTATGCAATTCCATTCATATCTTTTATTGCAGACTCATTGCCATAAAGAACAATAGATTAAAGTGACGGTTACAAAATCTGAAAAAGATATTCTTTGCTCTAAATGAATTTTTATAAAACATTTTTGCAAGAGGCTAGAGATGGGCTAAGGGGAAATTTTTTTGACCCAGGTCGGGTCAGGTAATATTTTGGCTTCTCGAGTCAGGTCAAGCTGTGTAAACCTTCTATATGTCTGGAAAAATTTTCTCAAAAAATCCAAATTTTTTCAATTTTTATCCTGTACCAAGTAAAAAAAATCTCTTGGGGTCTGGTCAGAGCCCGGTTGGGCCCTCATATACTTTGAGTCAGAAGTAAGCTCGGGTCACTGCCCATCTCTAGCAGGAACCAATTTAAAGATTCAATCAATGAGCTCCCTATTATATCTCACAAATTTTGGGACCTTTTATAATTCTACTGTTGACAGACATGACTGATATACTTTGAAAGGCTGGGATATAAGATTTCTTTGTGTGGATATATTGTTTGTCTGATTTAGCTATATTGTGCCCAAAGTGGTAACGATTTGTTTACATGGATCAAAGCAAAAATAAAGTCAAAATAGCTTATTCTGAGAAATGATGATTGTAGTTTTTGCTCAAATACCATATTTTTTTGCACCACAATATTTTTCACTTTTCAAGCTCAAAGTCTTTTCAAACAGACTGCCATTGTTTTCATTCCCGCATTTTCTTTTCCTGTCCTTTCAGATTTACATTCTTCCAAGATGTCAGATATTTTCTTGATCCGTTTCTTTATCTCCCTTTTGTATAAAAAGCCCTGGTTTGCTATCAATAAACAGTCCAGTATTGATTCTTTTCTTGATTGGGAAGGTCATCACTGGGATATTCGCTAAACTCGCTCATCGGTCGCAATTTCCGCCCTTGGTTTTACTCCTCCCGACACACTTTACTTAGAACAGTTCTATATAAAAATCTCTTTTATAGTCATCCAACCATTTCCTCTGTTTTTATTCTTTATTTTGAACAATTTGATTATTTTTCAGGCAAACCTAGGGGTTAAAGGTATGCCCAAGCCAGGGATCACACTCTGTGTGTTCCAATTCAAAGCCAGTTTTCTAAGCCATTACTATTATATTTCTTTTTAGAATCTTGGCTTAATTTAAAATGTTAGAGGTGAAAAAAACACCTAATTGTTATGATTTGTTCCAATACACCTATTGGAAACTTGAAGATTTATAGCTGTCTCATTCGTCTGTTTTTCTTTCCAATTTCATAGTTATACAAAAGTGAAGTGATTGTGTCAATAACCTCTTGAAAATTTCTTTTGCTGTTGTGTTCAAAAGGTAAAGCTAACATTCGACATTATTAACTGTTTAGTGGTTCTTTGTTAACAAAAAGTGACAAATATTTTTTTGCCTTAAGTTCAATTTGTTTGAAAATGGCCTCTTTTTTAACCTTATTGTGTGAAACAGAAAGATAAAGAGAAATGTTCCTATGAAAAATGACTTCTCACAATTAGTCCCCCACCCAGCCACTCCCATTTTTGAACATAAGAACAGTAAAACAGAAGGGTATACTTTAATAAGTGCATTAAGTCCGATTCTTAAAAAGGCTCTGTTATTTATGTCAGTGTAATAGTGCAGAAAGAATCAATAAATTGAATTTGAATTTGAAATTAATAGATAGCTTTTTTTGTGCAAAAAAAAGATACAAAAACCTTTCCTTTAAATTTGCTGAGTAAGGTGACCTGAGTTTACCTATTTTCAAAAATGTTGTAAAACCAGTTTCTTATCCACTGTAAAAGTTGACCCAAAGTCAATTCACTAAAACTTTATTCATCGTAGCATAATATTTTACAAAAAAAAACCTCATTCTTTTTCAGCTATTATCGTCTTAATTTGAAAAAAAAGAAAGTTTTATTTTCTTAAAATTTTACATATATTTTTCAGTGAGATCGATATACATTTTTTAAAGATGCGCTCTTTGAGTGTTGGAGCTAGTTGAAAGAAATTGAAGTTTTGAAGATGAATTGTAAATATCTTTTGCTTTTACTTTTTTGTAAATTAGCTCAATCTTTGGAAATCACAAATTGGTTGACAAGTGTAAATAGTCAAACTTCAAAATGTGTTAAACATTTTGGGGATGGTACCGTTGTATCACCTGAAGAAATCTTCAAGTTGGTCAGTTGTGAGGAGAGTTGGGCAATTTGGAGCTACAAATACAAGGTAAAACAGATTTTTGAATTACCTTTGAGCTGACTTTTTTACCTTAAAAGTTTCAACATTTTGTGACTTAAAATCATAAATATTGCTTTTTATCCTGAGATTTATTAACAAATAGACTTAAACTATATTTGTATCTCAAACTCATTAGAGATAATACTAAATCAATAATTTGAATCCCACCAAAAGTGATTTTTTTGGACTCTAAGAACCTCAAAACTTAAAATTCTCAGACTTGGCTTTGGCCATTTTTAGTTTAATTGGTGTTTTTTTGTAAGAAAGGATTTGCAATTTTTTTAAAGGATTTTGGCACAATTTAATTTATTCTATAGAAATGAAATTTATATAGCTAAATTTGATTGAATTTTAGAACCGTGATGTGAGCTTGAAGTTGAAAGACCCCTGGAAAGGTCACGTAACTGTAAAATTCTCTAACCATGAGAACAGTAACATCAGAGATGGCTTGAAAAGCAAAAAGTGTTTTGATTTAAGAAGTCATCCAGGCATTGAAGAGATTCAGGGAGTTCTGATCAATGAAAAATTGGAGGTACTTTGACTTTTTTGAATTGACAAGAAGACTGTTTGCCCTGGCTAATTGTTTCTAAATATCAAACACAACTGACACTTACAAACACCATCCCAAACTCTGGCTGCCTCCAATCCTTGGAACTCTTTGCTATCACCTACCACACTTAATCCCCAATCCTCTGCAATTAACCCTTATCTCCTTATTCTTTTCTTATTGTCTGATATTCCATTTTATTCAGAGAGATGTTAAATCTACAGAGTGCAGCCTGGTCATCCACTTAGGGGTTGAAAATCAGCATAACTACATTACCTATTTTCAAATGAGCCATGCACCTTAAGAAAGTGTAGGATAAAAAATGACCAATGCTAATTTTGGCATTTTCAAAATTAAGCCTTGAAAAATAGCTCATTAAGCTTATTCTAGGGTGATTGAAAAAACTTAGTAAAAAAGAATGTTTAAGTAAAAGAAACATTATCAGAATTTTTTTTAAAATTTCAGCCTGAAAAACAATGAAGAAACAAGGTTTTCTAAAATGCAATTTTTTTATTCTGGCAGTGCGGGGACTAACAAACGTTTACCACGAAAACTGGACTTTAAGGTCCCTTAATAAGAAAATACCGTACTTATGCTGTGGACCTTTTTAATTTCTTCTTACTCTCTTTGCTCTTCTTCACCTAAATTATTCTAATTCTAATTCTTTTATTTAACT
>Ga0194133_10004763_pt1 | contig 17802 bp, 19 predicted proteins | sample TA2KigOf40mmetaG_FD_155448 | JGI IMG/M metagenome (GOLD analysis project Ga0194133, IMG submission 155448) | Freshwater microbial communities from Lake Tanganyika, Tanzania - TA2015055 Kigoma Offshore 40m | ecosystem: Environmental > Aquatic > Freshwater > Lake | place: Tanzania: Lake... | reverse complement strand
ATTATAATAAAGAAATTATATTAGTAGTAAAAAAATATAACGATAGTAAAAAAAAAGAAAATATTATTGATTTTAATGATTTAATGATATTATTTAATAATTTTTTAAAAGATAATAAAAAAAGTAATATTTTAAAAAATAAAATAAAATATATTTTTTTTGATGAATATCAAGATATAAATTCTATACAAAATAATATATTATTACAATTTTCTGAACAATCAAAATTAATTTTAGTTGGTGATGATGCTCAATCTATATATTCCTTTCGTGGAAGTTCTATTAATTATATCTTAAATTTTGAAAAGTATTTTAATAATAATAAAATATATTTATTAGAAGAAAATTATAGATCTACATCATTAATTGTCAATTTTTGTCAAAATATTATTAAAAATAATTGTAATCAAATTACCAAAAATATTATATCTAAAAAAGATAATATTGGTATTAAACCTTCTATATATAACTTTAATTCTAAAAATGATCAATATAATTGGATTATTCAAGATATCATTAAAAAAACTAATCAAGGAATTAAATTATCTGATATTGTAATTCTTGCACGAAAAAATTATTTATTAGATGATATTGAATTAAATTTATTAAATCATAAAATACCTACAATTAAACATTTAGGATTATCTATATTAGATAAAAGTCATATTAAAGATTTTATTGCTTTTATTATTATTTTAATAAATAATAAAAGTACAATTCATTGGAAACGTATAATTAGTATACATCCTAATTATAATATTCAAAAAGCAAATAATATTATTGATAATTCTAATAATATATTAGAAACAATTAAAACTGAATTATTTGATTTATATAATTTAATAATAAATATTAAAAATATTAAAAGCAATTTTGAAAAAACTAAAAGTATTTTAAAATATATTGAAAATTTATGGTCTATTAATAATGAAAATAATATTGTTAATAAAAGACTTGACATTATTAATTTATTAAAATATATTAAAGATTATTCATTGGAAGACTTTATTAATAATTTATATTTAAATTTAGATGTTGAAACAAATTATGAAGATATACTATATTTAACCACTATACATGGCTCTAAAGGTTTAGAATGGGAGCATGTTTATATTATTGATATGACTTCTAAAGATTTTCCTTCTATTAAATCCAAATATTATATTAATGAATTAGAAGATATGGAAGAAGAACGGAGACTATTTTATGTAGCATCATCACGTGCAAAAAAATATTTAACAATAACATATTATGAAAACCAAGAAACACAAATAAGTTCATTAATTAAAGAATTAAATAATAATTTATATAATAGTTGTGGTGTAATAATTAATAATACAATAAATAAAAGTTATAATATTATTAAAGATATTAATAATTATTTATTATATAATGGTTATTCTAAAATTACAACAATATTTAAAAATATTAATAATATTAAAACAAAATTAAATTTAAAATTAGAAATACCAAAAAATTTAAATTATAATAAAAATTTAATCGATACATTTTTAAATTTATTAATATATAAAATTATACAAATTAATTTTAATGATTATATTGATAAATTTGAATTTAACAAAATTAAAACCTTGAAAATTTCACAAAAAATATATTTAGAATATATTGATAATAAAATTGATTGGAAAAATTTATTAGAACATATATTTATAATTTCTGTTACTAAAAATAATTGTTATAATTATAATAATATTAAAAACTTTTTAATTAATGATCTAATTATGAATTACTATTTAAATTTAGAAAAAGATATTTGTAAATTAATTATTAATTTAAAAATTAATAATATTAAATTTAATTATTATATTTCTTCAAATGATAAAATTATATCTGAAATTAATATTTTATCTAATAATACTATTATTGAAATTATTTCTAATACTAATGAAATTTGTAATATTGCTAATATTTATAAACAATTATTACATGTTTATATTTTGAAAGAAAAAAATATTATTATTAATAATATAATAATATTTAATCCTGTAAATGGTGAATATAATAATATTAATGTTAATAATATTGATTTAAATTATATTAAAAATATTATTTATTGACATATTGGTGGTGCATATGGATCATTTGTTGTTCCCCATTTACATGGTGTTTTTATTATATAGTTTTTATTATCTGAAATTTCATATTTATAATTATTATATTTAAATTCCTTTTTTTCCAATAAATTTAAATATACACTTAATGGCATTTCTTCAACTTTATCACAATTTGTAACATTTTTAAATGCACTTGGATCATAATTAGTTGTACACTTTTGTTTATAAATATTTGTTTTATTAACATTATATCTGTAATCTTTCTCTAATTCACCGTACGAAAATGATTGAGTTATAAAAGTTTCATATGTATTATTTGATACACTTTCTTTTAATTTTTCAATTAAACCATTTATTATACCTATATGAAATTGACTTGAATTATTTTATCCACCATTTTGGTAAATTATTTTTTTTAAATTTAAATATTTATTTTTATATTTTAAATATTTATTTTCCATATATATTACTATATATATATAAATTAAATATAATCTATTGGATCTGTCATATTATTAAAATCAGTTAAATTTGAATATACTTCTTCACCAAATATAACATTTGGTGCTATATATTCTGTTTCTAGTATTAATGCATCAGGTACTTGTGTACCAATTGTTATAATTATACCTTTACTTCCTTTTGTAAATGTTAAATTTGTATATTTATTTCTTGGATTTGGATTTGCATTAGGTACATATTTACTAGTTCCAATAGAACTACTATTTAAAAATAATTGAATTTCAGGCGGAACTCCAACTATATTTGTACTTGATACAGAATTAAAATTTAATGATGATACTTGTGTTGGTTGATATGGTGAAATAGATTGTTTTTGATATGATGAAACTTGTGTTGGTTGATATGATGAAACTTGTGTTGGTTGATATGATGAAACTTGTGTTGGTTGATATAATGAAATAGGTTGTTGTTGATATGGTGAAATAGATTGTTGTTGATATGATGAAACTTTTGGTTGTTGATATGGTGAAATAGATTGTTGTTGATATGGTGAAATAGGTGGTTTATATGATGAAATTTCTGGACGATATAAAACATAACCACCATTTTGAATATTTTTTAATGCACAATATTTTTCTTTATATTTTAAATATTTTTCTTTATAGTTCATTACTATAATTTAGATTTTTTAATTTAAATTTTAAAAAAAATATCTAATTTAATATAATGAATAATATTAAAACTTTTTTAAACTGTTTACCTATTAAAGATAATAATACAATAAATTTAAATAATATTCCATGTTATGAAATTGGTGAAATGATTACTATTAATGAACTTAATAAGCCAAATATTAATGATTATTACATATCATTTATTAATAATAAATATGTATTAAATAATGGTAATAATAATATTACAACTGAATTATGGGTTTTATTTCAAAATAATATATATAAAACTGATGAAAATAGTATTTTGATATCACATTCAAATGTATTTGATAATACTTTAAATAATAGAAAATTATATTTAAATAATGTTAATGTTACAACATATGGTACAATATTTTTATCTAATGATAAATTATATATTGTAATTTCTAATAACATAATTAAAGAAATTCAATTATTATAATATATATTATATTAATGCAAAATATAGAAATAAGTGGTTTATATACATATCATGAAAATATAAAAAATTTAAAATTAAATGATAAAATAATATTAAAAGAAAATAAAAACAATAAAATTACTAAAGATGCAATTGGTGCATATACAATAAATAATCAAAAAATAGGCTATATTCCATATACAATTAAACAAATAAATATAAACAATAAATATTTTGTATCAAAAATTAAATTAAATTCAATAAAACCAATATTATTTATAAGTTATAAATATGATAATAGTAATATAATAAATGTAGAACCTGATATAATTAAAAATATTAAATATAATAATATGAAAAATATTAAAACACCATATAATGAAAATATTAATAAATTACAGAGAGAGTTAATAAAAAATAATATTAATAGTAATATTTATATTATATATCATGATGAAAATTTTATTAATTTATTAATAAATGATCAAATTTTTTATACAGTAACAAAAACATATTATGAACAAAATATTTTTAAATATGAAGAATTTATGAATTATAAAATAATTCCATTTAATATTTATCAATTATTTAAAATTCATAGATTGGAAACTTATATAATTAATAATTATAATAATATTAATTATTTTATTAATAAATATAAAAATAAAATAATTAATATTATAAAAAAAAATGATATTAATATTAACACTTTATATGAAATTATTAATATTGAAAAAATTAATTTTAATAATATAGATGATATTAATATTATTAAACTAATTATTAAATATAAAATTAACTCAAATTATATATTTAATAATGATATTGAATATGTTACACATAAATATAAAATTAACTTTAATATTTATAATATAAATTTAAATGAAATATTTAATAATCTTTATTCCGGTGATATTTGTTATAATCATGAATTAAAAGCTTATTGTAATATTGATTTATATAATGATGATAATATTATAATTATTAATAATATTAATATTAATATTAATGTTAATGATATTATTTATTTTATTATTATTTTATTTATTTCTAATAAAAAATATATTAATATTTATAATCCTATATGTGGTACCATTATTAAATTTAATTTTCCTTTTATAAATAATATATTATAAAACTTTTTATAATTATTCTTCTGATTGTTGTTCTTGTTCTTCTTCTGGTTGTTCTTGTTCTTCTGGTTGTTGTTCTTCTTGTTGTTGTTCTTCTGGTTCTTGTTCTTCCGGTTGTTGTTCTTCGGGTTCTTGTTCTTCATCAGGGTTTTGATTAGATTGATAAGCATGTGTATTTAAAAATTTTCCACCTTGTAAATTATTAATCATATTATATTTTAAATTTAAATATTTTTTTTTATACTTCAAATATTTGTAATCCATATATATATATATATTACATAAAATATTTTTTATTTTATATAATATAGAATAATTATAAATGTCAGATGCATTTATATTAGAATTAATATCCAAAAATAATATGGACAATGATTTTATTGATGTTACAAATAATACATCAATATTTAATTGTAATATAATAAAAAAAAACAAATATACAAAAGGTGATTTAAGATATAATCCAATTGGTCAAATTAATTGGGGAAATACAATAAGATTTAATATAGAAAAAGATGGTGATTTATTATATGGATTATATATTATAATAAAATTACCAAAATTAACAATTAAAAATATAAATAATAATTTAGATGAAAATAATCCAAATGAAAACTTTAGAATTAAATATTCTAATTATATTGGTAATGTAATTATTGAAAAAGTTAGTTTATATATTAATGATTTATTAATTGATGAACAAACAGGTGATTATATGCAACATTATATTGATTTATATATGTCTGATTGGAATAGAAAAAATATGTTGAATATTGTTGATAATAAACCAAATATAAAAATAGAATCAGAGTATATATATATACCATTAAAATTTTGGTTTTGTAATGAAATATGTAAAGCATTACCTATTATTGCATTACAATATTCAACAATTTATATTGATGTTAAAATAAGAAAATTTTCTGAATGCATTATTATATTAGAAAAAGATAATAATATATTATATCATTCTAATTTAAAATATTTAGAAAGTCCATTAGAAGAAATATTTTTACAAGCACATTATATATATGTTGAATTAGAAGAACGAAAAAATTTAGCATTAAAAGAATATGAAATATTAATAACACAAACACAAATAAAAAATATAACATTCAGTAATAAAGTTAATTTAGATATTGACTTTAAATTAATTGTAAAAGATTTATTTTTTTTTATACAACCATTAATTAATAAAGATAATGGTGAATATTTTAATTTTACAAATAAATTAGATTATCCACTTATTGAAAATAAACCTATAAATATTGAATTATGGAAATTATTATCTTATAATCATATTTTAAAACGTGCCAGAATATTATTTAATGGATTAGAACGTATAGGATGGCGTGATCCTAAATATTTTTATTATATGCAAAATCATGAAAATTATAAAAATAAATTAGATACATTTGTTTATTTATATTCTTTTAATTTAGAACCTAGTAAATATAATAATTATTCTGGATGTAATTTTTCAAAAATTGATAATCCTCAACTTCAAGTTGAACTTAATGATAATACAAATAAATTATATGAACTTAAATGTTATGCTACTAATTTTAATATTTTAATTATTAAAAATGGTATATCTTATTTAAAATATTTAAATTAATATCTAACTTTTTATAATGTTAAATAAAGAAAAATATTTAAAATATAAAAATAAATATTTACAATTAAAAAATCAACATGGCGGTTATATTATATATCCATATTCAAATAACCAAATGTATCAACAACCTTTTCAACATTATCAACAACCACAATATCAACAACCACAATATCAACAACCACAATATCAACAACCACAATATCAACAACCACAATATCAACAATCACAATACCAACATTCGCAACAAATATATCAACAACCGCAATCAAATAATTTATCATGTTTACCACAAGACAGTATGGTAAATGGAATATGTATAGATCCAACAAATAATAGATCACCTTATGTTCCTACAAATAATAGATCATCTTATGTTCCTACAGAATCACAAACTATTAATAAACCATCAGAACCACAATCAAATAATTTATCATGTTTACCGCAAGATCGTATGGTAAATGGAATATGTATAGATACAACAAATAATAGATCACCATATGTACCACGATAATTAGTAAACTATATAAATAATTTAATAACAGTTGTTTTAACACAAAATAATAAATGTAATAATTCACCAATAATAAATAAAATAATAAATATTAAAAAAAAATTTATTTCAGTATAATATGAAATAATAAATGCAAAAATTACTGTTAATAATACATCAATAATAGCAATATTAAAAATACGTATTGAATGAAGACCGGTATTAGGTTCACCAAATATATTAGAATAATTACATAACATTATTATTATTAATATTTTAATTAATTTCTAATTCACTATATATTGCTAAATGATCAGAAGCCAATACTTTATTACTATTATTAATTTGATAAATTAAATTATTTTGTTTTATATTAAAATTATTTGAAAATAATATATAATCTCCATAACGTTGATATATAGTTTTTGGTGGTTCTTTTTGTGAACAACAAGTATTGGGTGGAATTTTTGATTTAGTATTAACAGTAATATTTTGAAAATTTTTAAAAGAACTATATTTAAATGGTTGTAAGTTATTAAAATATTTTTCACCTGAGTCATTAAAATCACCAGCTGCTAAAACATATACATCAGAAGCATTTAATTGATTAATATTTTTTAATTTATCAAATGTTTCACTTATTTTTCTTTCTAATTCTGATTTTTTAATATAATGTCCATTATGTAAATTAATAATTATAATAGTTTCTGGAGAAATTGTTTTTGATTCAAAAATAATAATTTGGAAAGGTCTACCACCTGTATTACTAATATCTCCAAAAACATATTCTTTAACAACATATTTATTTTTATTATATAGTGTCACAATATCTTCTCTATTAGATTTTGAATGAACTGATTCATGAGTATTTGAAATATTTTGTGTTAATTCTTTCCATTTTAATGCTTCTTGTAATGTTATAAAATCAAAACTACTTAACCCATTAATAATTTTCTGTATATTATTAAAACATTTATTTGATTGACATAATTTTCCTAAATCTGATGCACTACCTTTTTGTTCACCTGCAACGCATTGCCAACAAATATTCCAATTAAATATTTTAATATTTAATTTTGTTTTTATTTTTATTTTTATTACTGGTGTTTCATCTTTCTTTTTAATTATAAAACTTGGTGTTTCATCTTTCTTTTTAATTATAATTCTTGGTGTTTCATCTTTCTTTTTAATTATAATACTTGGTGTTTCATCTTTCTTTTTAATTATAACACTTGGAATTTCACTTGTTTTTGTTTTACTTTTAGTTTCTGCTTTTAAAAGTTCATTATATAAAAGTAATATTTTAGATAACAAAATTAAATCTCTATTTTTAATAGTTTGAATAAATAAAGGATGTAATGGATTTATTCTTTTATATCCACCACCAATAACAACATTAAAATTTGTATTAAAATTACTATCAAAAAAATTATTTAAATTATTAATTTTATTAACAATTTTATTTAAATATTTATTTTTTAACACATCAAAATGATCATTATTTGTGTAATTATTATAATTATAATAATTATTAATTTGTGTATTTAATTCATCAATTTCACTATTAAAGTTCATTATATATAATATATTATATTTTAAACACAAAAATATAAAAAATAAAAATAATATTATAATTTTTATTTTCATTTTCATTTATAATATAGTATATATAATGTTATCTTCTGAACAAATAAAACTATTAGAAAATTATCGCGATAAATCATATGTATCATCAATATTATGTGATGAATGTTGTTTATTTTATAGTAGAATAAAAAATTTTGTTAATATTCCTTTAATTTTAAGTAGTAGTATAATGACGGTTTTAAATTCAGGTTCGTTTGATTCTGATACAATGAAAATACCAAATATTGTGTTAAACGCTGCAACAGCATTATTATTAAGTTTAATTAATAATTTTAAATTACCCGAAAAAATACAAAACTTTAAAAATATCAGTGTTAAAATGAACAAGCTTTGTCATGCTATTGAAGATAAATTAAGTAATGATATAGGTAGCTGTAATCATGAATTAATTAGACAATTTATTAATGAATATGATACATTAAATGAAAATTTAGATTATCCATATGTTCAATATATTAAAAATTCTGTTAAAAAAAGATATGCACATAAACGTTCATTACCAAATTCATTAAACTGTGAAGAAACATTTATTATTAAACTATCTAATGATACAGATATTGAAAAACAAGAATCTAAAATTAATGAAAATATTATAATTGAAAAACAAAAATCTAATATTAATGAAAATATCATAATTGAAAAACAAAATTCTAATGTGGTTTCAGATGTTATTATTAATAATAATTAAAAAAAATGAATTTAAATTTATTTAAAATTAAAATATTAATTATTTTATTATAAATGATTAATAAAAATGATATAAAGTCATCAGCTATAAATAATAGGATGTTTAAAATATTAAATAATAAAAACCCAGAATTATTTAAAAATATTATGGCTAAAATATTAAGTAATGAAATGTTTAAAATTAATGGGAGGCCTAGTTTATTAAATAATGATATATTTAAAATTAATGGGAGGCCTAGTTTATTAAATAATGATATATTTAAAATTAATGGGAGGCCTAGTTTATTAAATAATGATATATTTAAAATTAATGGAAGGCCTAGTTTATTAAATAATGAAATGTTAAAAATTAATGGGAGGGCTAATTTATTAAATAATGAAATGTCAAAAAATAATATGAGGCCTAGTTTATTAAATAAATTAGAAGAAAATAAATTATATAAAAATATAAATATAAAACAAAATATATTTATATTACGTGCAAAATATTTGGCGAGAAAATCAACAATGACACAACAACATGCAGCAATAATAGTATATCATAATAAAATAATAGGAGAAGGAGTAAATAAGTCAATAAAATTGAATAATAAATACAGTATTCATGCAGAAGTGGCCGCGATAAATGAAGTGAAAAAGAAAAATATAACACATTTATTAAAAAGTTCAACATTATATGTAATAAGAGTAAGTACAATAAATAATAAATGTTGTTTAAGAAATTCTAAACCATGTAATAATTGTAAAAAATATATAGAAAAATATAATATTCCAAAGATATATTATTCATTAGATGAAATTAATATAGAAGATCATAATATAGTTTATAATAAAAATAAATTTAATTATTAAATTATAAATTATAATATATGAATTTTATAGATTTTAAAAAAATATTAAAAAAAAATAATATAAAATTATTTGATCATGAATATCGTATTTTATATCATAGAGTAAATAAATTAAATAATATTGAAGAAATATTATTAGAAAATAATATTAATAATAAGTTTGATTAAATTTAATTTAATAATAATAATAATGGATAATTATTATAAATTATTAAATATTAATAATGATGCAACTAAAAATCAAATTATAAATGCGTATAATAATAAAATAAGTATTTATAATTATTTTAAATCATTAAATAGCAATCAAATAAATGAAATAAAAATTTTTAAAAAAGCTTTATATGTTTTAACAACACCTGAATTAAAACAAAAATATGATGATAAAATATTTAATAATAATAATATTGATAGTGTTTTTAATATTGATAATTCATGGATGAAAAATTATAATATTAAAAATATGGAAAATAAAAAAGAAATTAACTTTAGTAATAGAGTTTTTAGTTTATCTGATTTAAATAAAAAACCTGATTTTCCTTCTGATATTGATACATTATTAAGATTTTCCGCAAATAAAAAATCATAATATTTCTAATTTTAAATTTTCATACGATGGTAATATATAATTTACAGCTTTTATTCTTTTTTCAATAGGTGTTCCACTAAATTTTTTTGAATGTATTTTTATTTTTTTTTCAATACTTAATGCAGTACATTTGTCAACATTTTTTATTTGTGCATAATATACCCATTCACCATCTTTTTTAAAATTTGTTGTGTATCTTGCACCACCTTTTAATTCACCATTATGTTGACGTAATCTTCTTATTTCATTATTAGTTATACCAACATATGTATAATTGTTGAATTTATTTATTAATATATATATAATATAATTTTCCATTATATTATATTTATATTATTATTTTAAAAAAAAATTAAATTATTTATTCTTTTTCTTTCTTTTTGTTATTGTAATAATAGAAATTTCCAGAATAATTTTCTAATTTATACTCTTTAATACCATTTTCTTTATCCAATAATTTATTTAATCCTTCATATGTATCAATAGTAAAATCACCACAATTAATATATTTATCATCTTTTCTATAAAATTTACAATAAAGAATATTAGCACCACATAATGATTCAATATGAGTTACAAATTTCTTTTTCAAATCATTATAATCAACACTATTATCTAATTCATTAATAGTAAAATAAATACGATAATAACTAAATTTAATATTGTAATTTTTATGATCAGTTCTTAATTTTTGCAATCCTTTTAAAGAATCTTTAATATTTGTAAAAATTACAAATACAGATTTATTATCTTTAGATTTTGTTACTTCTTTCAAACCTTCTAAATCTTTAAAAATAGATTCGTCAAGATCTTCATTAAATTTAGATCTAATCAAAATGGTGTTGCCAGGTTTATTCACGTTTTTTTTATTTTTTTTAACTTTCGTGAATCCATCAAAATCTTTATCGTTATAACTCATAATTAATAATATATATTAATATATATTTAAATAATAACAAATTATAATTTATTTAAAGATGATTTAATATTTTTAAAGTCAGAAATAATATTATTATTAAAAAGAATAATAAATTGAAAAATATTAGGATAATTATTTTGTAACCATAAAATAAGTTTATTATAATTAATTAAATTAGAAACTAAATTATTATTTTTATAAACAGAAAATAGATTAATAATATTATAATACACTAAAAATTTAGTAATAACTTCAAAAAATTTTTTAAAATAATTAATATTAATTAAATTATTATCAAAATACATATAAAAATACATTTCCCAAATATGAATTAAAAAAATTTTGTCATTATAATTTAAAACATAAGCTAAATTTAAATTATTAACATATTTTTGAATTTTTAAAATTTCATTTTCAACATTTCTTTTATATTTTAAAATAATAACAAGTGATTCAGATATATATTTATTATATATAATATTTTTATTAATAAATTTTTTTAATAATTCGGGTAAATAAATCACATCATATAAAGAATATTTAAATATATTATCATTTAATTTATATATATTAATGTTAATTAAATATAATGGTCCAATAATTTCATTCATTTTATTTAACTCATCAAGTTTATTTTGATTAATAATTTTTTGATTTAATAATAATTCATAAATTGAACATTTTTCTGTAATGTTATTTTCAATGTTATAATAATCACATAAATATTTTGTATCATAAAAATTTTTACAAAAATTATTTATATTATCAATACTAATTAATAGTTGGTTAAATAAATAAGGTATATCTAATGATTCTGAACCATGTAATATTTTATATATATTATTATGTGTTAATAATTTTATTAATAAATCTTTTTTTTCTAAATTTGGTGGATATAAAACAAAAATATAACCATTATTACTATCATTTTCTATATTAATTTGCATTAATGCAACATCTCTATCACCTTTAGAAATTTTATTAAATTCAAAATCAATACCCAAATAATGTTTTTCATTAATATTATTATTTTGATTATTTATAAATTGATTAAATATTTCATACATTTTATTTTCTTTTTCCTTATTATCAATTTTATAAATATAATATGTTTTATTATTTAAATTTGAATAAAATTCATCTTTTCCATATAATATAATATTATACATATTAAATTATTATATAAAAAAATTATAAGTTATTTAATATATTTATTAATTTTTCTTTATTCTTTAAAAATTCTTCATATTCTATTTCATTTAATTTTCCCCTTTCTTCTTCCTTGAATGTTATATATAATGTTTCCCACTCTGTTACTGTTTTTATTATATTATCTTTTTTATGTTTAAAATATTCTTTAATTACAGTTTCATAACCATTCGGAGGTGATTCTAACATTTCAATCATTCCATATTTAATTGTATTTGGATAAAGCTTGAAATTATATTTTAATGAATTAATCAAACCTCTAGTAGTATTAAAATCTGATTGATATGATGGTTCATTAAAATATGGATCATCAACTAATATTAATGATTGAATAGAAATTATAACTTGTATAAATGTAGATGTTTCAGGATTCCATTTTTCACTATCTTGACCATCCCATGTACCTAATAATGATAAACATACTTTACCTGTATTATATAAATTAGGATTAAAACGCACTGTTTGATTTCCTGTTGTTTTTAATAATACTTTAGGTACTTCATTAGGATAATCATTTGGAAAGTATGCATGAAATTCAAATAATCCATTTTCATATGGTGTATCTTGAGGACCACTAATAATAAAACTAAATAGATTAAAATTATTTTTTGATATTCTAATCCATATTGTAGAATTCCAATTTAATGGTAAACTTGTTTTTAAACTTCCTAATTCAGTTAATATTCTTGATAATGCTTTTTTACTTGGTTTATTATTAATCATATCATAAAATAAATGTCTATTATTTATTTCATAAAAATCATATTGTAAATCTTTCATTATTTTTATATATACTTCTTCTTCATTAATTATATCATTTGTATTATTAGATAAAATATTATTTTTATTAATAATTTCACAAATATTTTTAATTTTTAAAATATATTTAAATTCATTATTATTTATATTATCAATTATATTTATTTCATTATACAAGTTAATAATATTTATAAAATATATATTTTTATTTTCATTATTATTTAATATTATTTCTATTATATCAAATAATATTATATAAGTATCTTTATTATTATGTAATTCTAATAATGTTAATTGTTGTAATGTTTCATTTATATAATTAATAAAATATGATTCTAAAAGTATATTTATATTATCTGTATTTAATAATGTATAAATATTTAATAAATAATTATAAATATTTGTATTTATAATTTCTTTTTCTTTAATATAGTTTTTAATATCCCATTTACTAGAATTTAAAGTACCACCGCCATAACCGGTACCATTTCCAAAACTAGCATTTTTTTTTGATATTTTATCATAATTATTATTTATATTTATTTTAATTTTGTTAGTTGAATACTTTAATAAATGTGATAATTTTAATAACTCATAATTTAGTTTATTACATTTTAAATTATAAATTATATGATTATCTATTACTTTTTCTAATTCATTTCCTAAATTTATTAATAAATATTCAATTGAAATAACACTATTCCAATTTATAAATTTTAAAATATCTATATCTAATATACCTATTAATAAATCATTACTTATTAATGGTTTACTATATTCTATTTTTGGTGGAAAATATGGATAAAATTTAATATTTAATTTAATTTCTACATATTCATGTCCAAAAAAGTTATTTATTTTTTTTTGAAGTTCTTTATTAAACATATATCTTATAATAAATATATTTGGTTCATCATAATTAATTACAATATAATGATTATAATCCATATTTTTATTGATTTTTTTTAATTCATTTACTACTATATTTATTATTTCTTTTTTATTAAAAATTATATCTTTATTACTTAATATATTTGATAATAAATTATTACTATAAAATTTATCCATATTTTTTTTTATTAAATTATAATCTATATTATATTTTGATATAGTTTCTAAAGAATTATTAAAATTAAATAACTCGCTTATATCTGCAATTTCATTATTATCATGATTATATAACAAATTATTTAATTCAGTTATAATATTTATTGGTGTTTTTTCTAAAAATATAATATTAATATTAAATAATTTTATATTTTTATTATCTGATTCACCAATACAATAATTATTAAAATCTGTTAAAATTTTAATAGTTATATTATCAATTAAAAAATAAATAATAATATCTAAACTATTATTTGTATAACTTTTTAGTTTAATATGATTAAATTGTGATTGTTCTAAAATTACATTAATTATATTTATTTTATTTTGTTGAGTCATTTATAAATTATATAAATTATTGTTTAATGTTATTGTAATTCAATTTTTTTAAAAATACTTATAAAAGCAGAAATATATATATCTTCAAATGTAGATTTACTTATCATATTTTCCAAGTCTGATAAGTCAGATATTATATTATAAGATTTATTTATTTTATCAATATTATTTAATATTTCAGTTGTAATTTCATTTAAAATAATATTTAATGAATAATTATTTTTTTTTATTATATTATTTATTACATTATAACATTCATCAAAATGTATATTATTATCTAATAATAATTTTAATATTGTTTTTATTTCATCTTTTAATGGTATACCTACTAATTCATAACATGAATTAATAGTTATATTATTTGATTGCATATATAATGATTGTAATATATTGATTCCTTTACGCAGATCTCCTTTTGATAATTCACTAATTATTTCTATAACTCCTGGTTCATATGTTATATTTTCTAATTTACTAATTTGATTTAATTTATTTGATATATGTATAATATCAATATTGTTAAATCTAAAATTCGCACATCTTGATTTTATTGCTGGAATTATTTTATTCTCATAATTACATATTAAACAAAATCTTATTGTTGATGAATATTTTTCTATTATTCGTCTTAATGCAAACTGCGCATCAAATGTCATTGAATCTACTTCATCTAATATTATTAATTTTACACCTTTTTGAAACATATTATTTTTTTCTGCAAATCCTTTTATATCTTCACGCACTGAATTTATTCCCCTATCATCTGATGCATCTAATTTCATAACCATTAATCGTGAATTATTTTTATATATTTTATTAGCTATTGCTAATATTGTTGATGTTTTACCTGTACCTGAACTACCATAAAATAATAAATGTGGTAAAGAATTATTAGATAATAATTTTTTAATAGTTTCAATATTTTGATCATGACTAATAATTTCATCAATATTTTTAGGTCTATATTTTTCAATCCATGGTAATGTATTATAATTATTCATTAAATATAATATATTATATATATTTAAATTATAATCATAATATGATATACTAATTTCATATATAATATATATTCATCACATCCTTTAATTAAGCTTTGATCAATTTCTGCTAATAAATATAATATATTTGCTTTTTTACTACTTGATAATTTCATATTTAATATATATTTATGAAATAGTAATAATTGATTTATTAATGAATATCCATTATTAAATAAATTATTTATTATAATATCTATTTGTGAAGTGTTTTTAATTAATATATTTTCTATTAAATTATTAAATATATTTTCAGGTATTATTCCTGATATTTCATTTAATATATTATTATCTATTGTATAATTATTATAATTACAACATTTTTGTAATATGTTTATTGCTTTTCTTAAATCTCCACGCACTATATCCACTATTTTTAATAATACTTCATTATTATAATTTATTTTCTCCAATTCACAAATTTCTTGTAACTTTTTTAATATATGATCATTTTCTATTGGTTTAAATTTAAATAATGAACATCTTGATATTATTGGTTCTATTATTTTACTGTGATAATTACATATTATACAAAATCTTGTTATTTTTGAATATTCTTCTATTATTCGTCTTAATGCAAATTGTGAATCAGATGTCATTGTATCAGCTTCATCTAATATTATTATTTTCCATGGTGGTTGATTATTATTTATATTTACTGTTTGTTTAGCATATATTTTAATTTTATCTCTTATTATATTTATTCCCCTTTCATCTGATGCATTTAATTCTATTATTTTTTCATTAATATTGTTTCCATATAATTCTTTAGCTAATGCTAATATTGTTGATGTTTTTCCACATCCTGACGGGCCTGAAAATATTAAATGTGGTATATTTTTTAATTTAATTACATTTTTTAATGAATTTATTATATTATTTTGTGTTATTATTTTTTCAAAATTATCTGGTCTGTACTTTTCTACCCATGAATTATTATTCATTATTTTTATTAATAATATTTATTTAAATATTAATTTTAACTATGTCATCTAATAATTCTTTATTATTATCACTACTATTATTATTATTATTATTCCAATATTTATTCATCATATCTATATATGCATCTTCAATATTTTTAGTAAATGTTACTGTATTAGCTAAATCAGAATTTAACATTTTATTTCTTAATGTTTTATGTAATTCTTTTAATTCTTTTTCATTATTAGCTAAATCAATAACTTTTTGTATATATTCTTCTTTTGAATAAGCAATATATTTTTCTAATCCTAAATTACTTAATAAACTAACACCAACACGAGAAACATAATTTGTCCCGGCTAGTGTAATCATTGGTGTATTCATATAAATAGCTTCACTACTAATAGTACCACCATTATATGGAAATGGATCTAATACAATATCCATTTTATCATATAAATATAAACAATTTGGTAATTGATCACATCCAATATCTAATCTATCAGCAGAAATACCTTCATCTGTAAAATTTTTTAACATATATTCTTTATAATAACTTGATGAATAATATAAATATCTTAAATATAACTTTGAATTAGGTAATCTTTTTAATATTTCTATAAATATTTTAATTGTTGGTAATGATAATTTAACCGGATTATTAAAACAACATAAATTAATTTTATATTTTTCTCGTTCATATGTTTTATTACTAGGTAATTCAACAGGTGGTGTATAACATTGGAAACCATTTGGTAAATAATAAAATTTTTCCACAAAATATTTTTGTGTTTCCGGTGGATTAGCATATTTATCTGTAAATCTATAATCAATTTC
>Ga0194133_10004760_pt1 | contig 17806 bp, 33 predicted proteins | sample TA2KigOf40mmetaG_FD_155448 | JGI IMG/M metagenome (GOLD analysis project Ga0194133, IMG submission 155448) | Freshwater microbial communities from Lake Tanganyika, Tanzania - TA2015055 Kigoma Offshore 40m | ecosystem: Environmental > Aquatic > Freshwater > Lake | place: Tanzania: Lake... | reverse complement strand
ATAGATCCATTATTCCTAAAATTCGTGAAGTTGCTGGAGAGTTTTCTGTGTTTGGTGAAAATCAACAACCAGCAAATAAATTTATTAGTGAGGATGTATCTTTCTTTAGAAAAGCACAACAGGCTGGCATTCAAGCGTATGCTCATACTGGTGCACACTTACAACATTTAAAAACCTTTTCTCTTGATATTAACTACTACAACATGTACTGGACTGGTGTTGCAGATGGTAAGATCAGAAGAAAACAAGATATCAAGAAATAAAAGTTGCGGATATTGCATAGTGGTAGTGCGTAACCTTGCCAAGGTTAATGTGCGGGTCCGATTCCCGCTATCCGCTCCATGAAAATTTGTAGTAAGTGTAAACTTGAATTAGATGAGTCTGAGTTTTCTCCTTCGTCTGGAGGGAGATATTTAAGACCTGAGTGCAGAAAATGTGCAAAAAAACTTGCTAAACGTAGACAAGAATTAAAAAAACAATATGAATATCCTGATTCAAAATATAAATGTCCAATATGTTTAAAGAATGATAAAGAATTAAAGGGTTCTGGTGGAAACGCAAGTGTCTGGGTGGTAGATCATAATCACAGCACAAATGTATTTAGAGGTTTTTTATGTCATAACTGTAATCGTGGTATTGGTGTGTTTCAAGATGATATGCTAAGATTAGAAAGAGCGATAAGGTATTTAAAAAATGAAAAAATATAGTCAAGATATTTTAGATAATGTAGATAAAGTTAGTAATGATATGGGCTTGCCAAGAAGTCACAAAAATTATTTACGTTTCATAAGAGACTTAGGTTATAATTTTTATCCAAAAGTAGTTTATGATATTGGTTCTTGTGTTTTACATTGGACTTATGCTGCACAAGAAACATGGCCTGATGCTAAAATTATTTTGTTTGATGCCACAGATATTTTTGAAGAGTTGTATGTAAAAAAAGATTACGAATATCATATTGATGTTTTAAGTAAAACCTCAAATGAGATAGTTAAATTTTATCAAAACAATGAAATGTTTGCTGGTAATTCATACTACAGAGAAAATCCAAAGTACTGTTCAGCAGCAGAGACTTTGTTTGATGAATCAAAAATTATAGAACTTCCCACAATAACTTTAGACGACATTGTAAAGATTAGATCTTTTCCTGCACCAGATTTAATAAAGATTGATGTTCAGGGTGCTGAACTAGATGTATTGATGGGTGCAGATAAATCTTTAGAAACCTGTAAGCATTTAATTGTTGAGTTAAGAAGTGTGGAATACAATATTGGCTCCCCAGAAAAAGAAAAGATAATTGATTATTTACAAACCAAAGGATTTAAAAATTTAGGAATGTTTTGTGACAATGGTCCTGATGGCGATTATCATTTTATAAAAGATTAAACTACGCCTCATACTTAGTTTTATTTTTAAATTTATTTTCTAGTAAATCTTTTTGTATGGTTAAAAATGATTCATCGTCTGTTGAAAGAAATGGTATGTCACTATTTTTGTAGTCATTTGATATCTCATCAAACCTTTCTCTGTAATAAATCTTGACATCTTTTATCTGTTCGCCACCCACCTTATAGATATTTCCATATAAAGATCTCCAAAAATTAGCAGGGCAGTATTGGACAATCTCTGCTAGTTTACTTTTTACCATTGGCATTGGGGTATGTGTCTCATAACTTAAAGGTTCTTTGATGCCCATTCTTTCAAGTTTTGCGTAGGTTGATCCTAATTTACCTATGTAGTTTGCATCCATTTTTAATTTTTTATACCGCTCTATTTTTACTGAAAGCGGTCCCTCATGATAATACGGAACAGTGTTTATCTTATCTAATATAAAAAAATCATCATTCATGAGAATAAAATCTTCTGGTATATTTTTTGACTTTACGATTGCATTTAAATTTTCTACAGCATTTTTATACTTACTAGAATTTTGTTCTATTGATATATTTTCGCCCTTATACCAGTTTGGTATCCCGCCAACAATCCAAATATTAGAACTTGGGAAACTGTGCACCACAGATCTTATAGAGTATCTTAGTTCATTATTCTTGCCACCACGACATATATACACAAAATTCATATCAACCCCGCTAATAATTATAGCATGATATAATATTTAGAAGTGGAGGAAAATTGGCACGAATTAGTTTTTTGGGAAACTTTGAAGTTTCTCATTCAAGTGAAAATCATCATGCGTCTTCATTAGAATCGCTTGGTCATACTGTCATTAAGTTGCAGGAACGAAAAGCAAAAGCAAAATTTATTTTTGACGAGGCATCTCAATCAGATTTATTTATCTGGGTACACACTCATGGTTGGCAGACTCCTGGCAACATGGATATGATTGATGTTTTAAATGAATTAAAAAAGAGAAAAATAATAACCATGACTTATCATCTTGATTTGTGGTTTGGAATTGAACGTGAAAAAGATTTAAAAGGTGACAGTTTTTACACAAATATAGGACATTTTTTTGCAACCGATAAGTTAATGTGCGATTGGTTTAATGAAAATACAAATGTAAAAGGTCATTTTATGCCTGCTGGAGTTTATGATAAAGAATGCTACATACACAAAGATTATGATTCAAACAACTTTGAGAATGAGATAATATTTGTTGGTAGCAAAAGATATCACCCTGAACATTGGTATCGTCCTAAGTTAATAGATTTTTTAAAAGAAACTTATGGCAAAAAGTTTTTACATGTTGGTGGTGATGGTGATACTGGAACGATTCGTGGAGAAGCCCTTAATCGTATTTATGCAAAAAGTAAAATAGCAATAGGAGATAGTTTAAATATAAATTTTAAATATCCTTATTATACTAGCGATAGGTTGTTTGAAAGCACAGGTCGTGGTGGATTTACTATTTATCCCAGCATAACTGGTCTTGAAAAATATTTTAATAAGCATGAAATTGTATGGTATGAGCATGGTAATTTTGATGACTTAAAACAAAAAATAGATTACTATCTTGATAATGATGATGAGCGTGAGTTAATAAGAGAACTTGGACACAAGAGAACAAAAAACGAACATACATACGTGCATAGATGGAAAAGTATTTTAGGAGAACTTGGTTTATGATAGAGATGGTAAAGACAAAGATTAATAATGAGTATGAAATAGTTTTACCAAAGCATCGTGCAGATCGTCCTGAATGGTATACAGAAAAGGGTTGGGAAAAAAATAGATTACGATCAATGCATAAAAACCTTAAATCGGGAGATGTTGTTTATTATGTTGGTGGTGAAGAAGGTGAGATGGTTGCTCTTTGTCAAATGTGGGGAGCAGAAGTAGTTATATTTGAACCTAATCCAAAAGTTTGGTCACATTATCCAGTGTTGTGGAAAGCAAACAATCTTGAAATACCCGCTGTCTGTATTCCTGGATTTGCGTCTGATAAAAATAACAATTTGACCAGAGTATATAATCGTGAATGGCCACCAGAGGTAGAAGCAAAAATAGAGTCAGCACATGGATTTAAAGAGTTGCATAGTGAGGGAGATAAATATGGGCAAATCACAATTGATTCTTGTGTTTACGAATATGGATTGCAGCCACCAACTGCCATATCTCTTGATGTTGAAGGCAGCGAGTGGGCTGTTTTAATGGGAGCAGAAAAAGTTTTAACAAACCACAAACCAAAAATTTGGCTGTCTGGTCATCCAGAATTTATGATTATGTATTGGAATAAATACCTTTGGGATCTTAGATACTGGTTGATGCAAACTGGATATAAAGAAACTATGTTAGATTATCAACACGAGGTGCATCTGTTTTATGAGTCAGCCTAAAGCATATATATTTTCTTTAAACCCGTTGGATACAGCAGATGGGAAATGGGATTATGGTTTGTTAAGAGAGACCTTCAAGCGTAAAAAGGTAACTGAAATATCTACATCCACCTTACCCAAAGAAGATAGGGCTTTTGTTGTAATTCCTGGCGGTGGCAATGCTGGCAAAGAAAAAGAAATAAACAAAGAATTATCTAACATTAATCGTGTTGTATTGTTTATGACTGGAGATGAGTGTGCATTGTTTGATGTAAGTAAAATAAAGCACAAAAATATATCTATTTGGATACAAACTCCACATGATAAACATGAAAAATACAACAAGTTTTTTCTTGGACCCGCATCCCATATAAAAAATAACATACCTCAATACACCGAAAAAAAATATGATTTATATTTTGGTGGGCAAATAACTCATCAACGCAGACAAGAGTTAGCAAGGATCATGCCACACATGAAAAACTCGTTATACAGGCCCACAGAGGCCTTTGCACAGGGTGACCCACCTTCTGAGTACTTCAAAAACTTAGCAGCCTCTAAAGTTGTTCCCTGCCCTTCTGGTGCGGCAGTGATAGATAATTTTAGATTTTTTGAGGCCTTAGAAATGTTAGCACTGCCAATTGGTGACTTAAAAGACGCAAGAGGCAAAGAAATGAATTATTATGAATATTTATATGAAAAGTCAGTACCAGTTCCTCTTACTCATGACTGGCACAAACTAGGACACATAATGATAGATGTAATGAATGATTATCCTGCTAACATGCACAGGGCTGTTTGTTGGTGGATTAAATATAAAAGAGATTTTGCTAACAAGATAATGGAACATTATTATGCACATTAACGATGTAACAATTATTGTCGCTACCTCTGTTTTGCCAAGTCATCCAAGTACTAAGATTATTGATGAAACAGTTCTTGCAGTAAGAAAACATTTTCCAGAAAATGAAATAATTATGCAAATTGATGGCCTAAGAGAAGAACAAGAAAATCGTAAACAAGATTATGATGAATATAAAAATAAAATATTGTGGAAGTGTTTACATGAATGGGATAATGTATTACCAATAATATTTCGTAATCATAGTCATCAAACCACAATGATGAAGAATACAATTAATTTAATTCAAACTTCTTTGCTTCTTTATGTAGAAGGAGATGCGCCACTTACAGAAGATTTTATAGATTGGCAAAGTTGTTTAGACATGTTTGAATATGAAAAAGCAAATACAATTAGGTTTCACTTTGAATCAAGAATACCAAACGAACATAAACACTTAATGTTTGGATTAGAAAATGGTTTTATGAAAACTTCTCAATGGAGTCAAAGACCTCATTTATCTAGTGTCTCATACTACAGAAATATAGTTTTACCAAATTCTTGGGATAATAATTTTATTGAAGATGGTTTTCATGGCAAGGTTGTTGAAGATTGTAAAATTTACAAAGATTTTGGTTGGGATACACACAAACTTTGGATATATCATCCACAAGGATCAATAAAAAGATCATATCATTTAGATGGTCGTGAAGGTACTAGAAAGTTTACTTCAGACGATTTAGCCTGGGGATTTAAAGAATGAGACTTGGTATCATAGCAAGATCAGACAATACTGGACTTGGAAATCAAACAAGAGAATTGGTAAAGATGTTAAATCCAGAAAAAATTCTTTTGATTGATTCATCATTTTTTAATAAAAATATACAGCATCCTAACTGGTACGATAATTATAACTATGAAACAACAAGATTGGGATTTCCTAAACGTGGTGAAATATTAAAATTTCTACAAAATTTAGATGTTGTACTATCCTGCGAAACATTTTATTCTTCTATGTTTGTTGATTTGGCAAGAGATAACAGGGTTAAAACTGTTCTTCAATACAACTATGAATTCTTAGTCAATGTACAAAATCCAGAAGATTCTTTGCCAGATGTGTTTATTGCACCAAGCCTTTGGAAATTTGATAGGATGCAAGAACTTTTTTCAGACAAAGTAAGGTTTGTTCACTTACCACCCCCTACAGAAATATCATTATTTGATAAAGCCAGAAATGAAAATTTATTCAAAACTAATAACAAGATTTTGCACATTGCTGGTAAAATGGCAGCAAGAGACAGAAATGGTACTAATACGGTACTAGAAATGTTAAGGTATTCTAGAGAAGACTACAACCTAGTTATAACCTCTCAAACCGAATTTGAAAGTAAACCAAAAGACTCTAGGCTCACAATCTTTGAACAAAACATTAAAAACAGACAAGACTTGTATGTGGGTTATGACGCAATGATTTTACCAAGAAGATATGCTGGTCTCTGCTTGCCCATGAATGAGGCTTTGATTAGTGGACTTCCAGTTTTTATGACAAACCTTTCACCCAACAATACTATATTACCAATTGATTGGCTTATAGATGCAAAACAGATTGGTCAATTTAGGGCTAAATCTATGATTGATGTTTATGAGGGAGATCCAATTCAGTTAGCCAAACTTGTAGATAATTACATTTCTTTAACTAAAAAACAAAAAACAGAGATGAAAAAACAAGCATTAGAAATAGGCGTTGAACATTTTTCTTCAGAGATTCTTAAAGATAAGTATTTAGAGTTATTTGATTCATTAATGTAAAAGCGGGCCTATTTCTAAGCCCGCTTATTTTTACTAAAACTGTTTACTTTTTAACAGTCTTTTTCTTTGTTGCCTTAGCCTTACTAAGTGCTTCTGCAACAGCAGTTGCTGCTGGTAAACGACCAAATGCTGGATCGTTTGGATTAATTGCACGTGCTGCAACTGGAATAATTGCTCCCACTAATGCTGCCCACAAATCTTTTGGATCTGTTACACCTGCAACGTAAAGTGCTGATGCTGCACCAACTACTGAACGTCCATATGATGCAAGCATTGCTTTTAGTTCTTTATTTGTCATTCTACCCTCCTAGGATGTGACCTTTATAAGTATAGCATAGCCAGCCCAAAGACCCATAATTCCCGCTACGCCAGCAAATGCCGACGGGGCTGGAACTGGCATTTTGAATGCAGCAAATATAATGCCACATCCAAAACCTGTAATTAAGGATAATATAATATGTTTTATTTTAAAACTCCTTTAACGTCTATCAAAATCTTCCTCTGGTAAAAACTTTTTTAGTTCTTGAATTTCTTTATGTATTTTTTTAATTGTAAAATCTGAAACTGACAATATTCCATTTTCTAATTTTTCTTGTTTATTAAAATATTCAAATTGAGGATTCACCTCAGATACAAATTTTTTAATTCCTTTTTGAACATTCTCAATGTATTCAAAAGCCCAATCACGAGAATCAGAAAGAAACTTAATAAAGTTTTTAGTGTGTACGTCAGGATCAACCGTTGAATTCCTGAATGTTAAAAAGTCGCTCTCTGCTTTTTGTAATTCAGATCTAGCAAGTACAAGTTCTTTAAGTACTTGTGTTACTTTTCTAAGTTTAAAAATTGTTGAGACATAGGCTAATCCAAAAGAAACTGTTAAAACTGCAAATAAAACAACTAATATTTCCATAACTCTATTGTACCCTAATTTGGTAAGTTTGCATTACTTTAATGGCTGCCTTGTAATTAATACGACAGCACCCTCCATTTCTAAAGCCTTTTTTACGACAGTTACATATTTTACTGCCTGTATTTTTTCGTCATGAGTCAGTGGCAAAAATGATTTCTCATCTAATTTTATTGTAAGAAAATGTTCATTGTCAACAATCGATATAGCAAAATTTTGAGGTGCAGGTATAGAATGAAATGCTCTTCGCATATTATCTGTATACATGCTACTCCATAGTTAGAGACTGCCAAGTAATTGACCAGTCTTTTTTAGATTTATGATTGTTAAACTCTTTTGATATTTCGCCATCTTCTAAATAAACACCACCCCAAATCCCCCACTCTTTACCAGATACTCCTACAGCAAAACATTTTCTTGCTACAGGACATGATCTACATAAAGAATCAACAAACTCTCTTGTCTCTGGTTTGTCTTCGTATGTATCAAAAAATATATTTGTATCAGATCCTAAACATAAAGCCTCATCTTTCCAAAGGTGCTGCTTCATGTTTACATCCTATACTTATTCGGTATATCCCATCCAATGCTAGTAAGTGGATAAATTGTCTGGACGTACCATTGACCACCCACCCTAACACCGTTAATAGCAGTTCTGCCTGCCTCTGTGCGACGACGATAAGCGACGTCCCAACCAGCCCAACACAAATCTTTGTTTTTGGAAACTAATTTTTCCATAACTTCTAATTTGTTGATTATCATCTATATCCTCTTTTCATAAAAATCAATCCATGAATTATGAAACACTTCCCAAGAAAATTTATTGTTAATAATTTTTGCTTGATTTTTTGGATTGAACTTACCGTCTTTAACTAATTGAATTGCTTCAACAATTTTTTCAGTAAATATTTTAATGTGCTTTTCATTATCTTGTCCGTTTCCTATGTCATATGGCATTCCAAAACCAGAACCAACCTCTTTCAAAGATCCAAAAGTACTATAAACGGATAAACAGTTTGCGCTTAAAGATTCTACCAAAGACAAGCAAAAGGTTTCATGCCAAGTGCTTGTGTGCATAAAAATGTGAGAGCGTGACATATGATCTAAAACTGTTTTATGTGGTGTTTTTCCATAAAAGAAAAATCTAGGATCTTCTAAGATATGTCTATTGTTACGATCAATCTTAATTAAATCTGGAACTATCTCATTAAAAATACTTAATCTAAAATCAAGATCTAATTTAGACAGGGCATTTAAACCAATCTCAAGTCCTCTGCCTGGAGATGAGGTATAAATTAATTGTGGAATTTTTACATTTTCAAACCTTGATAAATCATTGTCGATTGAATCAATAGCATTGTATATGACTATCACTTTTTCTGGATCAATACCAGTTTTATTAATCACATCTTGTCTGTGATATTCAGAAACAGTAATTATGTATTTAATTTTACTTATAAATCTTTTGTCTGTGAATAGATGATACAACTGAATTCCAAACTGATCCACTAAATTATGAAGCCAAATAATAATTTCTTTTGGCTCATACATCATTTCAAAGTATGCTTTGTCTGTTTGTCCTGGAAGGATAAAACAGTTGTATTGTTTTAATTGAGGAACATATGGCGCTACATTTTTGTGAAAATATCTTGCCATGTATTCTGTGCCACCAAAGTAATCTTGTTTGTAACAAAAAAATCTTGGATCTTGTTGTATTGTGCTAATATTTAAACACTCCGATTTCTTTACCTTTTAATTCAGCATGAGCAAATAATTTTGACATTTGTTCTTTTGGTTTACTTAAAAATACAAAGTAGTTCATGTAGTCCATGTTTTCTTCTACCCAATCAAAAGGAACTTTATAATGTTTTATTCTTCTACCTCTTGATTTCATTCCTCGTTCTGATAGGTTACAAAATTCTGAGACCATAGAATTAATTTTTGCAGGACCTAAACAATAAACATTGAACTCTATATCGTTTTCTTGCATGTTTGATAACGCTACACCCATTGCACGTAAGAGTATGTTATATTCGTTAAACTGTTTAGTTCCCTGAACTACCACGTTCATTTTTATCACCCCTACGTAAATTATCCAGTATTTTGAGCATTTTGTCAAGTTCTCTTTTAGACATGTTTTCAGTATTTACTTTTTCAGTGGTCCTAAAATCTGGGTGTCCATTAATGACATTTGCAACATAAAAAATATTATTGTCAACCCAATAGGCTTTATTTTCTTCTGTAAAAATAATTTTTTTCTTTTTTCTTTCTTTTATTTGTTGCATTTGAGAAAACTTGTCTTTTGACGTAGTATTTCTTGAAAAAAATATTTTTAGAAAAACATGATTTTCGCTTTGTTTTCTAGGTCTTTTTGTTTTTGACATATTTTTATTAGCAAATACAATATTAAATGCTGTCAAAGAAACCATTGCAGCAAAAAGAAATATCAGTATAATAAAAATAATATAATCCATTTTTATTACTCAGACTTAATTTTTGTAACCTTAGTTGCTGGTGTTGGTTTTGATTGAGATGATATTGCTTTGTTGTATCTCAACTGTAGTTGTAAATTAGAAAACTCTAAATCATTTGCTCTTTGTTTATAAAAACTTATCAACTGTTTTAAGTCTTCAATTCCTAAATCTTCCACCCTGTCCCCCTTTAAATATTAAAAGCGCTACCTTGCCAAACCTTTTTCATGCGATTTTTTTCTCGTTCTACAATTTTACGAGACCAAGAAAAACCTGCATCTCCACCCCATGCATCCCACATAATCCTACCATTTGAAGGATCACTAACATTATAGAAGTCTTTGCCCTGTTTGTCAACTTCATGACGAGAAAAGAACGAAAACATTCTTTTAACAGTACTAAGAGACATTGCTCTACCAGCAACAATATCAGTTGCACGTCCCCATCCTATTGGTGTGCCAGCACCTTTTGCTTTACCCTGTTCTTTCCAGCGCAACGCACGACGTGCTGCAGCCTTCATTCCTCCTGTTGGCATGTATGTTTCAGCCTTGTGAATATCTGAAGGCTGTACTATCTTACTTCTTGTCATTTTTCTTGTACTCTCCATATTTCCCTAGAATTGTTTTAATTGTTCCATCTTTACGAAGTAGAACAACCATTCCATTTTTTACCTGTATGGCGTTAAATCCATCGTGTCTTTTAAATTGTCCAGATGACATTTCATCTTTTAAAGGTCTTTATGTCAAATAAAGATCCTGCCCAATTGTATTTTTTAGTTGATCTAGGATGTCCACTTGGAAACAAGTCTAAGTCAAAAGGTTTTCTTGGAAATCTGCCACGTAAACCAGCCATAAAAGCATTTACTCTTCCCATAGCCCACTGCTCTGCGCTTGATACGCTTCCACGCACAGATGATGGATTGCTTCTATATGCACCAATACCACGACGATAAACTGATCGCAAAGTTCCAACAGATATTTTTTTGTTGCCTTCTTTGCCTTTATTATATGCTTGTACTAGTTCACTTAATCTTGCTTCTATTTTTGCAGACGCTTTTTCCATATCATCCTCATCTATTGTTTTATTTATAGGCTTAGAAGAAATTCTTAAAGAACTAAAAGGTTTTGCTACACGTCTATCAGTTCTTGTCATCTTGCCTTTTTCATCTACAGCATAAACTCTAACAACTGCTACTGGATTATCTGCAGAAGCCTCAACGCTTTCATTTGTTCCAGGAAGTTTAACAGTTCCAGATCTTTCTACTCTTTCAACAAGTCCATGTGCAGACTCTGTTTTATCTGGTGGTTTTGGAACACCAAACATTACGTGATCTCCAACAGATATTCCTTTTGCTTTTCCTACTTCATTTGACTTTCCAACAGGAACACAATTTGGTACCATTCGACCATCTTTTTCTTTCATTCCACGTTGTTCATATCCGACCCAGCAGGCTTTAGTCATATTATCCCACTTGTCCTCTTCCTCGTTATCAGAGTAATAAGATTTCATTGTTTCTTCTCCATCCATACTATGTGTTTCAATATCTACCTTTTGTGCATCTGCGTACATCATGCCAATGCTATAGGCAGTTGGTTCCCAACCATTTTCTTTTTCTTCGTGATATCTAACCGACATTGCAGGATTTTCTGGAGGCATTGATCTGAGAGCATATTTACTTCCAGGCATTCCAAGAATTCCACCTTCAGTCATTATGTGTTCTACCACACCGTGAGCAATACCTTCAGTTGTCATACCCATTACAAAATCGCCTTCTTTAATATTTTTATGCATACCTTTTCCTATATTACCTTCAGAGCGATTAATTGCATAAATTTGTGCTGCTGCTTCTCTGCGAGTTTTGTGACAGCCCATAACTTCTTTCGTGCTGTTCTTTATGGCAGGGTAACCAGAACAGCCGTATGATCCTTTGGCACCGATACTATATGGCATACTAAGATTATATCAGATTCTTTTTTCTTTTAAAACCCTTTTTACTTCCTCTAAAGACCATCTTTCCTGCGGTGTTAGGGTTAAAATATAGTCTAGCAAGAAGGCTTTAGCGGTTAAAGTAACAACAGGCTCTTTTGCAAACAGATCTAAGTCAACAAATCCTTTTTCCCAAAGTTTCATTATCTGCGAGTTTACAAAATTTAAATGTTCGTTGTAAAGATCTTTATTGATTGTTTTTAATTTTGGAGTAAACTGATATAAGATTTCTCCATCTTCGTTGACACCTGCAACCTGAATGCCTCCAGCCAAAATTAATTTTTCTATTTCTTCATCAGATTTTTTCATTTTTTATGAAAGCCTCCAACTCCTCTTGATTTTTACTCCCACTCATACGATTTAACTCTTTACCATTCTCTATCAAAATAAATGTAGGAACTGATTTAACATTAAACCTTTGAACTAAAATTTTTTCATAATCAGCATCTATTTTTTGAAAATCAAAACCTTCTTTTTCCATATGCTCTATAACTGGTTGTGTCTTTTTACAAGAAGCACACCATTCTGCTGTAAAATAAAAAACAGTTTTCATTTTCCAGATTTTGCTCTAGCCTTTTTAAGAACCTCAAAATCTTTTACTTTAGTGTCTCCAAGATAGCCCCAAGCATAACCGTCATTGATCATGTGATCGTTTACTGAAACAGTGTCGTCATCAACGTATATCCAACCTAAAATGCGACCATATTTTTCAGATGAATTCATTTTTTCTGTTTTAATTACAACAGATTTTGCATCTTTAAAAATCTTTTTTAAGTATTCTTTAGACTCAAGCCCAAGAGCCTTCTCTTTCAAATCTTTTGTGCGAGATTCAGGAGTATCAATACCAGCCAGTCTGACACGAGATGCAAATAGAATATCAAAACCTAAATCTATTAAAACATCAATTGTATCTCCATCTACAATATTTTCTACTTTTTTTACATAATATTTATACATTAGCGTATCTCCGTTATTTTATCTTTACTTAGTCTTTCACGTTCGTCAACTACTTCAAGCATAAAAGCCATCATTTTATTATAAGACTTTGGATCATTCATTATCTTTTCATAATGATGATTACAAAACAAAAGTTCTCCTGTAGAGCCTTTTATCAAAACATAGGCTCTAACCCTGCACTTATCACACCTGTCAGCCTCTTTTAATTTCCATTGCTTTGGCTTTACGCTAGGGTGGTCTTTTAAAATTGATCTCATAATCTAATTATACCGTTAATTTCTATTATCAGTTGAGTAAAAACCAGAACCATTAAAAATTGCAGTTGGTGCAAAACCCCATTGTCTGTTCATCAATTTAGAACAGCATATTGGTTGTGTATCGTCTCCTATACTGCGTTCAAACTCAACTACAGAATAGCAAGTGTTACACTTGTAATCGTACCTTGGCACTTTTACTCCTTTATTTTTATGAGCAGTTTATACACATACTCAGGTGTTTTATACCTTTAAGACAGAAGAGAAAGGAAAAAGACTGTCCTATTGGCACATATTAAGTATAGCATTTACAACTTATGTTGTCAATACCTTTTTATTTTTTGCAACTTTGATAGGAATTTCTTTTGGCTTTTTTTCCTCTGGAATTATACGGTCAATGTTAATATTTAACATACCGCAGCAAACCTCTGCACCAGTTACCTCCATATATTCGCTTAAAGCAAATGTACGAGTAAATTTACGAGAAGCAATTCCTTTATGAACTACCTCTCCCTCTTCTGTATCAATAGTTTCACCTTTGATAATCAATGTTCCATTATCTACTGAAACATTAAGATTTTTTTCATCAAACCCAGCGACAGCCAAAGATAATTTATATGTATCTTCATCGACTTTTACTAAGTCGTATGGCGGATATGCTTGACGTGTTGCTAGATTATGTACTGTATTAAAACGGTCCAACTCACGGTTGAAACCAATAAAAAAAGGATCTTTAAAAAGATCCAATGCAAACGAACTTACCATTTTTTTCTCCTTTTCAGCGAGTTAGTTTAGTGCACCCCCTTTTGGCAGGTGCACTACTATTATACCACTAACTTAAAATATCAACAAATGAATTTGATACTATGCCGTTACCTTGAGCAGGTTTAGCAATAGATTTTAAATAATCATATGTTGCTTGATAACTACCCCTGTAGTTTTTAGTCCAGTAGGCAGCAAGTGCAGCAGTAGCAGCAGATGTTCCAACAGATCTGCCCATACTAGTATTGTAAGTTCCTAAAGCATAAAAGTCTAAATCTGGACCTCCATTGCTATAGTTTTCAATGTTTCCACGCTCGCCAACAGAACCTACTGCTACTGACTCTGGTATACAGGCTGGAAAATCTACACGGTTTGTATCATAATTATTTCCAGCAGCAAGTACGGTTGCAACACCTAAACTTTGTAATTTAACAATTTCATTTCTTAGGTTGTCTCTTACTGGACAATATGCAGGTCCAGTGCCAATCCTTCTACTACCAAGCGAAGCAGAAACTGTAACAATGTTAAATTTTTGTTTGTTGGCACTAACCCACTGCAATGCTCCAGTTAAATCGTTGTGATCATAATATCCCTGTCGACCACTGTTGGTCATAGGAACAATTCTTATAAAAATGATATTAGCATCACGAGCAACTGCAGATGCAATTATAGTCATAATAGTCCCATGATTAAATCCATGTTTGTATATTTGACTTACTGGAAGAGTCGCTGCTCCTGGACCTTCCATGTATGTTTGTTTATTAGGACAGCGTAATTCTTGCATTACACAAACCTCGTGAAATACATTAATTTTTGTTGTATCAATTGCTCCATCAATAATTGCAATTGCTGGTTTTTGATTTGCCTCTGCTAATGGCAAAAATGCAGCAGTAAATATAATTACAAATAACCCCACTACCTTTTTCATTGTTCTCCTTATATTATTAGTTTAATTACTGGTTGACAAGGGTCTCCGCCCTCTTCCCATTCTTTTGCTTCTTCTTCAGTCATGTATGGATCTCCATCATGAGTATTACAAAACGGCTGTGTTATCCATCCCCGTTCAATTCCATTATCTAGCCAAATTTCAAATTCATTAATGTTGGACTCGTCTTCTCTTATTTCCTTCATAATTTCATCAAAGTTTGCCATATATATAGTATACTCCTAAATACTTATTACGTCAACTGGCCCTTGACAATTAGGATTAAATTTTATTGCAGCATTTACTGCACCAACTACTCTTTTTCTAGAATCTTTAATGTTTTCTGTGGCAGCCAAGTAACCGTAAGCATATTGAGAGCCAGTTCCCATTGCTAAATAATCCAATGTATATTTAGATAAAGACATATCAATAGCATTATGCTCATATATTTGTCCTTTAATACATATTATTAATCCAAGATCAGCGTCTTTAGAAGTATCTACCCACCAATCATTATAAAAAGTTCTTAATTGTTTAATAAACTTAGTTTGCATAAATTTATCTAAATTTTTTATATCTGGGACATATGGATTAAAGTTATATCTTATTCTTTCACCATCCATAGATCCAGCATATCCAATAAGATATGGTCCTAATTTCCATATTTTAGGAGTACTTAGGGTCAAAATAGTATCGTCGTCTGAGGCTCCACGATCTGCAGCCATATAAATTTTATTTTCTTTACGAACTACCGCAAGGCAAGTCATATCGCTCCCTAATATACTTTAAATAGTATAGCAAACCCTTTTTGTTTAGTCAAACACCCTTATTTAGTAACTTTATAGCCTTCTGAGGTTAATAGGTCTATAGCAGCCTGTATTTTTGGGTTTATTTTAGTAGATTTTGATGCTGATCCGCTAGACGGTTTTGAAGCGGTAACGGCAGAGCCAAACTTAGGGCGACCAAATCCTACAATAGAAATCATAATATTTTTCTTATTTTTCTTATAGGCACGAAGTTTTTTACAAACCTCTCCACCATTGCGTTGGCTACCTTTAGGATCTCCTGATGTATTTCCTTCAATGCACCATACAGTCCCGTCGCCATTATCAACAGCGACAATTCCTACATGTGAAATTCTATCTACACCATCTGATGGAAAATCAAAGTAAGCAATATCTCCTGGCTCTGGATCTGCAATATCTCCATCAATCCAACTTCCAGCCTTTTTAAATGCTGATGCACCACCTGGAGTATAAACGGTATTAGGAACTTTTACTCCTGCCTCGTTAGCACACCAATTAACAAATGATCCGCACCATGGTTGAAAATCTGCTTTGGTAAATTTTCCATATTTAGTTTCATTATCTTTCGGACCTTCTACAGTTCCAATTTCTTGAGTAGCGACTTCAACTAATTTTTCTGCTGTACCCTGCTCTGCCATTACTTTTTCTCCTTACAAAAACACTCAACCTTGTTACTTAACTTATTGTGCTGCCAAGCCATGTATAAATTCCAGCCAAACATAACAACCATTAAAAACCACATAATCTCCATTTCAGTAATTGGAAATCCTGCTGGTATTACGGTGTGATCGTGGTTCATTCTTTATCCCAACTAGCATCTACTGGTTGTTCTTCTGGCATTGCGCCGTCTGGTTTTGAAAGCCTACGTGCCTTTGCTTCATCAATCTCTGCTTCTAGTTTTTTATCTGCTAATGTATTTTTAGAATCCATTTCTTTATTAGCAAGTTGTGCTGCCATAACATCTTTAGCACCTGATTGACCAATTAATAATCCTGCTAATGTTCCAGTAATAAATGTTGCTACTGAACCAAGAACGTTGAAAAACATTTTGTCATTTTCAGATTGTCCTGTAATTGGTTGTGTAACAAATATTAATGCATACATAATACCTGTTGCCGTAATAAATAAAATTGATCCTAAAGTAATACCTAGGATAAATTTAAGTCTTGCATCTAACTCTTGAGGAGTTAGTCTTTGTTTAGCCATTTTGTGTTCCCTCCACTTTTTCATGTTTTGCTAAATCTTCTGGACATGCCCCGTTAGCGGTACAGATTGGTGGTTTGCACTCTGCTGATTCCCAGTTTACTGGGTCTTGGCATGGATATCTATAATGACCGTCATATCCACAGGCGGATAGCCCCAGCGTTAGGGCAGCCGATAGTAGAAGTATGTATATTTTTGACATACTTCTATTATATCAAAGTTATTGGTCTTCTTTACGGATTCCTATGGTTGCAAACCATAAGGCTATTGATGCTAGGGTTACATATCCTACCACCGTCTTTGCGCTGCCCTCTAGAACCACCCATGCTACAAAGAAGCCAAGAAATGTAAAGTTTTCGCTTAGGGCTGCCATGCCCCACTTTTTTAACTTTTTCATTTTATTTCCTCCTTCTAGGTGCGGTAGAAACAACTAACTGACCAGCAATAATTGTTACAACCACAATATCTTCTGCTTTTTCACGTTCTGGAATAGACATATCAGCACCAATATTAAGTAGTGCCTTGCCTAATTCACATTTTTGCTCTTCTGTCAAACCTTCAATCTCTTCTTCTGGGTTAAAACAAGTTGAAATTGCATTAAACAACGCTGCAGGACTTTCTAAAACCAACAGGGCTGAAGCAACTTCTGCTGTAATTATAACAGGATTTCCATTAGCATCTTCTCTTACCTCTACTGGTATTTGTGGTGGTAGGTCTCTATACTCAAGTCCCGCTGCTGCAATGGCTGATGCTTCAATTGGAGCACCCTCTGCTGCTATAACCAATGCATCTGACAATAAATCTTTTTCTGCTAATGTAAGTTTGCCATCTTCAGATAATACCTCTGCTAAATTTTCAACCTCTGCACTTGTTATCTCTCCATCTGCAGATAATGCTTCTAATACTGTTTCTGCATCTGAAGCAGTTAAGTTGCCATCTGCAATTAATTCGCTAACTGTTTCTTGTATTTCTTCAACCGATAAGGTATCATTATCCTGTGAGTCATTATCCATATCCTGATTTTCTTCAGAATTATTATCTTGTTCGTCGTTGGATGAAGATTCATCAGATTCAGGTGTATCCATATCTTGAGGTTCACTATCTTCAGA
>Ga0194133_10004756_pt1 | contig 17817 bp, 18 predicted proteins | sample TA2KigOf40mmetaG_FD_155448 | JGI IMG/M metagenome (GOLD analysis project Ga0194133, IMG submission 155448) | Freshwater microbial communities from Lake Tanganyika, Tanzania - TA2015055 Kigoma Offshore 40m | ecosystem: Environmental > Aquatic > Freshwater > Lake | place: Tanzania: Lake... | reverse complement strand
AATGTTCATGAATATCCAAATGCGGAAACACTAGCCGATATGGCCATTTCTTGTGCTAGGGTTGCAAAAATTCTAGGTTTCACACCAAGAGTTGCGCTACTTGCTCACTCTACATTTGGAAAACCAATGTCTGAAAGAAGCTTACATCTAAGAGAGGCAAGAGACATTCTTGAAAAAAGAAAAGTAGATTTTGAATTTGAAGGAGAAATGCAACCCGATGTTGCTTTAAATCCAAAATTTAAAACAATCTATCCATTTTCAAAACTAACCGGACCAGCAAATATTTTAATTATGCCAGCAATACACAGTGCTGCAATATCAACAAAAATTTTAAAAGAACTTGGTGGTAGCACACTTATTGGACCTTTATTAATTGGGCTAGATAGACCTATTGAAATTGCAACTTTGAGGTCAAAAGTGTCAGACATATTTAATATGGCAGCAATCGCTGCATTTTCAGCTGAAGTAATTAAATATAATAAAAACTAAAGATAGTTCTTTCTAGACAAATCGTTAGATAAAATAATGCTTGGAACAACTTCATTTACATCGGATATAATCTTTGCTTCTTTTAAAACCTCATCAAATTCTTCTTTAGACCTCGCCATTCCATAAATATAAATTTTTCCATTAATTGTCTCTAAATTATAATTTTTTGAATTTACTTTTTTGTTTATCAAAAGAGCAACTTCTAACTGTGAAGAGATTAAAATATCTTTTGCTCTTTGCTTAAAAGAAGTTTCATCGATTATTACAATGTCATTTTTTACAGCTTTGATTCCTGGACTTTCCCAAGCAAACTTGGTTAATTTTAATTTATCCTCTGCAAGATTAACTCTCCCACTTAAAAAAGCTGTGCCATCAATAACGTTTACATTGATGAAAAAATTTTTATAATCATTTTTTAATATCTTTGCATTAATGGTAGTCTCTGCAAGTTTATCATCTAAATAAAGGCCTGGAGATCTTGGATCTAAGTTAATATTAACACCCAGGCCAAATAAAGTTGAAGAATAACTGCCAACACAGGAAGTTAATAAAAATAAAACTAAAGAAACTTTAATGAATTTAATCATTTTTTTTAGCTAATATCCTTGAATAAATTATTTTTTTTGAAATATGGTGCTTATCTGAAAGATAATTTACTAAGTCTTTAGTCTTCATTTTTTTATTAAGTAATAAAATTTCTTCTTCTAAGCCTAAGAAATTCAAATTATTTTGATTTACAATATTTGACAATACTACAGTAAACTCCCCTTTAAGATTTAAACTTCCAATATCTTCAACAACTTTAGATAAATTACACCTAACTATAGTTTCGTGCAATTTGGTAAGTTCTTTTGCAATTAATATCTGCTGATTTCCAAAAAAACTCTTAAATTCATTAAAAATTTTTTCAATATCTCTTCCAGAAATAAAAAAAACTAAAGAAGTTTCTAAATTTTTTAAATTATTATAAACTTTTTTCCTCTCTCCAGTTTTTTTTGGGAGAAAACCTGCAAAATAAAAATTATCAAAAAAACCTGATAAAGAGTAGGCGGTACTTGCTGCCGATGGACCTGGAATAGGTATAATTTTTATTTTTCTTTTATAAAGTTCATTAACTAAAATTCTACCTGGATCTGAAATTAAAGGAGTTCCCGCATCACTAATTAGTGAGATAATTTTTCCATCATTTATATATTGAATGATTTTTTCTAATAATTTTTTTTCATTAAATTTATGGTACGAAAATAAAGTCTTATTTATTTGATAATGATCAAGCAACTTTTTAGAAACCCTTGTATCTTCACACAAAATAATGTCAGATTGCTTTAAAACCTCAATTGCCCTTAAAGTTATGTCGGATAGATTTCCAATTGGAGTTGATACTAAATAAAGACCGCTACTAATTTCTTTCATCAGTATTTAAAAAATTTCTTAATTTTTTTAAACGCATCATTTCTATGGCTTAATTTTTCTTTTAAAGTCGAGCTCATTTCTCCAAACGTCTTAGTATAATTATTTGGAATGAAAATAGGATCATAGCCGAAGCCATTATTACCCTTTGGAAACATAGATATGGAACCATAAACATACCCTTCAACGACCTTGAAAAAACCACAGGGGAAGAATACTGCCAGAGCGCATACAAATCTTGCTTTGATTTTATTAAACTTTTTAACTCTTAATTCTGAATAAATCTTTTTAATTCCAATTCTAAAATCTTTTTTATCTCCTGCCCACCTTGCTGAATAAATTCCCGGCATTCCATTTAAAACATCAATTTCAAGACCAGAGTCATCTGCAATTGAAACGAGTTTCGTTTTATTAGAACAATACTCAGCTTTAATTAAAGCATTGCTTTTAAAATTTCTACCGCTTTCCTCTGGCTCTTGAAGATTAAATTCTTTTGGACTTAAAAATTTAATATGTTGAGGTAACAACCTTTTTATTTCAATAAATTTTCCACCATTATTCGTTGCAATAAGAATTGCCTTAATATTTTTTAAAAGTTTAGTTTTATTTTTCAAAAATAGACTTTTGTATTTGAATTAAACTTTTAACAGCCTGCTTTGACGCTGTTATCATTTCATTTAAATCTTTATCTTTAAATGTACTTTTTTCACCTGTTACCTGAATTTCAACTAAACTATCATCCTCAGTTATTACAAAATTTGCATCGACATCTGCTTTACTGTCCTCATCGTAATCTAAGTCTAAGTACACTTTGGTATTTATTAAACCACAACTAATTGCAGCAAGGTGTTGTTTGATTGGATTTTTATGAATTTCTTTGTTTTTTAAAAGAGTATTTATACATTTTTTTAACGCAACAAAACCTCCTGTAATCGATGCAGTTCTTGTACCTCCATCTGCATTTAAAACATCACAGTCGATAGTAATAACTCTCTCACCCAACAAAGACATATCAACAACAGATCTTAAAGATCTTCCAATCAATCTTTGAATTTCAGATGTTCTTCCTCCAATTTTGCCAAGACTTGCCTCTCTTCTCATTCGTTCATGCGTGGATCTTGGAAGCATACCATACTCTGCTGTCACCCAGCCTTTACCTGATCCGATCAACCATCTTGGAAGAAAGGTATCAAATGAAGCAGTACATACGACCTGAGTTTCTCCAAATTTTACAAGGCAAGAACTATCTGAATTTTTAATAAAATCCGGAATAATCTCTATTGGTCTTAAATCTGATAACTTTCGATTATTTTTTCTCATTATCTAACTAGAAAATATTGAATTAGTACATATATATGTCACAAAAAAAATAAAGACTAAATAGTCATCTACAGATGAAAAACGAAAACTTAGAAAATAAGTCTGAGGATTTAAAGGAAAATACAAATGAAGCTTCTAAAACCTCAGATGAAGAAGTCAAAGAGATAAACATTAACCCAGAAAAAGATCCTATAATATATCTTGAAGAAAAAGTAGAAGAATTAAACGATAAACTTTTAAGATCGCTTGCAGAAAGTCAAAATCTAAGAAAAATCCACGATAAAGAAAAAGAGGACCTTATAAAATATAGTTCATCAAACTTTGCAAGAGAAGTTTTAAACATTGCAGACAACCTTGAAAGAGCGTTCCATCTTTTAAAAAATAATCCTGAATTTAATAATGATAAATTTAAAGATGTAAGAATTGGGATCGAACTCATAGAAAAAGAATTAATTAATTCTTTTGAACGAAATGGAATTAAATCCATAGAGACTGTTGGAAAAAAATTTGATCCTAATTATCATCAAGCCTTAAATGAGGTTGAAAGTGACAAAGAGGAAGGCACAATTGTTAATGAAATACAAAAAGGGTATATGCTCTATGATAGGCTTTTAAGACCTGCAATGGTTTCCATATCAAAGAAAAAATATAGCGCAAAATAAACCTTTAAAACTGTCAAAAAAAGCATCTTTTAAAGGTTGTAAATTCGAAATCTAACCCCACATAAGACCAATATTAAATGAAAACTTAAATAGTTATGTCAAAAATTATCGGAATAGACTTGGGTACAACAAATTCATGTGTAGCCATAATGGATGGGCCGCAGCCAAAAGTGCTCGAAAACTCAGAGGGCGCTAGAACAACTCCTTCAGTTGTTGCATTTACAGATAACAATGAAACTTTAATTGGTCTTCCTGCTAAAAGGCAGGCAGTTACAAATCCTGATAATACTTTTTTTTCTGTTAAGAGATTAATTGGAAAGACGTTTGAAGACTCATCTATTAAATCAGATGTTCAAAATTTACCCTATAAAATTGTAAGAAACGATAATGGGGATGCATGGGTTCAATCTAGAGATAAAAAATATTCTCCAAGTCAAATTTCTGCATTTACTTTAATGAAGATGAAAGAGACTGCTGAAAAATATTTAGGAAGTGAAGTTAAAAAAGCAGTCATCACAGTTCCTGCATACTTTAATGATGCACAAAGGCAAGCAACGAAGGATGCTGGAAAAATTGCAGGTCTTGAGGTTTTAAGAATCATAAATGAACCAACTGCAGCAGCTCTTGCCTATGGTCTTGATAAAAAGAAAGCAAAAACTATCGCAGTATATGATTTGGGAGGCGGTACATTTGATATTTCAATATTAGAACTTGGAGATGGAGTATTTGAAGTTAAATCTACTAATGGTGATACTCATCTTGGTGGTGATGATTTTGATTTAGTTTTATCTGATTACATTATCGATGAATTTAAAAAAGAATCTGGAATTAATTTAAAACAAGACAAACTTGCTCTTCAAAGAGTAAGAGAGTCTGCTGAAAAAGCAAAAATTGAATTATCATCCTCAACACAAACAGAAGTGAATTTACCATTTATAACTGCAGATAAATCGGGTCCAAAACATATTAATATGAAGCTTACAAGAGCTAAGCTTGAGGCTTTGACTGCAAAATTAATAGAGAAAACAATTCAGCCTTGTAAGACAGCGCTTAAAGACTCTGGCTATACCGCAGGTGAAATTAATGAAGTAGTGATGGTTGGTGGTATGACCAGAATGCCAAAGGTAGTTGAAACAGTTAAAAATTTTTTTGGAAAAGATCCAAACCAAAGTGTAAACCCTGATGAAGTTGTGGCACTTGGGGCAGCGGTACAAGCAGGTGTTTTACAAGGGGATGTTAAAGACGTTCTTCTTTTAGATGTAACACCATTGTCTCTTGGTATTGAAACATTAGGTGGGGTATTTACAAGATTAATAGATAAAAATACAACCATCCCAACTAAAAAAAGCCAGATATTTTCAACCGCTGAAAATAACCAACCAGCAGTAACCATTAGAGTTTTTCAAGGAGAAAGAGAAATGGCAAACGATAATAAGTTACTTGGTAACTTTGAACTATCTGGAATTGCACCAGCTCCAAGAGGAGTTCCTCAAATTGAAGTGGCTTTTGATATCGATGCAAACGGAATCGTAAATGTTTCTGCAAAAGACAAGGGAACTGGAAAAGAACAAAAGATTCAGATTCAAGCTTCAGGCGGTCTATCTGATGATGAAATACAAAAAATGATCAAAGAAGCGGAAGCTAACAAAGAAGCTGATAAAAAGAAAAGAGAGGAAGTAGATGCTAAAAACCACGCGGACTCACTAATAGCCTCAACTGAGCAAAGTTTAAAAGAGTATGGTACTAAGATTTCAGAGGCTGATAAAAAGTCAATTGAACAGGATATCTCTGATCTTAAAGAGGCGGTCAAATCAGATAACACTGAAGATATTAAAAATAAAACTCAAAAGTTAATGACATCCTCTATGAAGCTTGGGGAAGCAATCTACAAAGAACAACAACAGGCAGGACCGCAAAAAGATGCTACCCCTAACAATAGTGATAAAAAAGATGTTGTTGATGCAGAATTTGAAGAAGTAAAAGACGATAACAAAAAAAGCGCTTAATCAGATATTTTTGGTTACGCCTAGGTAAATCATTATGTCAAAAAAAGACTATTATGACACTCTTGGCGTTAATAAGAATTCAAGTCCTGATGAAATAAAAAAAGCATACAGAAATCTTGCAATGAAATATCACCCTGATCGTAATCAGGGAGATAAAAAGGCCGAGACAAAGTTCAAGGAGGCATCTGAGGCATACCAAGTCTTATCTGACCCAAAGAAAAAATCACAATACGATCAGTTTGGTCATTCTGCTTTTGATCAATCACAAGGGGGTGGTGGCTTTGATTTTGGTGGTTTTGATTCTGGCGCTTTTTCAGACATCTTTGATGATTTCTTCGGTGATTTTATGGGAGGCTCTCGAGGTAGGTCAAAAAAAAGTAGATCTAACCGAGGTTCAGATTTAAAAATTAATTTAGATATAACGCTTGAAGAGGCATATTTTGGAAAAAAACAAACTATAAATTTATCAGCCTCTGATAAGTGTAATAAATGTAATGGAAGCGGAGCAGAATCTGGTTCGAAGCCTGTAAATTGTTCTTCTTGCGGAGGCTACGGAACGATAAGAGCGAGGCAAGGTTTTTTTTCCATTCAACAAACTTGTTCTGACTGTGGTGGTGAGGGTAAAGTAATTTCAAGTCCTTGTAGAGACTGCAGAGGATCTGGAATTATCAAAAACAAAAAAGCTCTTTCAATTCAAATTCCAAAAGGAATTGAAGACGGAACTCAAATGAGACTGGCTGGAAAAGGTGAGGCTGGATACAGAGGTGGATCAAACGGTGATCTTTATGTTTTTATATCAGTCCAAAAACATAAAATATTTCAACGATCTGAAGAAAACCTTTATTTCAAATTTCCAATTTCCATGGTAGATGCGACGCTTGGAACCGAGGTTGAGGTACCAACCATTGATGGAGGAAAATCTATTGTAAAAATTCCGGAAGGAACCCAATCTGGACGTCAGTTCAGACTTAAAGGCAAAGGTATGCCTGTTCTTAAAACCTCAAGTTTTGGGGATCTTTACATAGAAACAGAAGTATTAATTCCTGAAAACCTTAATAAAGAGCAGAAACAGTTGCTTGAAAAATTCAGGTCAATACAAAATAATAATGAAAATTCTGAAATAAAAAATTTTTTTAACAAAGCAAAAAGATTCTGGGAAAAAATAGATCAGTGAGTAAATTAAAAATTACAGTCATAGGGGCTCTTGGACGAATGGGAAAGATTTTATGCAAAAAAATTCAAAATAATCCGAAATTTAAACTTGAAAGTGTTACAGATAAAAATGTATCAAAAATCAATCATCTTCAAACACAAAAAAACTCACTACAAGCAGTAAAGAACACTGACGTTATCATAGATTTTTCAAAACCTAAGTCTTCAATAGAAATTTTAAATTTTGCAAAAAAATTAAAAAAAAAAGTTATCATTGGAACAACGGGATTTTCAAAAAAAGAGGAAAACATAATAAAAAACCTATCAAAAAAAATTGCTATATTTAAATCAGGAAATATGAGTTTAGGAATAAATCTTCTTGAATATATAATAAAAATTTTATCAAAAAAAATCCCAAACAATTATCAAATAGGAATTTCAGATAATCATCACAAAGCCAAAATAGATTATCCATCAGGTACCGCTCTTATGCTTGCTCGTGCCATTGCAAAAGGTAAGGGTGAAAATTTAGAGAAATTCAAAGGCAAAATTTTTTTAAATAGAAAAGGAAATCTTCAATATAAAAAGGTAAATTTTTTCATTACAAGAAAGGGCAAAACTGTAGGTAAACACTCAGTAATTTATAATAATAATATTGAAAGTATTGAATTAAAACATACTGCTCTTTCAAGGGAGCTCTTTGCTGATGGTGCATTAAATGCTGCATTATGGATAAGTAAAAAGAGTAAGGGCTTATTTAATATGGAAGATATGTTTAGTCTTAAATAAGTTTTTTTTAACTTTCGATGCCACTAAATAAACTGCAGACTTTAAAACTTATTCAAAAGTTAAATCGTTCCATTAAAAATCCTGAAACTTCACTTAAATATAGAAACAAATTTACTCTTCTAGCCTCTGTCCTTCTATCTGCCCAGTGCACTGATACAAACGTTAATAATGTTACAAAAAATATTTATAAAAAATACTATACTCCAAAACATTTTGCTAATCTTGGAATACAAAAAATTAAAAGAATGATTAAAAGTATTGGACTTTTTAATATGAAATCTAAAAACTTATATAATCTCTCAAAAATTTTAGTCGAAAAGTTTCAAAGTAAAATTCCTAATAATTTTGAAGATTTAATCAACCTACCTGGTGTGGGTAGAAAAACTGCAAATGTTGTCTTAAATGCAGCCTTCAATAAACCAACCATCGCAGTAGATACACACGTATTTAGAGTAAGTAATAGAACTGGCTTAACTAATGGTAAAAATCCTAACCAAGTAGAAGAACAACTTTTAAAAATTTTACCCAATAAATACAAAAAAAAAGCTCATCTCCTTATTCTTTTACATGGAAGATATATTTGCAAATCTAGAAATCCGCTTTGTAGAAAATGTGTAATTAATAAAATTTGTTTATATAAGAATAAAAATGATTAAAAAAATTCTAGGTATTGGTAATGCTGTTGTTGATATTTTTGTAAAAGTAGATGAAAATTTTTTAAAAAAAAATAACCTTATCAAAGGTTCTATGAAACTTATTGAGAAAGAGGAATTTCAATACTTGAAAAATTCAATTAAGATTGAAAAAATTGAGGCAGGCGGTTCAGTTGCGAATACTATGGCAGGAATTTCGTATTTAAAAGGTGGATCCTCTTTTATTGGGAAAATTAACTCTGATGAATTTGGTAAAATTTACAGGAAAAGTCTTGAAAAAATTAAAGTTAATTTCCTCTATACTGAAAAAAATGAAAATTTAGAAACAGGTGCGTCTATTATTTTTATAACACCAGATTTTGAAAGGACTATGTGTACCTATCTAGGCATTTCATCAAAACTTGCAAAAGAAGATATCAACGAAAATTTCATTAAAGGTTATGAAATTATTTTTTTAGAGGGATATCTTTGGGACAAAGGAGTGAGTGAGGAAATGTTTAAACATGTAATTAATTTAGCAAAAAAAAATAGTATCAAAGTTGCAATGAGTCTATCTGATATTTTTTGTGTTAACCGACATAGAGAAGATTTCTTTCAATTACTTCTAAATGATTTAAGTATTTTAATTGGAAATGAGAATGAAATAAATGCTCTTGTGCAAAAAAAGAATTTACTAGAAAGTATTAGTGAACTTAAAAAGATTAATAAACTTATCATAATAACACGAAGTGATAACGGCAGTTTAGCTATTTTAAACAATGAAATTACAAACTGCGAAAGTATAAAAGTTAAAAAAGTTTTAGATTTAACAGGTGCGGGCGATTTATTTGCATCTGGTTTTTTTAAAGAATATTTAGATAAGTCAGATATTAAAAAATGTTTACAAACTGGTTCATCACTTGCTTCAAAAATAATTCAAAAAATTGGTGCAAGACTCAATTAATTGTTTAGATAATATAGGGAACTTTTCTCAGTGATGAAATTTGCATCATTAAAATATGTATTCATTTTTTTTCTCAAACGATAAAGATGTGTTTCAAAAGCATGGGTATCTAAATCAAGACTATGTTTCCAAATACTTTTAAGCAAAAAAGATTTGTGAAGTCCGTTTTTTTTGTATAGCGCTAAAATTAAATTAAGTTCTTTTTCGGTAAGCTTTATTTTTACTTTTTGTTTTGAAATAGATCGCTCATTAGAATCAATTATATAATTATTCACAATAATTTTTGATTTTTTAAAAAAATTATATTTAGTAATTAAAATATTTATAATTTCTTTTAATGATAAAATTTCTACAGGAAATTCTAGACTTACATGAAAAGTAAGCAAATTTAAATTATTTTTTTTAATATAATCTTTTTGTTTAAAAAATAAGATAATAGGTTCATTTTCTAATAAATAGTTTTTTACTTCTTTTATTTTTAAATTCTCTGGAAATAAAATTTTTATCAATATTTTCTCATCATGAATGCTTGATGGACTACGAAGACTTAAAATATTATTAAATTCAATTTCATTTAATATCTCTAAAAAAGGAATCGATCCTAAAATGCTCACATGAATATTATTCATTAAAGATATATAATACATAAGTTATGATTATAATAAATAAATTTGGATACTTAAAAATTGAAAATCTAAAATTTAAATGTGCATTAGGAAGTGCTGGTATTAAAAAAAAAGGAAGGGAAGGAGACAATATTACCCCAAAAGGAACTTTTAAAATAATTAAAATTTATTACAGAAAAGACCGAATAAAAAAAATATCTTCACCATTTACATTAATTCAAATTAAAAAAAATATGGGATGGTGCGACGATCCAAAAAGTAAAAAATATAATCATTTAATCAATCTACCAAGTAAATACTCTCACGAAAAATTATATAGAAAAGATAATATTTACGATTTACTTCTAGTTCTAAACTACAATATGAGACCAGTAATTAAGAACAAAGGAAGTGCTATATTTATACACATAACTAAAAAAAATTATCAGCCTACGCAAGGTTGTATTGCTCTCAGGAAAGAGAATTTGTTAAATGTTATAAAATTAATTAAAAAAAATTGTGTAGTAAAAATATTTTAAAATTAAGAAAAAATTAACGATCCAATTCTAATATAGGTTGATCCATTTTCTATTCCATCTTTAAAGTCTGACGACATTCCCATACTTAATTCTTTTAATTTTTTCTTTATGGATATTTCGCGTAAAAGCCTAAAATGTGTTGAACAGTCATCAAATTTAGGTGGTAAACACATTAATCCAATAATGTTTAATTTTTTTTCGTATAAGCAAAAGTCTATAAAATCTTCACACTCTGAAATTTTTATTCCGGATTTTTGAGCTTCTTCACCAGTATTAACCTGTATAAAATACTTTAATTTTTTTTGATTTTCAAACTCTGCATTAAATAATTTCAGCGCTAAATTTTCATTATCTAAAGAATGAATGAAATCGAAAATCTTAACAGCCTCTGTAGCTTTATTAGACTGCAGTTTTCCAATCATATGAAGTTTTACACCAGTAAAATTATTTGAAATATCTTTCCATTTAACTTTTGCTTCTTGAACCCTATTCTCACCAAAGTCCAAATGACCAATATCTAAAAGTTGTTTTATAGAGGACATACTTTGGTTTTTTGTAACAACGATTATTTTAGTTTTTGAATTTAGAGTGTTAACTTTTTTTTGAAGTGAAAAAAAATTATTTGTAATATCCATTTCTCATCTAAATAGATTATAAATAAAAAAAATAATGGGCAAAAAAAAACCCGCCCTAATTAGGGGCGGGTTTTTAAAAAGTTTTAAATACTTAATGATTTAGAATCTTGTTCCAAGTCTAAATTGTACAATTTCACCTTGACCAGTAAGACCGCTAGCCCCGCCAGCACCTTCACCTTTTCTGTACTGAACTTGAGCAAGAACTGGACCTAGGTTATAGCCAAGAGCTACCATGTGAACTTTTTCATCAACAAGTATACCTGATGCCAAATTTCCCTGTGAAGCTGATGCTACTGATCGAGTGTATCCAACCGTAATATCTTTATCTACAGCATAAGAAACACTTCCCGATTTTCCTTTAGTAGTATGGTTCTGCGATGTTGTAGCAGCTGCTCCAGCTCTTGTAATGTTACCACCTTGAGATTGTATATAATCTCCAGCAACAGTTACGCGACCAAAGTTATATCTGGCTGCAAACCTTCGACCATCTACGTCTTCAGCGGTTGTTATCGCATCTTTAGCAGCGGCTTCTTTCGCAAATGCTCCAAGAACGTCTAAGCCTTTAACCCCTAGACTTCCTCTAACTGCAAGCTCTACTCTGCTATTTCTAGTTGCTTGATCTACCCCCCCGGCAGTCGAGTTATGGAAAGTATCATTAAACGAACCACCACCTTTAACTGGGTTTGGCTGATAAACGATTTGAAGATTCGCTATTGGAGAATTTTGCTTTATTCCAATACCAAATGCAGCTTGGTTTAAACTAGTTGGGTATATTGACCCAGCGTTGTTAACACCTTGGATACCTAAATAACCAAAACCAACTGGGTTTGTAAGTGTTACATCAGAGTTTAGTCCATGGTCAGCACCTATTGTTATTGCTGTGTCAGGAGCAAGGAGTAAATTGATGTAAATATTTTCCATAGTAGCACTATTGTCATCGGAACCTCCAAAACTGGTTATTGCAGCAGAGGAACCCATAGCCTCGTTACCGTCAATTTCTAAAGAAAAACCAGCTTCATAGTTCATTCCATTCGACAATTTGCCTTTATTTGCAAAATTAATTTGTGACTCTCTACCAAATCCTCTGTAAGAACCACTACCCGATGCAGTATTTTTTGTAGATACAGCGTTAAATGCTATATCTAAGTTACCTGTGATTGTGGTTTGAGCATTCGACTGAGAAACAAATCCTAATGCACATAGCGATGTTGCTAGTGCTGTTGTAAGTTTGTTTTTCATATTTTTATTTTAGTTGTTTATATTCCACGCATACTATATTGTTTTTTTACGAACATAGGTTTTTTATTGGTTTCTTGATTTAGTATTATAATTTGTTGTATAAATGCAACATATTTATTTTTGAAATATGCATTAAATGATGAAAATCTTACAATTAATGACTCTTTTTAGATTTAAAAAATTGTTAATTTTTTGTTTTTTGCTAATAGGATGTTCAAAAACTGTCTCCACAACTGGTGAAAAAGAACTCATTGAACCCAATCCTGAAAAAAGAGCTGAGGCTGCAAGAGATAAGGGGGGTGGCATTTTAGGGGAAATTACAGGTAAAAGGCCAGGAACTGGAAATTCTTATGAATTTTCAACTTCCAATGTTTTATGGAGAGCTACACTTAAAAGTTTAGATTTTTTACCAATTTTAAACGCAGACTATTCGGGAGGTATTATAATTTATGATTGGTACTCAGAAAATATTAATTCTAATGAGTATGTAAAAGTATCTATAAGATTTTTAAATAATGAGGTTAGATCAGAGTCTCTACTTATAACAGCTCACAAAAAAATCTGTAATAGTAAAGAACAATGTCAAACTAGCAAATTAGGAGATAACTTTTCAAAAGAAATCAAAAATACGATTCTTAATGAGGCAAGATTAATTAAAATCTCTGAAACAAAAAAATAAGAATATTCTTTTAATTGGAAAATTATAATCCCAAATCAGTTGAAAAAAAATGGCAAGATTTTTTTTCAAAAAAAAAAGTTTTTAAAACCTCTATTCAAAGCTCCAAGAAAAAGTTTTATTGCCTAGAAATGTTTCCATATCCATCGGGAAATATTCATATGGGTCATGTAAGAAATTACACCTTAGGTGATGTGATCGCTAATTATAAGAGATTAAATGGTTATAATGTTTTACATCCTATGGGTTGGGATGCCTTTGGTCTTCCTGCTGAAAATGCAGCTATTCAAAATAAACTACCTCCTGACGTTTGGACTAAAAAAAATATTACAGTCATGAGAAGTCAGTTACAACGTCTTGGTCTTTCGATTGACTGGGATAAAGAAATTTCAACTTGTAATAAAAATTATTACAAGCACCAGCAAATTCTATTCTCTTTTTTTTTTAAGAGGGGTTTAGTTTATAAAAAAGAAAGCTATGTAAACTGGGACCCTATTGATCAAACGGTACTTGCAAATGAGCAAGTGATTGATGGAAAAGGTTGGAGGTCTGGTGCTATTGTAAAGAAAAAAAAACTAAGTCAGTGGTTTTTAAATATCACAAAATACTCAAATGAACTTTTAGAGTCTCTTGAAAATTTAGAGGGCTGGCCTGAAAAAGTAAAATTAATGCAAAAAAACTGGATTGGAAAATCTACAGGATGCGAAATTGATTTTTTAACTAATAATGAACAAAGAATTAAAATTTTTACAACTCGACCAGATACAATTTTTGGAGCTTCATTTATTGCAATTGCTCCTGATCATCCTTTCACAAAATTTTTTGAAAATGATGAAATTTTTTTAAAATTTAAAAAAGAAGCAGTTAAAAATATTGCAATTGAGTCTTCATTAGCAAAGAATGAAAAATTAGGATTTAAAACTAGCTATTTTGTCTTCCATCCGTTCATTAAGGATAAAAAGCTACCCATTTACGTAAGTAATTTTATACTAATGGATTTCGGAACAGGCGCAATTTATGGATGTCCAGCCCACGACCAAAGAGATTTAGAATTTGCAATAAAATATAAGTTAGAAATCTTACCTGTTGTATCACCTGTTAAATCTCAAAATATAAATATTAAGAATGAAGCTTATGTTGATGAAGGTTTTATTATTAACTCTGATTTTTTAAATGATCTTAATGTGAAAGACGCACAAAAAAAAATAATTAAAATTGTGAAAGAAAAAAAAATAGGAAATTCAAAAATAATTTACAGATTAAAGGATTGGGGTGTGTCAAGACAAAGATATTGGGGTTGTCCTATTCCAGTTATTTACAGAGAGGATGGGAAAATTATTCTTGTACCCGAAAAAGAGTTACCAGTTACTTTGCCAGATGACGTGGATTTAAATAATCTTGGAAATTCCTTAAAAACTCACCCAACCTGGAAGTATACGAAATGTTCAGAAACCGGAATGAAGGCAATTCGCGAGACAGACACTCTTGACACCTTTGTTGACTCATCATGGTATTTCTTAAGATTTTGTTCACCTCTTGAAGAAAACAGCCCCTTTAATGAAAAAGATATAAACTATTGGATGCCTGTCGATCAATATGTTGGTGGAGTTGAACATGCGATCTTACATCTTTTATATTCAAGATTTTTTACTCTAGCTTTAAAAGATGAATTTAATTTTAAATTCTCAGAGCCTTTTCAAAACCTTTTTACTCAAGGGATGGTTTGTCATCCGACCTTTAAAACAAAAACGGGAGTCTGGATTTCCCCTGAAGAGATAAAAAAAAGAGAAGATAAATATTTCCTATCGAACGGCGAAGAAGTCATAAAAGGTGATAGCCAAGCAATGTCGAAATCAAAAAAAAACGTTGTAAATCCCGATGAAGTTATTAAAATTTATGGAGCCGATGCAACTCGTTGGTTTATTTTATCTGATAGTCCACCCGATAGGGATATTCAATGGAGCGATGAGGGTATAAGCGGTGCATTTAAATATATACAAAAGATTTGGAGAACGAATTCAGAAATATCTAACTATAAAAATCAAGTAGTCTCAGATGTAGAAATACTAAAAAAATTTAACCAACTAATTTATGAAGTTACAAATCTTATAGAAAAACTGCAAATGAACGTTGCAATTGCGAAGCTTTATAGTTTTTTAAATTTAATCAATGAAACTATTGAAAATAAAAAAGTTAATAACAATGATCTAAAGAATATTTTTATAAAATATTTGATTATTATTTCAGCTTTCGCTCCTCATATAGCTAATGAATGTTATGAAAACATAACAGGCAAAGATGATTTGTATAAACAAATATGGCCGAAGTACGATAAAGAATTAATGAGAAATACAAAAAAATTTATAATTGTAGTTCAAATAAATGGAAAAAAGCGAGCTGTACTTGAGGCAGATCCTAATGACAATGAAGAAAATATTTTAAAAAAATCTTTAAAAATTAAAAATATAGAAACAATTCTTTCATCAAAAAAAATTAAGAATAAGATATATGTAAAAAATAAAATTTTAAATATTGTTACTACATGAAAAAAAAAATTCTAAATATTCTATTTTTTTTACTACTAATTAATTGCGGATTTTCACCCGTAAATGTTAAAAACGAAAAATCTATTGCGTTTACTAAAATCGAAATTGTAGGAGAAAAAGACATAATTTTTGATCTTGAAAGAAAATTAAAATTGCAAATTAATGAAAAGGATAATCGAGGGTACATTCTTAAAGCGCAGGTATTCCAATCATCAGAAACTTCAGCAACAGATAGTAGAGGAATAGCAACTGAAGAAAATTTAAAACTAAATTTCACTTTTCAAGTTTTTGATAAAAATAATACAATTTTTTATCAGGATAATCTTTCTATGGATAAAAAAATTTCAATTGGTGATAATATGAATAATAACCAACAAATCAGAAATAGTGAAAAAAGAATTCTTTTAGACGGTCTTGTAGATATTATAAGCTTTAAACTAAGAACCAATCTAAATTAAAAAAGTGATCTTAAATACAGAAAGTTTTTTAAATATTACAATATTAAAAAAAAAAACCTTCCTGTTCTATGGTGAAAACAGAGAGCTTATAGAACAACTAAACCGGAAAATCATTGATCAAAACAAAAATTATACGAAAAAAATTTTATATAATGATGATATTTTAAAAAATTTAGAACAAATAAATAATATAATTAATGTTAATAATATATTTGGAGAAAAATTTTTAGTAATAATAAAAAATTTATCTGAAAGCACATTTTCTCTTATAAAAGATTTTTTGAAAAATATTGGAGAATGTCTAATTATTTTAAACTGTGACGTACTAAAAAGAAATTCAAAAATAAGATTAGAATTTGAAAATTCCAAAGATACAATTGTAGTTCCCTGTTATAATGATAGTGAAAAAGAGCTTTTCTCTTTTTTAAATCAAAATTTAAAACAAAAAAAAATTAACCTAAATGTAGATCAATTGAACATTCTTCAAACAAAAAAAAATCTTAATAGATCAAAAATAGTAGAAATTTTATCTAAACTTGAGATTTTAAACGAAGCAAAAATTAATATTACAACAAGTATTTTAGAATCTATATTAAATAACCAAGGCTATTTCGATAATGAAGAATTTTCCCCGTTAAGCAATACCAACCAACAAGAAATTGAAAATTTTTTAAACTCAACACATAATCCTCTAGAAAATGTCATTATTTTAAAAAATACAATTTTTCGTATTTTTAAAATCATAGATTTTTTTAAAGAAAAAAACCCAATTGAAGCCCTAGAATATTATAGACCACTTATCTTTTGGAAAGAGAAAGAAAAGTTAAAAAAAATATTAAAGTTATGGAAAATAGAAGATCTAAAAAAACTAGTGATAAAACTTAATAATTTAGAAACAAATCTTAAAAAAAATTATGATAACTCTTTATTATATCAAAATAAATTTTTTACTAACGAATTATTTAAAAAAACTTTTAAGAGTGGAAATAATTTTATTTAACTGTTCTAAATTAATATAATAAAAACTAATCCCACCTTTATTATTTTTTTTATTATTAATTTTTACCTTTAATCCTAAAGCAGTTTCTAAATCTTTCTGTAAAGCATTTAAATTAGCATCTGTATTTATAACTTTAATTTTTTTTACATTTGAAAACTGATATTTCTTTAAGAGCACCTCAGACTGCCTAACTGATAAGTTTTTGCTAATAATTTCTCTAGCTATTTGAATATTATTTTGAACATTTATTAAGCATCTTGCATGCCCAGCACTTAGTAAATTATTTTTAATCATGTCCTGTATCTCATTAGGTAAAGAAGAAAGCCTTATTGTATTCGCAATATGACTTCTGCTTTTTCCAACTACCTCTGCTAATTGATCTTGAGTGTAATTATGTCTTTCGATTAAATTTTTATAAGCATTTGATTCCTCAATTGCATTTAAATCGCTTCGTTGAATATTTTCGATAATTGCAAATTCAAGTGCTGTTTTGTCATCAATATCTTTTATTACAACTGGGACCTCATGAAGTTTTGCTAATTGAGAAGCTCTCCATCTTCTCTCTCCAGCAACTATTTCATAATTATTTTCTCCCTTTTTTCTTACAATAATTGGCTGAATAATACCTTGAGTTTTTATAGATTGAGATAAATCCTCTAAAGAATTTTTATCAAAAATCTTTCTTGGTTGATCAG
>Ga0194133_10004754_pt1 | contig 17826 bp, 15 predicted proteins | sample TA2KigOf40mmetaG_FD_155448 | JGI IMG/M metagenome (GOLD analysis project Ga0194133, IMG submission 155448) | Freshwater microbial communities from Lake Tanganyika, Tanzania - TA2015055 Kigoma Offshore 40m | ecosystem: Environmental > Aquatic > Freshwater > Lake | place: Tanzania: Lake... | reverse complement strand
AGCCAATCCTCGATGAACTCTTCTCTTTGCTCGATCACACAAGTCTCTTTCCAGGCCATCGGGTGCTTCCCCCTCCAGCCAAAAGTGTTACCTATGTGCCCGGTTTATTCCGTTACCCATGTGCCCGGTTCGGACCGGACGAGTGTTCCCAAAATCGGTCCGTCACGGCGCGTGCTACCTTTCGTATATAGAAAAGTGAGGATTTCCATGCGTTTCTTGATCGGTTTGGCACTCGGGTGTCTGTGTTACGGCCAGATGACCACCGAACAAAAGGTGGCTGATATAACGTCACTAAGCCAGTTCTACGTGCGGCACTATACGCCCGCCAACTGGAAAATCGTCCAGTTTGGCTTCGACCTAAGAGATCTCCAGCCTTGGCTCGCCAAAGTCCGCGCAACCAAGAACGACCTGGAGTACTACGACATCGTCATCGACTATCTGGCCTCCCTGGACGATGCGCACATTCGATACACGATGCCATCCGGCTTCTCAGCCTACCTCCGCTTCGACGTGGACCTCTACGATGGAAAACCCCTGGTCGAGTTCATCTCGAGTGCCTTTCCCCGCCGCGATTTTCCAATTGAACTCGGCGATGAACTGGTCTCGCTCGACGGCGTTGGCTGGGAAGAGTGGATTCGCAGATTAAGCCGCTACGGTATTGGAGCGAACACTTCTGCGACAAGAAGACGAGCCGTTGACTTTATTACTTTTCGACCTCAATCCGCCATTCCCTGGGCCGCTCAGATCGGCGAAACGGCTCGAGTCGTGCTGCGCAAAGCCGATGGGTCTGAAGTGACCTACAACATCCCTTGGAGCAAGACGGGAACTGCAATTGTAAATCTGCCCCCCGTCGTCGGACCACGCCTTGCGACGCAGTCCCCAGCCCCCTTACGCGATCCGCTCGAAAAGTATTCTGCATTGGCCGAAGCCTGGGGAATCTCGAACGAGCAGGACAAGCAGTCCAGCATCGCCGCCAACGACGACCAGCGGGGCGAAGCTCACCCGGCTGACATTGCGCTGACCGGGTTGGGCCAACGCACTCCCCTCTATGCGCCGCCACCTGGTTTTCGGCTCCGCCTCGGCAGCAACGCCACGGATGTCTTCTTGTCCGGAACCTTCGAAGTGGACGGCAAAACCGTTGGCTTAATTCTCATCCCCTCCTTCAGCCCTGCCAATACCGCTTTTGCGGTGCAGCAGTTCCGCGCTGAAATTATCGCCATGCAAGCCTCGACTTCAGCCTTGGTAGTTGACGTGATGCACAATCCCGGCGGCAATCTCTGCTACGGCCAAAACCTGCTGCAGTATCTAATTCCGCAGCCCTTCTGGGGTGTCGGTTACTGGATCAAGCCCACCCAACAGTGGAAGTTAAACTTTGAAAACCGCCTCACCGCAAGCCAAAATCCTGCGGTGCCCCAATGGGAACGCGATCTGTTAGGAACTTACTATCAACTTGTTAGCAGTGCATTTGATAAAGGCGAAAAAACAGGCGTCTTTCCAATCTGCTCTTCCTCAATCACGGTTCTTCCCCAGGATGTTGTCTACACAAAACCAATCATCGTCCTGACCAACGAGTTTAGTGTCTCAACGGGTGATGCCTTCCCGGCCTTGTTCCAGGACGCGGGGCGCGGCAAGATCGTGGGAATCCGCACAGGCGGTCTAGGCGGCAACGTCAACGACTATTCCAACACGGGAATCACCGAAGCGAACTTGCGGATTACGAGATCACTGTTCGTACGGGAAAAGCCAGTTCCCTCCCCTTACGGTCTCACCCGCTTCGTCGAAAACGTCGGCGTCACACCCGACGTCCAACTTGAAATCATGACCCGAGAAAACCTTCTCAACGGTGGCCGCCCATTCGTCCAGGGTTGGATCGACGAAGTAAAGAAGATCATGCAGTAGCTGATATCGCGGGTTCACCGTAGTATCGACAACACTGCGAAATCCAATCTCCGGTGCCGAGTGCGCCGAAATGCACAATGGTTCGCGTCCGGTGCGCAACACCGGGCGCGGCAAGCTTTCAGATACGCGCGCGGAGTCTAGGCGGCAACGCGAACGCTTGCTTCAACACTGGGAAACAGTTCTGTAGACCGGCACCGAATGCGCCAAATAAGCAATTCAGCTCTTCCGAGCAAAGTCTCTGTGGCGAAACAACCCCACTTCATCAACCCTTGGAATTCCTCGATCCAGTCCTGGATCAATGAGAATGGAAAACGTTCTACCGTCGCCCTTACCGTGGCTTCGCAGTGGCATCGACAACGCACCGGAACCCAATGTCCGGCCCTTTAAACGCCGAGGGCACACTCGCGAACTGAACGCTCACGTTCTTATCGAGCGGACGCAGAAAGCTTCCACCCCGGATCTGAACCCAAAGATCCTGATCCGTCGGCGGCGGCTTCATCAGGGAACCAAAATTCTTCACAGCCGCGGCGCTTGGCGCAGTTCGCTCGTCCACCCATTCAAAAACATTCCCAGCCAAATCCTTAGCCTTGTAAGTGCTATCCGAGTTCGCCCAGCTACCCACAGGCTGAGGCCCTTTGCTGCCCTTGAATTTCTCGTTGTCAGCCACAACAGCCATCTCCGGCAGATGTTCATAGCCCCATGGATAAGTGCGACCCATCGTGCCCCGTGCTGCCTTTTCCCATTCCACCGCGTAAGGCAACCGCTTCCCTGCCCAGGATGCAAACTCTCGCGCATCCACAAAGCTGACGTTCACAACCGGCAGATTCTTCGCTGTATCGGCTTCCGGAAAACCATCCGGCAACGGCCAGCCGCGCTCCATCGCGAACCGCTTGTACATCTCGTTGGTTACTTCATTCGCATCGATGTAGAACGATTTCTGGGCTCGCTTTTGGTTTTCTTCACCAAACAGAAAATCTCCTTCTTTCACGAGCACCATGTCACCGGTCATCGTCTTCAAATTGGCTGGCAATTCCTGCACGCTCGCTTGAGCGTCTTCTTTTTTGGCTTCCTGCTTCGTGCCTGCACGCGGCAGCACGAGATTTACGATCAAAAGCACAATGATGAGCACAGCCGCGATTCCGCCGGCGATCCAGGCAATGCGCGGTATCTCTGGCTTCGGCTTGGTGAGTTGCGTGATAGTCTTTTCATCGCCAGACTCCATCGTGTGCAATACAGCTTCCAGCTCGGTGATGATTTCGCCAAACCCATCGGGCCGCTTGGCCTGATCCTTTTCGGTGCACTTCTTGATTAGCTCGATCACATTGGTGGGCACCCGCGCCTCAACCAGCGGAGCCGGATCGAGCGCCTCATTCAAGATTTTGAAAAACACCTCATGAACGTTTTGCGCCTGGAAGGGCTTCACCCCTGTGAACAGCTCGAACATCACAATGCCGAAGGCGTAAATGTCGGCTTTTTCGTTCACGTCCTTTGAGGTCACCTGCTCCGGCGCCATGTAGTAAGGCGTTCCAAGCGTGTATCCCGTGCGCGTAATCGAAAGATCCTTGGTCTTGGCGATCCCAAAGTCCATCAGCTTCACTTGCCCGCCCTTACTCATGAAAACGTTATCCGGCTTCAGATCCCGGTGCACGATTCCCAATTCCTGGATGTGCTTCATAGCCCGCACCAATTGCACCAGCACGCGAAGTTTCGACAAAACATCAGGCAATTCTTTTTGCTGGATCGAGGCCCGCAGGTCATTGCCTTCGAGGTACTCCATCACCATATACGGGCGGCCGTCGTGTTCACCAAAATCGTAAACACGAATAATGTTCTCGTGCGAAATCGCCCCTGCCGTCTGAGCTTCGCGCAAAAAACGCTTCTTGGTGTCTTCGTCGTGCATCCCGCTGTCGGTGAGAATCTTCACCACCACAACGCGGTTGATCAACGTATCGCGAGCCTTATAGACATGCGACATGCCACCGCCGAGAAATTGTTCGAACTTGTACTTTCCCAGTTGCTGCTGTTGCATCAGTTTCCTGCGCGCGCCACGTTGCTCGTACACTGCAACCCGGCTAAATATCCCTTCCGGAACAACGGAATCGCCATCTCAAGATCCAGCGTCATCGATAACGGCTTGCCTTGGTCGTCGGTCATGATCTTACTCCCAGAGCGCTGATACCAGAGCACCGTGTGGGAAGTGGCTGAATTCTGATTCCATCGTTCCGCATCGTTGAACCATTGAAACACGCCGAGCGGCCCGTCGAAACTCACCGTGCCACCGCCAACGATCGTCGTGCGCACGCCAACGCCCTGCCCGTTCCAGAGAAACGACTTCGCAGCGGAAGAAGCGTTCTTGAATTCGCCATTCTGCCCATCGATCGACAACTTCACTTCCCGCTTCATTTCAGGGTTCAACTTCACCGAGTAGCGAAAGTTCGGGCTCGGGTTCATCCCGTATGCCGTCGAAGTCACTGCCGCGAAGCGATTGAAAGCCGCAACAAATGTCGGCGTCAGCGCCATCGCGGGCGTCGGCACTGCCCTGTATTCCCCGCCCTGATTCGGCAGCATCGACTTCAGCTTGGTTTCATAAAACATCCACAAAGCCCCAGTCTGCGGCGCAAAGATTCCATTGAACTCCGCAATTGTCGCCTGGTTCTTTGCATTCGGGTTGAACGGATACTTCGAAATCAATTCGGTGAACTGTTTGCAGAATCCCGCCCCGGCGCCATTCATCTCGGCGGGACCCAACCCACGCAGAAAACTCTCCACATAGGTAATGGGGTCTTCCATCAGCTTCAAAACCTGAGTGTCAATCTTGTCCAGCGGATCGGGCCGGAACTTCTGCGCCACATTGCGCGCCGTCAACTTCGTCGTCGTGGCCAGCCCCAGGCTCTGCGCCGCCGCCGGATCCTGCGCCGCCTGGCTGGCCGGCATGTTCGAGATCATCTCGATCGAACCCTGCAGCTGCAACAGCCCGCCCATATAAGGTTGATTCTCGCCGCCGATCAACTGCCCAACGCTCCCTGGTGCAACCAGCAACTGCGTCGGTTGAAATTGTTCCGCGATCGACTTCTCGGCAACCTCGGTATTCTTCGATGCCAGAAACACAGCCGCGAGCAAGGGCGACTGATTGCTCGAATGCATCTTCAACTTTTCCGAAGCATCCTTCAGCGACGCATACCGCAACACGGTCACGCTCTTCAGATACTCCTTCCACTGATCCGAATAATCCTTGTTGTAGCGGGCTCGCAGCCGCGCCTCTAACTCGGCCAGATTCACGCTCATCTTCACTTCCTCGCCCAACACCCAAGCCTCGCCGCCGAAGTACTTCGGCAGGTTCTTGAATGCACCTTGCATCCACCCGAAGCCGTCCTTCGAGAAAGCCCCCTGCACTTCCTTATCGACACGCACAGCCTTGGCTCCATCTGGATACAGCTTGTTGAAATTGATCGATGGATTGGCCCGGTTCGCCTCGGCAAGAATCGCGTTGTACAGCCGTTCTTCACCCGAGAATTGCTTCAGGAAGAACCGGGTCTTATCGACGGTAGCCGAATCGTTCTCACGCGAGAACGGATTCGATTCCTTCAGTTCTTCCGCATAGAAATCAAATTGCTTTGCCACCAGCGCATTGCGCTGCGGGTCCACCTGCTTGGCGCCCTGCCAATACTTCATCAGCACCGGAGTCAAGAACATCTTCGTGCTCTTGTCCGGATTCGACGTCGTAATCAGATAGGCCTTCAACGTGTTGTAGCTCGTCATGTAATCGTCGTTCGGGCCCGGTGTCTGCGGCAGCCGCTTCATGTAATCCAGTACAGCCGTCTGCGTTTCGCCGAACATGACGTTGCGGAAACTCTCAAAATACAGCTTTCGCGAAGTCGGCAACAACTCTTCGCCGGTGTAAAGCCCCCAGCGCATCATCAACGGCGCGCCGTCCTTCTGGTATCCGCGCAATTTCTCGAGGGCGCCGCGCAACCGCTCCAGCTTGTTCAAGCTATCAAGCGACGGGACCTCGCCCTGCGGCACCTGTACGCCGCGCAATGCCTTGGACGCCTCCGCCAGCTCGCCTTCGAGCCCCTTGTTATTAAAGAAGCTCACCGTGAACAATCCCGTCGCGATCAATCCCAGCGCTCCGGCCAATCCCAACAGCAACCTCCGCGTTGAGTTTGTCTTCGTACTCGCGCTCGATGCGCCCAGTGCAGCGCGGTCCTTCAGCAGCACCTCACTAAAGAATTTTGTGATGAACAACCACTGCGGCATCCGCCGCTGCGTGCCCGCCGCATCGGTCGCCAACACAGGCCGCACACCAGAAAAATAGAAGCCTCTGACAAACGGGGACACCGCCAACTGGCTCGGCCGACAAAGATCCACCAGAAACGCAGTCGCAGCCTGCTTCAACTTGCGGAACTCGCGGGGAAATTCATACACCGGCGGGCGGCCTTGTTGGTTCGCGTCGCGCTCCTGCATATCCACACGCCGCTCTGCCAGGCTGCGGAACAACTCTTCAAAATGATCCCCAAACCGCTTGGCAGCCTGTTCGGCATAAACGCCTGACGATTGCTGATCCACAATCGGCAAAGTCGCACCCAGCACCTGTGCCGCCTCGTCATTGCTCATATAAGCAACGTAGTTCGCAAAGTTCGGCATCTGGTCGGCCTTGGTAAACAACACATAGACCGGAATGCGCGCCCCCAACGATTTCGACATCTCGATCAATCGCTGATTCAGAATGCGCGCCTTTGCCGCCATCATCTCGCCGGAACCCTGCTGGAAGAACTCTTCCACACCAACAAACATCAGCACACTGCGCGGCGCCGGCGTCGCATTCGTATTGATAGCAGTAAAGCCACCAGGCGCGAAGCGTTGCGAAAACGCATTCCACAGCTTGTCGCTCTCAAGCAACGTCGGCGCCGCCTCAACAAACACCGTGTTACGCGCAAGCCAGACATTGGCCGTCCGCGTCTGCACCAACTGGTTGCCTTCCTGATAAACCAATCCGGCCAGCAGCTCGGGCTCAAGTCCGCTATAAGTCACCAGCGTCGTCTTGGCCGATCCCCGCGCACCCATCACAAACACAACCGGCATCGATGCCAGGCTGCGGCCCGAAGCCTGCAACTTCTTATCGGCCTCGGCCAACACAAAATCAAGCTCCGCGCCTTGTTCCCCAGCCAGCGCCAGAGCCTTTTTGCGATTGTCTGCGGTGATCTTGAAATAGATGGCCAGGCCTGCCAACGCAGTGCCAATCAGCCAGAACAAACCGCGCACAAACCACACGTCCTTGCCCTTGAGGCTCACCCATTCAGGCATGAACCAGCCAAGCACCATCCAACCAATCCAGAGTATTGCCGTGATTCCGTAGAAGAGCATCTTGCGTTTCTCCTGCCTACCTGCGAGTCATCTCTTGCGCGATGGCGCGCAGTTCATCGGCACCCGAGCCGAGCATCAGCTTGTAAACGACAAAGGCCACGACAGCCAGCGCGCAAAGGCCACCACCGATAAAAACCATCCGTCGAAACCAGGGGTCGACCGTCGAAACCACAGCATCGGTATTGGGCAACAGGCCGGACGGCGAAAGCGGCGGCATGGCTCCTCGAATGCGTCGGCACTTGTCCATACACGCATCCACAATCCGCTTCAACTCCGCACGCCCACCAGCACTGTAGCGCCCTTGGAAACCAAGGCTGATACAAAGCGCATACAACTCCAGCAGATCGGAGTTCGTCAGGCTATCCGGCTGCCGCATGATGTTTTCCAGGTTTTGAAAGAAGATTTCTCCGGCGATATGCACACCAAACAACTCTTCCTGTAAAGGCTTGCGCCGCCAATCGGCAAATGCCGGTTGGTTTTGCGTCAAGATCGTCTCATCCAGATACGCCACAACAGCAAACATCGCCAGCTTCGTTTCTTCGTCAGAAAAGCTCTTGCGCCGCGCGTCTTCAATCGATGCCTTAAGCGCGTTCTTCATGCTCTCGCGCAAGCCATATGGGTCCTGCGTCATCTGCGGATTCGCCCACACGCGAACCACAGCGGTGAGCGGCTCCTGAAACAGAACCGCGAGAGTTTCGCGTTCCATCAATCCTGGTTGTTGCATGGCTTCGCCTATGCCTCCACAATGACGATCAATTCCACCTCGGGTGCGGGAAACTCCCCGGGCACATAAACCCCAACCTGCTTGATGCGGGCAATCTGCTGCCAGCACGGGCCCACCCGCGAGATCGAGAAATACTGCATCTCCGTCTTGATCTGGATCTCCGTCGGCGGGACCGGCATGTGATGCAGTTCAAGCCCAGGGTGAGCTCCCTGCACCAGCCTTTCGATAAAGTCCCTCGAGCACACCTTCACCAGTTGCGGCGTCCGCGTGATGATCACGCTCTCCGCCGTCTGCGCACGAATACCCAGAATCCAACGGGACTTGGCCAGCGTCCGCTCATCCGAAACAGTTCCCTCATATAAATAAGGTGCGTACATCTGCAACGGAATTTGCTGAGCGCTCGAAGGTAATATCGTTTCCAGCGCCTCTCGGATATGTAGATCAAGCGCCGGGAAACATCTCTCCGGCATTGCATGATCGTAAAGCGGCAACTCCGACGGATCCTTCTTCAGGTTGAAAGTACAAAGCGCCCCACCCAGTTTCAGCAACAACCGGTACAGTTCCTCGGGGTGGCCCTTCTTCACTTCGAGGACATGCTTCAAATCCGCAATCGCCGAATTGATGCAATGCAAGTACCAGAAACTGGCGACATCCCTCTGGCTCATCCCGCCCAGCTTTGCGCTCGCCCGCTCAGGCCGCAAAGCATCAGCCTTGGACGCCAGAATTTCCACCAGCCGGTTCAACATCACCATCAGCCGCTTGGAACCCTGGATCGTCACCAGCGGCGGAATAAAGTCCGGGTCGAAGATTAGATTGCCAGCACCATCGCGCATGACACGACCAATCGGCATCGAAGTGATTTCTGGGGTAATTTCGTTTTCCAGCAGCAGCCGGAAGTTCTTGCGACCCAGCGTTACGGCGCGCTCTTCCGTGCCACCGTTTTCGTCCACCATCTTGCGCTCGTCCGGTGCATAGCGAGTGGATTCGTCCCTGCAATTTGCCCCGCCAGGATGATAAGGAGGCAGCGCCAGATACACCGTTGCATACCGGGCCACTGGGCTAATCAGTTCCGCGATCGGGCGGCTGGTCGGCAGCTCATCCGATTCAGGGCAAACAAACGCCAGGCCATCCGGCATGAAACCCCGCGCGTGCAAGAGTTCGATGCGCCCATTCTTCAATGCCTCTTCGCTCCACTCGATGCCGGCAAAGCCGTAAGCGGAGTAATGTAACGATTGCGAGGTGAAATCGATCAAGTCCTCGAAATAGCGTTTTTGGGCCTGAAAATGATGAGGCGCCAGATGCATTCCTTCGGACCAGACAACACGAGAGAGTTGCTTCATCGCCAATGAGTTCTCAGGCTATCATAAAGGCACGAATTCATAGGTAACCGCAGCCATGTCCTTCGAATCCACATATCAGCTTGTCGCCCCCATTTCCGACTCTCCGGAAGCCCTCTCCTATAAAGCAGTGATGAAGATGACCGGTGAAGAGGTCTGGATCCATATCATCCGCACCGACGCCGAAGGCCTGTTTCAGTTGGCCAAGAAGCAATATGACAGCAGCGGTTTTGGAGAAAAGCAGATCCTCCAAGTCGTCGCCGAAGGCGCAAAGGCTTATGTCGTCACGCGGCCTCTACCCGCAGGCGCAACCCTCAAGGATTGGCTAACAACTCTCGGCCAGGCAAAAACCCCAGACCCCATGATGCAGATGGGCGCATTCAAGTTTGAAGGGTTTGCCGCCCCGCCGCCTCCACCGCCCCAGGCCCCCACACAGGCGATGCCTGCCTATCCCCCTCCCGCTCCGGCCGGCAACCTTCCTTTGCCTCCCGACTTTCCCCCGGCCCCAGCTGCGCCGGCTCCGCCCCCGATGGCAGCCACGCAAGAGATTCCAGCCTACATCCCACCGGCCCCAGTAGCGCCAATTCCAATGGCCCCGCCGCCACCTCCGCCTCAGGCGGCCACACTGGAGTTTCCAGCCCTCGTGACGCCAGCGCCGGTTGCCCCTCCACCGGTTGCCCCTCCACCGGTTGCCCCTCCACCACCCCAGACGCAAGCTTCCGGCGAATTCACACGCATGTTCCAGGCCAGCCAAATGCCGGCTCCGCCTCCACCCCCACAAGCCCCCCCACAAGCACCGCCTCCCGCTCAACCGCCTGGCGAATTCACGCGCATGTTCCAGGCCCAATCGGCCATGCCACCTGCAGCACCGCCCCCGCCCGTATTTGCGCCTCCCTCCGCACCCCCACCCAGTTCTGAGCCAGGCGAATTCACGCGCATGTTTCAGTCCCCGCTAATGCAGCACACCCCCGCGCCCCTCAACCCGATCTCAACTCCGATCGCGCCGCCACCTTCTCAACAGGCTGGCGAATTCACTCGAATGTTCAAATCCGTGGAGCCTTCCGCAATGGTTCCTCCCGCTGGGCCACCACCCCCGCCCAGCCCTCCACCGCAAGCCCCAGGCGATTTCACACGATTGCTTCAAACTCCCAGCTTTGACGGTAGCGGCTCCCCCTCTGCGCCTCCAGCCATGCCGGTAGCCTCAAGGCCCGGCAGCGCCCCCCTTCCCCCCGCACCCCCGCCCGCATCTGCTTCAAACCCAATGGAGAATCTTGTTTCCGGTGGCAGCATGAGCGCGCCCAGCGTTAGTGGGCCAACTTTCAGTGCCCCTTCGATTGGCATGAGCGGCACCAGCGGCCCTTCCATTGACAGCTCCGGTCGCATTTCCGGGCCCAGCCTCGGTACTCCCCAATTCAACTCGGGCAATGTCTACGCGCCTTCCGTTTCCGGCAACCTCAGCGCTCCCTCAATCAACGCGCAATCCATTGGAGGCGGTTCTTTCTCCCTCGACAACCTCCCAGGCTTTGGCCCTGGTAGCGCCCCACCCGCATCACCCAACGTAATGCCCCCTGCCGCCGGACCTCTCTCGGGCGGCTCAGCTCCCATCAACCCCAATGCCCTCTCCAGCGGTGACGGCGCCACAGCCTTCTTCCGCGCCCCGGCTGCTCCGCCTCCGCAACAAATGCCGCCCTCGGCTCCCGCTGCCCCAGGCCCAGGGGACTTCACCCGCATGATGCAGGCACCTCCGCCAGCCTCGGCTCCCGCCGTCGGCGTCCCGGTTCCGAAATCAAGCGCTCAACCCACGGGCCCTGCACCTCTATTCTCGGCCCCGCCTGCCGCTCCGGCGGCACCGTCCGTCGCCCCACCCGCTGCCGCACCAGCACCCGCCAGCGGCCCGATGGACGCCCTCAAAGGCACTAACATCTGGGTCCTCATCGGTTCGGCCGTCATTGTCTTATTGCTGGTCGTTTTGGTTTATGTAATTGTGAAATCCAGCCGTTAACATTTCTTGACTTATTCGATAAGATAGGTTCAGGCAATGGATCGCACACTAGCAATTCTTCTGGCGGGTGGTGCTGGCGAGCGCCTTTCGCCTCTCACTCGTCACACCGCGAAGCCTGCTGTTCCCTTCGGCGGCATCTATCGCATCATCGACTTCACGCTATCAAACTGCCTCAATTCCGGCCTGCGTCGTATCTTCGTCATGACGCAATACAAGAGCCTCGAACTTACTCGCCACATACGAGACGGGTGGTCGATCTTCTCTGGCGAGATAGGCGAGTTCATCGAAACCATGCCCCCGATGAAGCGTATGCATGACGACTGGTACCTCGGCACTGCCGACGCTGTCTACCAGAACATCGAGTCGATCGAAGCCGAAGCACCCGACCAGGTCCTCATTCTTTCTGCCGATCACATCTACAAGATGAACTACGGTGAGATGACCGACTGGCACAAGCAGCAAAAGGCTGACATCACCATCGCCACGATTCAGATTGCCCCTGAAGAAGCCGGCCGCTTCGGCGTCGCGCAGATCGACCCCACCTACCGCATCGTCGGCTTTGAAGAAAAACCCACGCACGGTCACCCTGCCCGCTCTCCCTTTGACCCAACCATGGTCTCTGCCTCAATGGGGATCTACCTTTTCAATACAGACATCCTTCTGGACGCCCTCCGCATGGATGCCTCCGACCCGAATTCCAGCCATGACTTCGGCAAAGACATCCTGCCCCGATTGATCCGTCACCGCAAGGTGGTCGCTTACGACTTTCACGATCTCAACGCCAAACGCGTCCGCTACTGGCGCGACGTCGGCACTCTCGACGCGTACTACGACGCCAATCTGGACCTGATCTCCGTCACACCAGAATTCAACCTCTACGACACAGCCTGGCCCATCCGCACCAATCCGCCCATGTACCCGCCCGCCAAGTTCGTCTTCGCTCAAGAAGGCAATCGCATGGGGGTCGCAGTGGATTCGATCGTCGCGCCCGGCGTTATCGTCTCCGGCGGTCGAGTGAACCGCTCCGTCCTCTCGCCAGGCGTTCGCGTCAATTCCTATTCGGCCATCGACGATTCAATTCTTCTCGTCAACGCCGAGATCGGCCGGCACTGCCACCTCCGCCGAACCATCGTCTGCCCCAATGTGAAGGTTCCCGAAGGCACGCGCGCTGGCTACGACGCTGCAGCCGACCGTGCCGGCGGCTTCGCCGTCACGGAGACGGGCATCACCGTGATTGCGTAGTCGCCTCGTTAAATTCTTCGCCCGGGTTGATGAACTGATTCTGCTCGAACGCATGCTGCCGGTCGTGTAGCTCGCGATAGCGTCCGTTCAACCCCATCAACTCGGCATGCTTCCCACGCTCCAGCACTTCCCCGCCCTCGATCACCAGGATCTGAGCGGCCGACCGGATCGTCGACAACCGGTGAGCAATCACGAACGTCGTCCGTCCGTGCCGCAACCTGCCCAGCGCAGTCTGGATCATTGCCTCGCTCTCACTATCCAAGCTGGAAGTCGCCTCGTCCAGAATCAGAATCTTCGGATCCGCCAGGATCGCCCTCGCGATCGCCACGCGCTGCCGCTGCCCTCCCGACAACTTCACACCCCGCTCGCCCACCACCGTGTCGTAACCATTCTCAAAGCGGTCAATGAACTCGGAACAATGCGCGACACGGCAAGCCTCCTCCACTTCAGCCCGTGTAGCCCCAGGATTGGCAAACGAGATGTTCTCGGCAATCGTCCCATCAAACAAAAAGTTGTCTTGAAACACGACACCAAGATTCGATCGGTACTCCCGCATCTTGAGCCCCGCCAGGTCCCGTCCATCCACCAGGATCTTCCCACTCTTCGGCTGATTGAAATTCATCACCAGGCTGATCAACGTGCTCTTGCCAGAGCCGCTCGAACCAACGAGTGCCGTCGTCGACCCGGCCGGCGCATGAAAATCGATGTTCTTCAGCACCGGCACCCCAGGCTGATACTCAAACGTCACATTCTCGAACGTGATGTCGCCACGAATCTCCCCAACCGTCACCCTGCCGGTATCCTCCGCATCCTCGCCCTTCAAATCCAGCACTTCGCGAATCCGGTCCAACCCAGCCAGCGCTTCTGTGATCTGCGTTCCGATCGAAGCAAGTTCCACAACCGGCATCGCCATCATGCCCGTAAACGCGGCGTACATAAACAGATCCCCAATCGTCATCTCATTGCGCATCACTGCCGCCCCGCCCACCAGAAAGATCACCATTCCAATCGCCCCCACAATCATCGACGAAAACGCCATCACAAACGAAACGCCCGTCATCGACTGTGCAATGTTGCGAAACAGCTTGTGCGCCCCTTTGGCAAAAACCAACTTCTCGCGCCGCTCCGCCGTGTAAGCCTTCACCACACGAATCCCACCCAGGCTCTCGCTCAACCGCCCCGTCAGCTGCGACTGTATCTCGCCGCGTTCACGAAACAGCGGCCGCAGTTTCTTGAACGCCACCGCCAACACCCCACCAAACACGGCCAGCACAGCGATCGTAATCAAAGTCATCTGCCAGTTCACGTAGATCAGCACCACCAGGCACATGCTCGCCGTCACCAGCCCACCAGTCAACTGCACCAGCCCCGTCCCCACCAGATTCCGCACGCCCTCGGCATCGCTCATGATCCTTGAAATCAACTGCCCCGTCTTCATCGAATCGAAGTAGCTCACCGGCAGCCTTTCGATATGCGCATGCACCCGTTTGCGCATCTCTGTAATCGCTCTCTGCGCCGCCACGCCAAGAACCTGGGCAAGCGCAAACGCCGCCAGCGCCTGAATCATCGTCGCACCCAGGGCCACCATGGCCACCTGCCACAACAACTCCTGCTTGCCCTTCCCAATCACTTCATCGATCACAAACTTCGTGCTGGCCGGAAGCACCAGGCTCAACCCGCGGCTCACCAGCATCAGCGTCAAACCCAACAGCAAACGCCAGCGATGATGCCACACCAGTGACCGCGCCTCAGCGAACGCCTTCGAATAGTTGATCTTCTTTTTCTCAGCTGGCTTTTTCATACTCTTTCCAATTCTTGCAGACCTGATATATACACCCGCATGGAACAACCCAATCCCGGCCTGGTCTGGGAGATGTTTACAGCCCACCGGCGCAGCTCCGCCATCAAAGCCGCCATTGAACTCAACCTCTTCGATCACCTCGGCTCTAGCCTCATCTCTGCCTCCGCCATCGCCGCAAAGGTCAACGCCCCCGAGCGCGGCGTTCGAATTCTCTGCGACGACCTCGCCATCCAGGGCTTGATCCAAAAATCAGACGGCCTCTACCAGCACACGCCTACCAGCGCGATCTTTCTCGATTCAAAATCCCCAGCCAGCATGGCGCCAATGCTGCCCTTCCTCATGACCAACAAGATCATCGAAGCCTCGCAGCGCCTCACAGAAACGATCCGCAACGACTACACCGCACTGGAGGTTCCCTTAGCAGGCGAAGAGGTCAACGAGTGGGTTCAGTTCGCCCGCTCCATGCAACCCATGATGGGCGCAGCTTCCCAATTCATCGCCGAACTCGTCACGAAAAACAGCACTCCCGCCATGGTCCTCGACGTGGCCGCCAGCCATTGGCATGTTCGGCATCGCAGTCGCCCGTCGCGCTCCGTCTTGCGAAATCGTCGCCCTCGACTTCCCAACGGTTCTCGAAGTCACCAACGAAAACGCTAAGGCCGCCGGCATCGCACTCACGCTCCTTCCCGGCAGTGCCTTTACCGCCGACTTGGCTGAAGGCTACGACGCGATCCTCGTCACCAATTTGTTCCATCACTTCTCGATCGAAGACAACATCGCTCTGATGAAGCGCTTCCATGCCGCGCTCCGTCCAGGCGGCAGATTGGTCATCCTCGAAATGGTTCCCAATGACGATCGGGTCACACCGCCCCAGGCCGCTGCATTCTCGATGATGATGCTTGCCAACACACCCTCAGGCGACGCCTACACGATGACGGAATACAACCACATGCTCGACGCTTCCGGCCTCGCTCACCGTGAGTTATTCGACGTCCCCATGTCCCCACAACAGGTCATAGTCGCCGAACGCTAATTCTGTTAGCCTTTCAAGTATCAACATGCTCTCCCGCCGTCTCATCCTTCGTGGCGCTGGCGCATCGCTCGCCCTCCCTTGGCTTGAATCCGTCGCCGCCGCAGGGGAAGACCGCCTCAAAGAACCGCCCCTTCGCGTAGCCTTCCTGTTCATGCCCAATGGCGTCCGTCCCGACCATTGGACTCCTGCCGGCGACGCCGAGCAATACGAGATCACGCCGCATCTCAAGCCCCTCGAATCACTCACCAAAGACTTCCTGCTGATCGAGAATCTTTGGCACAAAAACACCATCGGGCGCAATGGCCACTGGCCCAAAGTGCCAGCCTGGCTCAGTGGCGGCTATGTCGAACGCACCGTCGGCAGTGACCTCGATTCCGGTGGCACCACCGTCGATCAACTCGCCGCGCAACGCATCGGCCTCAGTACCCCCTTGCCCAGCCTCGAGCTCGGCATCGATTCTCCCCGCACAGGCATCGACACCGCTGGCGGCGGCTTTCCGCGTGCTCTCGGCTCCTTCCTCAGTTGGGCCGACCCCAAGTCGCCCGTACCGAAAGAGATCATTCCTCAACTCGCCTTCGACCGGCTCTTCCGCAATCCAAAAGCAAAAGTTGTTTCCGGGATCGACTCCCGGCACCACTCTCTCGTCGAATCCCTCCAACGCGATGACACAAGCGTCCTCGATGTGGTGCGCGAACAGGCCAAAGCCCTCCGCGCCCGTGGCGGCAAAGCCGATCAGGCCCGCCTTGACGAATACTTCGACAGCGTTCGCTCCGTCGAGCAACGCCTCGCGGCCAGCCTCCGCCCGCAAAAGCGTTGGATCAACCAAGGCAAGCTTCCGATGGATCGCCCACGCCCAGGCGTTCCCGACACACACCTTGAACATGTCCGCCTCATGCTCGACATCCTCGTCCTCGCCTTCTGGACCGACAATACCCGCATCGCCTCCTTCATGTTCGGCGACGCGCAATCCGCTCAGGATTACAGTTTCCTGTCGGGTGTCAAAGGAAACTTCCACGGCCTGTCCCACCATCGCGACATCCCCGAAACACGCGAGCAATATGAAAAGATCATCAACTGGCACACCACGCAACTCGCCTACTTGCTGAACCGCATGAAGAGCCTCGACGAAGGCGGCTCAAGCCTCCTCGACAACTCGATGATCCTCTTCGGCGGCTCGCTCAAAGACGGCAATCGCCACGAAGTCGAGAACCTTCCGCTCCTGCTTGCAGGCCGCGGTAAGGGCACCCTCCGCCCAGGGCGCCGTCTCCGCGCTCCTGAAAAGACTCCCTTCTGCAACCTGCACCTCGCCTTGCTCAACAGAATGGGCATTCCTGAAAAGTCTTTCGGCGATTCCACCGGTCCGCTCGAAGGTCTCTCTTAATGCACTCCCTCCTGCTCGCTTTCACCCTTCTGGCTGAAACTCAATTTGGCCCACAGAAAGGCTCACTCATGATCGTCGGCGGCGGCGCCATCGGTCCCGAGATTTGGGAACGATTTCTCAAACAGGCCGGCGGCCCCGATGCCCCGATCGTTTACATTCCTACCGCCTCTGAAAGAGAACCCAACGAGAATTCAGGCAGCATCCTCAAGAAAGCGGGCTTTGAAGACGTCACCGTTCTCCACACGCGCGACCGCAAGCTAGCCGACACCGACGATTTCGTGGCCCCACTCAAACGAGCCCGCGCCGTCTTCTTCGAAGGCGGCCGCCAGTGGCGCATCGTCGACAGCTATGAAGGCACAAAGACCGAACACGAGCTCATGCAAGTGCTTCGCCGCGGCGGCATCATCGGCGGCACCTCTGCTGGAGCCACCATCCAGGGCTCCTACTTGGTGCGCGGAGCAGTCTCTGGCAACGAGATCATGATGTCCCCTGGCCATGAGCGTGGCTTCGGCTACCTCCGCAACAGCGCCATCGATCAGCATCTTCTCAAGCGCGGCCGCGAAAACGACCTCTGGCAAGTCATCGCCAAATATCCCAAGTTGCTCGGCATCGGCCTCGACGAAGGCACTGCCATCTTGGTCGAAGGCGATCAATTCGAAGTCCTCGGCGTCAGCAAGGTCGCCATCTACGACAACGCCCAGCGTCCTCATTTCTTCCTTGAACAAGGCGACCGCTTCGACATGCTCACCCGCCGCAAGCGCTAGCTCTGAACATATCTCTGAAAGCCACTCGAATCGAGTTCACCTCTTTGCAATTGGCAGCGCTGGCTCCAACGAAGTCCATTTGATGGATTCGGCGTAATTGGGCTCGCCTTTGCGGCGATCGATTCAACCTGCCCATCCCCCGCAGGCGCTAGCCCGGATTTCTCACCAGCTCTCCGCACTCCCCACTTTGGCCCGGAACAGCGAAGGTGTGGCGAAGCTCCGGACTTCTGAAAAAACGTAAAAATCGACTTTTGTTTGTTTCCGCACACTTACGAACAG
>Ga0194133_10004751_pt1 | contig 17833 bp, 19 predicted proteins | sample TA2KigOf40mmetaG_FD_155448 | JGI IMG/M metagenome (GOLD analysis project Ga0194133, IMG submission 155448) | Freshwater microbial communities from Lake Tanganyika, Tanzania - TA2015055 Kigoma Offshore 40m | ecosystem: Environmental > Aquatic > Freshwater > Lake | place: Tanzania: Lake... | reverse complement strand
ATTATGGGAGATAAACTCTTGCAGCATAAAATCTAAGCATGGGAATGAAAGAAAGCTTAGCACATTAGCTTAAAATGAACTGAATATTTGCACTAAATTTTGTAAAATTAAAATTTTAAAATAACTGAAGTAGAGCAAATATTTGATAAAAGTGATTTCTATACTGTGGTGTAGGCTGAATAAATTTCTTAAATATACAGTAGCTATATACACAAATGTGTGTCTTTTTTATGAAAGCGTTTTCTGATGGATATGCCTGCCCAATAAAAATTTATATTTGTCACATGGTCTGAAAAGTATCAAAAAAAACCAGCTGTACGTCTGGTGCCTTTTGGCACTTTCCAGGTGAAATTTAAAATTATTTTTTGGTCTGGTGATAAAAAAAATGGTTTGTGACACTAACATACATATTTCACTCTGATTTACCTATGCATATGGCATTTCATTGAATATTGTAAAATGCAAGATTATTTTGAAGAGTAAAAAAACTTGATGTTTGATAACTTACCTTGCACGATCAAGCAAGCTTTTTGTTGAATCATCTAGGTCAACCTGTTGGGGCTTTCTGGAGTCAAATCCTGATCCTAGAAATGAAAGCATACCATAATGCAGTTGAAATAAACATTATGTTTATTTTAAAAGCAGGTTTTACCTCTCTGTTGATCTTGATTTTGGTACCTGTATGGATCAGGTTGCTGATAATAACCATAATGTCTTTGACCCTGATTATAACCATTGTCCGAGAAATATTGAGATTGGCCATAGCCTCCAAGCTAGAATATTAATTTTTTACTTTGGGATGCATTTATATTTTGCACAAAAAGTTAGAAGCCACTTGTTGGAATTCCTGTCTGCTCGGTGATGACCTGATGAAGGTTTCGTCGTCGTAGTCATTATAAAATTGGCCTTGTGGTCGGTAAACTGGTTGTTGGGGTTGGGGTTGATTTTGAGATCGAAGGAATGTGGATGTCTAATATGTTGATTCTATTAATAAATATTATACTATAACTATTGCTGAATTATTTTAAAATTACCTTTTGGGGCTTTCTTTCTTGTGTTCCATAATAATCTCCATCTAAGGAATGAAAATCATCATCCTAAACCAAAAAAAATATCTAAAATGAAAGTCCTCTGCTTAAAATCATAATTTTTCACACCTGGTTTTCATTTGAAAAGTCATAAACCCTTCTCATTGCACGTTGACGAGTAGCTAATCCGGAATAGTAGTCGCTAAGTATTCACAATTAATTAGTTTAGTATTATCAGCAGACTAACCAAACTGTTCAACCAAAAGTAGAAATTTGGAAGGTAGATAAGAATAAGCTTTAATCTCATATATCCCAGCAATTCAATTAGAAAAGCCAAAAACTTTTGAAAGAAAAGTTTTTGAATTATATGGATAAAAATAGTAAAAATTTTATAAAGGTAATTTATTTAAGTAAACCTACCAAGTTTGAACTCAGAGCCATAGACCCAAACCTACCTGTATAGGGTTTTTTAGTTTATATGCTTCAATCTTTGCTTATGGGCACCTGTTTTACTTGTTTGATAACCAAACATTTGCTGGGTAATCCAATTAAATAAAATAGTCTATGTCAAAAAAAAATTCTTTAAACTCCCTTAAGGCTTGTATTTGGCTTTATTAAAGAATACCTAAAATAAGTCTAACTAGTGCTAAACAAGTTGTTGAAGACAGAGATACATGAACCAAAAAAACACAAAACTGCAGTTGCTTTGTCACTTGAAAACAAAAAGTCAAATAAAAATACCTTTTTGAAGTTCAAATTTACCAAAATTTTCTATACAGTTAAACTTCAATAGGCTAGGGCTATGCAAAAAGCTTTTATTTATTGCAAAATCTGATAATTACAATGATGAAAAATTTGAAATGAGATATATTTGGGACATATGCCTAAAGTATTTTTTATTGTGCAGTCAAAACCAATTACCCATTTATGAAAATCAGTGCTCAATTTGTTTAAAGTACAAATCCTACTTCAATTATGAATACTGGTTTAGTTTTTAAGCAAATCCAAATACAGCTACCCACCAAAGCTCAATAACCTTTCACTAAATGGTGAGACAAGACAAAAGATTGATAAAAGAAAAAACTTATCATTCATACTCTAGTCAATAAAATCTTTCAATCTAGGAGAGCCTTACCGGATATCATTGATATCATCGCCATCACCCCTCGCTGGGCCGATATCATAATTACATGGTCGATATTTTTCAAGAGAAGCAAGAGCTGAAGACTCAATAAGATCATCATGAAGATACCGACTTCTGTAAATAATTTTTTTCTAAATACACAAATTTCATTGCTCTGAAAATTCTTTTACCTTGGGGCTCTACTGGAGAAATCCAGTTCACTCGTTTTAGAATCCAGAAGGCTATTGCTGATTCTTGGTCTCCCATAAATGTTGGAATCATCAAAGTCATAGCTCAACAAATTATTTGAGCGGGACTCATGATTATTTCTATAACTATTAGAAGACTGAGACTCATCTGATGTATCAAATGAATAACTTTTACTGATGCCATTTCCATTTTTTTCACCATTTTGAGATCCCTAAATTGGAATCCATTAAAAAATTCATGAACCATAAATTTTTTGGTTAACTTTTATTTTTACCAAAGTTTTAGTAGTTGGTTTGTTTTCAACTATTTCATCATTTTCGACCAAAGTCACACGTTTTTTAGGTACATCATCTAGGCCTAATATTTTGGAAACTATAACATTAATTAAGCCCTAATTCAAATTTACTACCTTGCTTTTGTCTGTTCTTTTTATCTTTTGGTGAAAGATAAAACTCAACTCCATTTTCATCAATAAGTGTGTAGCTGGCATCTCCCAAAAGGATACTTCTTGCTGCTTCCCGAGGGATTATTGCCTGATAAAGATAAGGTCAGCAAAAGCATTTTATTCAAATTAAGCCATTGAATTACTCACTTGATAACCTTCTTTGAGAATGATCAATGCCTTGGAACATTCCCAAGGAACATCATCAACAAGAGATTCGGACAAAAAGTTTTGAAGCCAATTCGAATCTCTCTGCAAAATCAAATCGAAAATCAGCTTTTTTAAGTTTGAAAAATTAGCTTCACTCCTTACTTGATCTGCTGTGCTCTTGATTGCCATAAAAGCATTCATTGGAATATCTTTTGCAGAAACAATCATAGACCTTGGAAGAAATAAAAAAGTCAACTTGAAATATTTGAATTTCCAAATAAAATGATTTGATTTCACTTTGATTTCTTTATCATGGACTTTGACTTTCTGAGTTGTCCTTGGTGTGGAAGTTTTGTCAATGCATCACACAGCCTGATCATCTCCCTCAAGCTGGCATCATCTTCCTCATCCTCTGAATTGTATCGTCTCAATCGGTCAAGTTTGTTCTTCTTGTTGGCATCGTTGGCACACAATTTTCTCATGACAAGAATTTTGTTAAGAACATCGCGAACAACTGGATCATCCCTGATAACCTCGAGCCTAATTGGATCAGCAAGAAGCTCGTTCAAAGTGTCAGTCACGTCGTCGTTGTGGATGAATCTGGCAAGGCCTATAGCCTCTTCCAACATAGCTCTGAGTTTGAAAAGAAAATTATTTCACTCTCTGCAGAAACAGTTTCGAAGAAAATTACCTAATGTCTCTATCTTTCTCTAAGAAAAGGGAATCCAGTTCGACTTTGTGGACAACATCATCAAGTTGTCTTTGGCAACGTCGATTTACAGCCCTAGAATCAGGACCAAATAGGTTTAATGACAGGCCCAATCAGTGGCCTGATTAATGTTAATGTCTGGGGCCTCATCCCCAATCTGGATTGTTTTAAATAGCCAAAACTCAAGGTTTATCTCAGTCAGAGTGTTTTGTTGTACAGAAACTATTTCATATTCATTAATTATTCTCATTTTAAAAGATATTACCTTGTGATTGCCCTGTGTAAAACATCAATTGAGTTCTAGATAAAAAAAATTCTGAACCTTTTTTATCATAAACCTAAATTTATCATTTTAAAGTTTTACTTGTTCCAAATCCTCTGATCCAGCTTCAATTTTCAAGCTCTCAAGCAAATCTTCAATAAAGTCTGGACTGCAAGCTGCCAGCTCGGTAAAACCTTCATAATATGAATTAATTCTTAGTTTTACAGACAAGCTCTGAATAGTGTTTTTTTCAATTTTTTTTACCTGCTTTCAGATGTGATCTTGGAGATAAGACATTGACAAGCCTTTGCAAGATTTGGTGGAGACTAAAGTCTTCTGCCCCATTTCTTAACTTGGACATTAAATCGTTCATGAACTTTGTACTGCAACGACCCTCTGTTACTGCTACAACCTATTATCCAAATCAAGCACTTAAACTGATGAACCACTAACTTGAGTACTTTCGCCTTACCTTTGCAAAAATGGATTCATTGTCATCAAATTCTAAATCTTTGGCTAACTTTATTAATTCTCTAAAATCTTCTTTTCTTCCACTTGGCACAATTCCATCTTCCTCAAGGATTCCTCTGATAGATTCTTCAATTCCAGCACTTAAAATAGCTCTTAGCCTAGCTTCGCTAATCTTTCCGTCTTCCAAGGATGAGCATTCCTTTAAGGCTCCAGGGAGAGAGCAGAACACCATTCCAGCAATGAGATTGAGAATCTCGAATTCTGGTGGATCGCCTGGATTCCGTACACTACAGAAGTGTTTTAATCTCTCCAAAGCAGGATATAATTTGTCAGCATCAGGTGAAAGCAAAGATCTCCATATTTCATCGCTTAGCCTTGTGCTCATGTACTTGTCTAATTTTCCAAAAGCTTCATCAATCCACTTGGACATTTCAGAGAAGACAGATAAAAATACACCGTGTAGAGTTTTTCTCACAGAAGGTGTATCACACGATTCCAGGGATTCATCCTGCACAAGCTTCTCTATATCAATATCATCGTCACGCATCATTGCAATCATGTTGCCATTGAAATCATCAAATCCTTCTGCTAAAGCTATTAGTGCTTCTCCACCAATGGCTGCATCACCAATACCACCCAGGAAATCTGTCAGATCTCCAGCTATCAAAGATTCACAACCTCCCAATATAAGTCTTGCCTCTTCTTGATTGATGTCAAAGCCTTGAACTAAGTATTCCAGATTTCCATCACCTTTTATGTCTAGAATTATGAACTAAATCATTTTTCAAGTCAATGTCGATGGATGATTCGATTTGTTACCTGGAGGCAGCAACCTTGGACCCTCTGGTGTCTCAACCACTTGTCCAGGTACAAATCTAGCTTTTTCAGGCGAATCAATAACTTCACCAGGTACAAACAGGGCCCCCAACTCATTTTCAACAATTTGTCCAGGTACAAATTTCAAGCCATCATCAGTTCTCACAACCTTTCATATGCATACAATCAATATTTTATTAAATCGTTGTTTAAAATCATTGAAACGTACTTGACCAGGGATAAATAAGGATCCTGATTTTGTATCTATAACCATTCCAGGAACAAATGTGCCATCAATAACCTTGGAAAGCAAGAATTAAAATAGCTTTTGAGGACTGGTTAAGGGCATAAATAAAATGAATGAAAGCTAAAATTACCTGTCCTGGAATAAATTTTTCTTCCTCATTTTCAGCTTGAATTACTTGTCCAGGAACAAACTTTGGTCCAGTCTTGCCATTTATCATTTTTCCTGGCACAAAGATCTCTCTGCCTTGACTGTCTTTTAACATTTTGCCAGGAATAAATGTCTTAATTCCATTAATTTCCATGACTTTTCCAGCTACAAATTTGGGTCCATCCTCACTACACTCTAGCCTTCCAGGAATTCTCTCACAAGAAATGAATTCTTTGGGAATGTCAGATTCTAGGAAAAACTTTGGTCCATCTGGCGTCATGATTAGTAAACCTTTAAAATTTCACAATCAGATCAAAACTTTTGAACATTATAATAGGTAAAGCTATTAAAAGGATTTTTACCTGTTTTTGCTTTTGACTTTTTAAATACAACTGATAGTGCTGCTTCATTTATTCCTTGACAGACAGTTTCAGGTGAGGGTAAAATGGAGAACTGACTCGGGTCTGACACTTTCTCAAACCTCTCATCCCTCCAGATTATTTTTCCAGGCACAAATATAGCTTCTTGACTTAACTTTGCCAGTTTGCCTTCCAGAAACTCCCAACCTTTGACACTTTCAACTAAAACTCCTGAAGTAAAAATTTTTGAGTTATTATATTTTTGTACTGTTCTATGTAATAGTAGTGTAGAAATGGCCGAATGGTAAATGCAACCGGATGAGAATAGGGAAGCCTAAAGTTGGGGTATGAGACTCAAATCCCTTTTTTCAAACTATCTTGAACTCAGACTGGATAAAAGCACAAGTTTATACAACTCAAAGTGTGTTTGACTATATACTAAATAACCTGGATGAAACTTTTGTCCGTTTTGATCTTCAATATAAATTCCTGGCAAGAAATGACCTAGATTGTTTTTTGTTACAGATACTTCTCCATATAGGAATGTCAACCCTAGTTCTGAAGTTTGAACCATTTGACCTATAAGAAAATAAAGTTAATCAAAAACATTTCCAATTTCACCAATGATTTTCATTGTAAATATATATACCAGGGAAAAAAATGCCATTTGCTGACAATCCAGGTACAAAAGAGTTTTTGTCATCCAGTTGCCCAGCAACAAATCTTAATTGATCATCAGCATCAGCAAGTCCAACAAGTTGTCCAGGAATAAATTTGCAAATTTCTCCACCAGCATCGACTTGAACACCACTGACAAACTTGCCTTCAATTTCTAGCCTAAAATGGATCAGACTTTTATCCAACCCAAAAGCACACTCTATAAAATGAAAAAATTTCTCACCCAGCAACAAATTTTAATCCATCAACCGTAGTTATGGTTTCCCCTTGTATGAATTTTGATCCCTGAGATGTTGGTACCATTTGGCCCTTTACAAATGCAAGGTTACCATTGTTATTTTCGTCACTTATGAACTGACCAATTACAAAGTTCCCATTGTCAAAAATTATTCCAGGTAGAAACTGGAATGTGTCAGTGGCTGGAAGGTAGAGAAATTTCATTGATTTTCATTTTAAAAAATTCTCTTCTTTATAGTATATTTTAAACCTGATCTAATGCATGCAGCTGGAATGAATTCCCCATTTGCAGAGGAGATTCTTTGCCCTGGCACAAAAAAGTTTCCAATCATTTCTCCAGGAAAGAACCTGCTCAAGATCCTTGATGTAGTCCCTTCAGATTGAGGAATCTTTATCACAGCACCAATAACAACATTTGCATCTTTTGGTGCTTGATTTAAAGATTCACAAAATTTGAGGCCGTCTCCGTGGTCATAAATACATCCAAGACGAATGGATAATTCTTTTCCATTTATAAGTTGTTGTGAAACCTTCATGACAAAATAAATGCTTTATAGAGTTCTTCAAAAAATAAAGTACCTACTTTTACCCTTTCAAATTCATCCAATGTTGGTAAAATTTTAAGATTGGAGACTTTGTCTGTTCCGGAAAACATAGAGTTCAGGCTAGACCTTGAGCTATAATCACCCTCTGACGAACGGTCTCTTGAATTAATTATAAACTCAATGATATCTAAACGATGTCTATTTTCAAATGGCATTAGAGATTCCAAATAAGGGACAAGTTCTAATCCACATCTGTAAGGCAACAATTCTTTAATCTTTTTGTTGAGGTGACCGAACAATTTTTGCAAGTTCTCACCCATCCGGAATGTGGACATTCTTGGGTCTCCTTGAAATTTTCTCATCCAATTTTTTGTCCAAAATAGGCTGAACTTTTGACCTTTTTGGTAAAGGGTAATCTAAATCAACCAATCGAACTTTCGATATTTTTGACCAATCCATACTGTCCAAGTCCGGCTTGACAGCTTTTTCCCAATTTTCACCGTAACCAGACATATTACCTTCAAAGATTTTCTCATCAGTCATAGTTTTGTGTCAAAATAATAGCTCAAAATTACCCTCTGGTAAATAAATCTCTCTGAACGAGGCTAACTTTTCTCTGTAATTTCTAGCCTCTCGAGTTTTGGCTGTCCCAATAAACTTTGCACGATTTCCAACAGGTCTTTCAACATCTTTACTTAGTTCTTCGTCTGCTTGCCTTTCCAACTCTTCAAATATTTTGGCATTTGCCAAAGTTTTCTTTTTCTTTTCGTCCAACAATTTCTTTTGCTTTGACAAAGTATCTTGACTTTGGCCAGTACCATCATAAAGGTGTGCAGTTTGTTTCACATCAGAAATTTCTTTCAATGGAACAAACAGGGTCGGCCTGCCTCGAATTTTGAAAGCAGCCTTGTCACAAGAACGAGATAAACTCACACTTTCCTGCATAAAACCATTTTTATGAGAATGAAGGATAAAAAATAGGTACATCATTATTTTGGCTGACCAGCTCTCCAAGTCTGACAGCTTCTTCTACTTCTGCTGGCACCACCAACCCGCAAAGGACCCCAGACAAAAGATAAACGTACATTTTGTCCTTGTCTAAATCATTCAGACCTGACTTGAGTCTTTTCAGAACCTTCTGGAGGTCTTCGAATGTTTTCTAAAAAAATAAATTTTTACTTATAAATACATGTAGACGGCACAAACTTTACAAAAATTGAACAACAGTTGAATATTTCTTCATTTCAAAGATTTGCCACTTTCTCCAATTACTTTTTGATCAAGATATCGTTCCCCACTCCCTTTGACAAAAAGGACCTGTCAAATCCATGTGGACCCTTGATTTATTGTAAGGATTCAAGCCAGTCAATAACATTCCTGAGCCAATTGGTTATAGCACAGAAAGTATAAAAGAACACCCCTTAGAGGCTGGTTAAGGTAGTTTTACATCAGAAGTTGCACAGTTAAGACCTATACAATTATGTCTTCCCTAACTGACTGGTTGTCAGTCATTTGTTGCCTTTTCACCTGTTGCTTTTAAGTTTATCATCTCAGTTTCAAGGTAAATAAAATATTCTTATATTACTTTGTCTCTTTATTTGTAATGGGTGAGATAGAAGGCTCAGATAAGAAGTTAGCGTGATTGATACTCAAGTGAGTGAGAATGTTCACATAAAAACATCTCTACATACATTATAAATTGACTTGGTCAGTTTCGAAAACTTACCAAATCATTTTTCTCAATCACTTCTTTTTTCAAAATTGGTGTCACATATTTGTAGTCATCCCTGCTTCCATGGTGAGCTGACTTTCCAGTCACTAAACATTTTAAGCAATCTGAAAGAAAAGTCAGAGTAGTTATTCCAACATTCACAATTTCATGTGTCTGATGAGTGTTGTCAAATTTATTCTGCACCCCACTTTCTAGGGGTGAAATGAAGTCAGGTATTTGTAGAAGTAAAAGTCAATTTTCAAACATAATTCAAGCTTGAAAATTCAGAAATTCAAAAAACATGATCTGGTTTTGCAAAGTCATACTAAATTTGTCAGTGAAAATTGATTCTGCTCTAATGTTCAAAGATTGCCATTGCTGTTCATGTAGTTTAAGATTCAATTAACTGGCCTTTCAAAGGAAACTGCTGGGTCATCACTATATAGTGATGGGTCCGGGTCAAAAATTTTTGACCTGGACCAGGGTTGGGTCGGGTCAGCCATTTATGGTTTGGGTTTGAATTTGGAAAATTTCCCCTAAAAATGTCATTTTTTCAATTTTTTGCCCTTTGGGTCAAAAAATCTCTTCAGATCAGGTCGGGTCAGGGCTCATCTCTAGTCATCACATTTCAACTTTTTGACCTTTGGGTAAGCCATTGGGTGATTATCACATGAATTAGTTGATTCTAAATTCATTCATTCATCCTTATTTCAACTCAATTTTTAGTTAGTACGTGACATTAATACAACTTGTATGGTATTTGTAAAATTCCATGAACGAGAAAAACATGATTGGTTTAGACCTATTGCTGCAATTCTTTAGGGCAGGTCAAGTAATTCCGGGACACACTTCATCAAAATTGGTCGTGCAAATCTCTTTTTAGCATTAGTTTCCTTTATAATTCATTTGAAACACACTTGACTTTTATTTTGGGCAGACTTGTTAACAATATGTTGATATAAAAAATATAGTATGTTCCTGAAATTTGCTGGTAACAAAATTATTCATTAAAATGGGAGAGAAGAAATTTATCAAAGTGATCTTTGTTGCTGCATATCTAGAAATTGTATTTAAATTTTTGCATCTAAAAAACCCTTAAAAATCTCTCTCAATCAGTTGCTTTTACTCCTTCTATCTTTGAAAAACATCTACCCACCTGGCCTTTTACCCATCTCTAACAAGGGTACAAAGTTGTGATCATCCATTCGCTTTGCTGTGATCCTACATAACCTCCTGGCATCTGCAGGTGAAATGGGTGGGATCAGGGGGAAAAAATTAGGTTTGGGTAAGTTGCGGGCTCGACCCGTGATCCGACAGAACGACATGGTTTTTTTAAAGTCTATCTTTTTCACACTTCATCAACACATAGCACAGCTTTTTGAACAAACTTTTTTCTCAGTTTCACTTCTTCAATGTTTAACTTTGCACAGTTTTTAGCTTCATTTTCAGAATGAATTCTTCTTTTCTGATGTAATGAGACAAGACCTTGCCTTTTCAATTCTATTTTTAAGACTAATCTCAGAGACAAATTCACATTTTCACAGTGCTCTCCCACTTGCTTGTTGTTGTATGTCTGGACTGTGGGGTATGAGGAAGTAATGTAAGTGATGCTCAGACACAAACATCAACCCTACTCTAGATCTGAAGATTTCCAGAAAAAGTTTTAAAAAATCACCTTTCTTTGTGAAAAACTTTTTTGTCCCCAAGAAAATAAGGCAATCTAAAAAGTTGTATGTTTAAATAGGATGCAAAATCTGTGTAATTTTTCTTTTTTATAACTAAATATCTATGTCTCAATTTGTCCTCCCCCCTCCACATCTGGATCAACTCAGCTTACCCTTCTTGAGAAGTTGTGCATTGACCTGACCTGGCAAAGAAAGTCGAACACAATATTTTAAGCTTTGGCAAGTTTTGAAGCTGGATTTTCAAACATTTGATAGAATAACAATAAGAGAATAAGAGAAAGCTTCTTTAAGAATATTAATAATAAAACCAAATTCTATTATCATGTTAATTGGATTTTCATTATGAACAACTTTCACTTAGTTTTCAAAATGTGATTCAAAAGGGAATATTTGTTTCTTGGGGAGAGACACAAAAAGTCGACAGTCGCTGACATTTTTTCCGAAAATAATTTGAAAAGTCTCGAAATTTAAATTTATAAAAGTGATTTGAAAGGTTAAAAATGTGCTTTCAAAGTTTTATCTAGATAAAAGTTATTTTGTGATTTCAACCCTCTGAATTCCCAATACCCCTAGAGGTTTTTTTCACCGGTAGTTGAAATAAGAGCAAGTGTATGATTTACAAAAAGTTTTGACTTTTGTGAACAAAGCCTCATTGAAAGTTTGCATCAAAAAGTATATATTGAAAAAACTCGAAAATTGCAATGAGGAGCATTTTGTAGGCGAAAAATATCAAAACTCCGTTCATTAAGTGTTAAATTGAAGAAAAATTTAAACTTATATTGTATAAACTAAATAGAACTTAAACTTTTTTAAAGATAAAAATAACACTATCTGCAACATGTGGGTCCAAAAATTTAAGCTCCAATCTTCAGAGGCGACCCATTGGCTAAAAGAATAACAAAAGGATTCGAAAAAAAGAATAGTGTATTAGTTAATTGCTGACTTGCTCCTTGAACCATACATCATAGTTTAGGTTTAAGCAAATACTTTGGTTAGCCGAGGTTGACCTGATCTCAGGCAAAAAGAGCACACAAGTTAAAGTATAAGGAATTTCGAAGTCTAATGCAAACCACAAGCAGGGATCATGGTGCCACATTATTGCATCACATGAGAGCATGAACAAATAGGGAATTCAAGGTTGTGGCAGGGAAGGGGAAGCATCTTAGGTCCTTTTTTGTTTAACCCATAAACAAGTGAAATATTGAGTATTTCATGGTCTGGAATTACTTATGCTGCGACACATTATGTCATCATCCATGGGAAAATTTTAGAAGATATCACTTGGGGCATTGAAAGGGAAATAAAATTGGAAGGGACCAATATAAGAGTGATAAAAATGCTTGGCATTTGGGTTGGTTATTATCTCAGGTGGCGCCAACAAGTGTAGAGCTATTGGTTATATAGAATTTGCTTTCTGAACAATTACTTAATTCTAAAATAAATGAGGTCTTTAATGATAATAATAATCTTGTGCAGTATAGACTAGACTCAGGCAGATGCGTGACCAACACCTTTATAGGAGTCCCGCCATAGAAGTTTATGGTCACTGCAGATTACTATTACCCTGACTGAGAGTGCCTTTGTTGATTTTTTGCAATCCAGGGTTGAAAAATTACTGGCATGGATGGCCGGGGATTGAACCCACAACCTTAGATCTTTGTTCTCAGTCAGGTGCCTATGACCTCTCAGCCACAGCGACCCCACAATCTTCATTTGTGGGAGAAATGCCCTATGGCTATCCCGTATGGTTCCATGCTTTAAACTTTGCTCAGAAAGAAACTTTGAGATCAGTCTTTTTTAAGCAAATTAGAGTAATACTTAGAGATTTGAGGTTTAATGTTAACTGGGCTGCACTTGCTTATTGGTTAGATGTCCTTTATTTTGACAAGCATGTTTCAGGATTCCTGTTCAAACTGGTATCCAATCAAGCGCCTAAAGGCCTTTATGATACCTTGCTATCAAGAACCCACCACAATGATTGAAGCGGAAAAGCAGAACTCTTACGAGACAGCCATTCCAGGGTGACTAAATCAGACATCATCTCTATAGCACATGCAGTTGTGGAATTTTGCCCAGACCAATTTGTCTAAAAAATCTTTAAGAAGAAAATTGATGACTTAGTCAAGGAAAAGATCAATCTTTTTTAAATGGTGTATCCTGATTCCTCCACCTGCATGATTGTCATGTGAAGATTGGAGATTTTTTCACCCTGACTGTCAAAAAAGATGAAAAAACAACTATCTTATTAATGCTTTATCAATAATCCATACTAAATTGGAAATAAAATGATGGGTAATTGACATAGCACTGTGAAAGTTGGGAAATTCGATAAATCCATTTTTAAGCACTTTTGTCATAGCTGAGTATATTATTTTCTACGTAATTTTTTTGGTATTTCTAGGTCAAAGGTTGCCTGGAGGTGCTGGGGCTTGAACCCATGATCCTTTCATCCCTAGCCAGTTGCTTTCCACTAGGCCATGGCTTCTCTGCAATTATTAGATTTTTATGTACTACTAAATTTGATTTGATCAACCTGACTTAGCCTGGGTTTCCTTTTAAGCCAACTCATGTCCACTTTTGAATCATTTGAAATCCTGAATGAAATCAAGTGAATGTATACTTACGAGGTGCAAACCTTTTAGATTTCAAAAACATGAAATAAATTATGCCTTGTTAAAATTGCCTCTTGAGCAAGAGAAGGATCATTTCATGAAGTGGTGAGAATATTTGTAAAAAAATTAAGCACAATACTAATCATATGACTTTATTTTAAATATACATTGATTTAACCTTGAACTTTTCACATTAACGACTATAAAAACATTTTTTAAAGACTCAAGAAGTTTAAGGAAATGAAGGCAATGGCTCAGATGTATTTCAACTTCTAGGCACATTTATTGAAAAGCATTAACTATGTACATGAGTGTAAGTGATCTGAATGTATCAAAACAACATCAGTGTCAAAAATTAGTGTAATGTTCATTTCACTTCACTCTTCTGGATTTATTATTAATAAAGTCTCTCTCCAAGCAGTTTACAGTGACATTTGTCTCATCAGCTTTCCTATCTGAGGTCTTTCTTCCAAACCTCTCAGCAATATTTTTATTTTGGTTTGAGGGTGCTCTATACTGAATTGTTCGCCTGTTTCTTCGGATGTCAGTCGTGAGTAGATTGAAGACCTAAATTGATGAAACTTTTACAATAAAAAAATTGCCCATGCAGGATCTCTTCATTTCTTTCTCACAAATCCCACTATCACGCAAGCTTCTAGTTTGAAAGTCCATAAATAGACTTGCACCACTGGTTATTCTCCCTTATTCTCTGACATATGGAGTCAGGGTGGTCCAGTGGGTTACACGCCCGAATACTATCCCGGCTACCCAGTTCTGACTCCCACCTGGGGTTACTTCGAAAACAAAAAAGGACCACTAACAGTCTGGCTTTTATGAACACAGTTTCGCAAGGCAAACTTTAAAAAACCCATTTATATTCCCAGCCAAAAATAAGGTTGTGTAAGCACGTTTGAATGAATTTTAAGGTGTTTACATGTGTTTTATGGCAATTTATGACAAAAATTTGCACCACTAACACCTGTATTCCGGTGAGCAACGTGTAAACAGGGGTGATACACCTGAAAGCAGGTGGATACACCTGAAAGTTTGCATACAGTGTGCCTTATTTTTTGTAGGGTTATAGCTTTCCAACATGGCTTAAATGTAAGTTTACAAAGACAGAATCATGACAACTTACCATAATAATACACAGGAGATAGTTCACATCAACTATGTAGAGTTTTCTAAAGAAACTTACTTCGTGATTTGAGTTTGTCTCGCCCCTAAGATTCCTAGATTTCCATCTGACTTTGAATCTATAATATTTTTTGGCTAAAGCAAGGCGTACATCTGCTGACATAAAGCAGTACAAAATGGATACAACAATACCCTAAAAAATAACTTGTCTTTATTTATGTATGTGAAAACTAAAAAAAAATGATTCATCTCACCTGACTACTTTGTAGAATGGCATTGATTAAAAAGTAAGCATCTTCCCAGGCACCCCCATCTTTTGGATTGATGAAGAAAATGAAGTTACTGAATCCAAGATAGCCGAACAAAACGCCAACAGCTTTCATGGCTTTCCTAAAAAATTGATTTTATATTAAGAAAACAATTGCTTCGTTTTTAGCACCTATCTATACGTTTCAAGGTTTATTAAAATCAGTCATTATTAGCTTTAGAGTTGAAAATGAAGAGAGAGACAGACACACTGAAAAATTTAAGGAAAAAGCACTACTCTTAGGTAGTTTTTACTTTTTGAACTAGACTCAATTATTGATTACTGAATTGCCATATATATCAAAAAATTAAAAAAAATCATTTTTTCAATTAAAGAGATATTTTGTGTTTGCACCTAGTTTGTGATAAATATGCTTTCTAAAATATTAATAGGCAAGAGAAAATCTTGATAGTTTATGAAATCTTAATTAGGTATAAGTCTTACCGAAAGTCATGTCAAAAATCGATTTTATGCACCTTGACATATAATCAAGATTCAAAAGATTATAAGTTAATCTTTATGTGAGTTTGTTAGTTTGTTGATTAGTGTGAGAGGATAAAATTTTGCTTTTTTCCACCTACCACCAAGATAGAGCAGTCATTCGGTCAGTTCCATGGGGGAAAACTGGACGAGCAATTTGAAGTCCGGTCAAGTAATTGACTGGACTGCAAATAACAAAATCAGATTAGGCTGTTTTTGCCTTGAAGTTTCAAAGCTTGCTTTAGATTTTTGACATATTACTTGGGGTTGCCATGGCTGAGAGGCTATAGACATTTCACTGCCTAACCCATAAAGTGTCACACAGTTTGGGCAAAAATTACACAATTGCTGTTTGCAAAAAATACAGCATTATAGAATTGTTTATTAAAAAATAAATCAACTATATCTTTTACATTGAAATATCCCAATAAATCACAATTTACCAATACTGCTGTTTACTTCAAAAAATTGCGCCAAACACAGTCATTTTTCCAGTTGGGTGAGAGCAAAAATCTAAGATTGTGAGTTCAATCCCCAGCCATCCCAGAAAATTTTCCATCCCAGATTGCAAAAAAATCAACAAGGCAGTATCTTCAGTCAGAATATAATAATAATTATTCATCTCTCACTCTCCTTTCTTTGAATATTTGGACTCAAAAGATTTTTACCTTAATTGGTCAGCTTCGGGTGTTGAATTTGCTCTGAGTTTTGTTACCAAGATCCGGACAATATTAATAAGGAAGACAAAATTGAGCTGTAAAATGTTTGAAAGGACGGTAGAACAATCAACAATGTACTTATTTAATTGTGGCAGATAATGGGTTTTAAATTTTTGTAAAGAATAACTCACAGACAATGCAACTATCATAGGTCCTGCAAGTATCCAGATATAAGTATAGTTGCTGTAACCTTTCCAACATTTGGCATCATCTTGTACTACATTGTTGGTCACAGAGAAAGGATCCACAAAGTAGTGCATTACACTGGCCCAAAGAATGACACAAAATGCAGAGAAACCTGAAGATATTTTTTTATAAGCTGGCAAAAAATAAAAGCAAGATCCTGATTAGTATTTCAGTGAATTTAGATTTACTGAAACTTTAACAATCAACATTGTATTTATTTAATTGTGGCAGATAATGAGCCCTAAATATAAGATTAGAATTGAATTGAATTGATCAGCAGGGAGAAATTGGATTCAATTTTAAGTCTGAAAGACACTGAATGACTTTTCTGAGCCAGAATTTTTACAGAGGCAAGTCTTTGGGGAAACTTATCATTTAAATAACTATACATCTTCTCTAAAGACATTAAATGCTCATTTCTTCCTTCTAAAAGCTTCTTGCCTCAAAATACATTTAAGCTAGAATTCTTCTAAAACAGGTGTTCAAGATATGTTTGAAAGCTTTTGAATTTATTATTACACTCATATGACAAAAAAAAGTACAAAATAAGCCTTGAAACTCTCACAATTTAAGTTTGCATTTAGGCATTTCTTTCAAATGTTACAAAGAAAAAAACATGCGTTGTTAATTAAATGACTAAATTTAATCTTAGTTTAGATATTGAAGCAAACTTTAAAAAGTCTTTACCAAAATGAAATTCTTAAGTAAACCTATCTTTTTTACATCAACTTTTTACTAGTTGTCAGCATATCAATCTTCAAATCAGCAAAATTATTGTAAGAAAGCAACTTGCAAGGCTTAATTAACCTTGCTATAAAAGACGAAAAAACTGTCCATCTGGTTTTGATGTCAATTAGAATTTTTATAAATCATTAAGATTTGCGTTCATTAATTACCCCATCCTAAAGAGTGGAAAAATTTGAAGGGAGCGTCGGAATTGAAGATGTTGACTGTTATGCGAGAATGCAAGTAGAATCCTTCATTAAACAACCAATTTGTAGAAGAAAGCTTTAAAAAATTTAGAACTTTCATCATCCTTACTGCTCATGTTCATTTCGAAGAAAAACTTACTTGGGCAAACATCTTTAGACACAGAAGAATTTTGCATCCCCATTCCTGGAAATTTAGTTTGAGAGGGTAATTCATATGTACAAATTATGCTTCAAAGAGAAAATGAAACTTTATTACAGTCAATCACAACATAGTTCATAGAAGAATATAGACCTTAACATTCAAAATATCTGCTCATAAAAAACATCAAAGCAGATTTTTGTTAATGATATTTATTCTTGATATTCTTAGTCTAGTCTACAAAGACTCATAAATGTTTGATGGATTGATGCATTGCTTTCATTAAGAGAGTTGATTATTCCAACAACACATCAATTTAATGACTTTTACAATAATTTCTTGAATGAATAATGGTTATTTTTTTCAGTCAGTTGAAGTTTTGAAGTATTCCTGGAAATTTAGTTTGAGAGGGTAATTCATATGTACAAATTATGCTTCAAAGAGAAAATGAAACTTTATTACAGTCAATCACAACATAGTTCATAGAAGAATATAGACCTT
>Ga0194133_10004737_pt1 | contig 17873 bp, 16 predicted proteins | sample TA2KigOf40mmetaG_FD_155448 | JGI IMG/M metagenome (GOLD analysis project Ga0194133, IMG submission 155448) | Freshwater microbial communities from Lake Tanganyika, Tanzania - TA2015055 Kigoma Offshore 40m | ecosystem: Environmental > Aquatic > Freshwater > Lake | place: Tanzania: Lake... | reverse complement strand
CGAGCGTCACGAGAACGAGCTGCACGGCGAGGATCATCGCGCAGAGCGCGATCGTGTTCGCGAAATAGCGGCCGAAGGGGGCGGCTTCCCACGCGGCGGCGAAGTTCAGCAGCGTCAGCGGCGCGAAGGCCTCGAAGCGGGCCTGGAACTCAGGCGGGTGGAACGCGGTCCAGGCGGCGTAGATCAGCGGCAGGAACCACAGCAGCCCGAGCAGCCAGGCGGCGCCGGTCTCGAAGACACGCCAGAAACCGCGCGACTCCATCAGGTTGCCGCCAGCGGGCTCGCTCATCGGTAGTGGATCCTCTTCTCGAGGAAGAAATACTGGCCGAGCGCCAGCAGCGCCAGCAGCGCCAGGAGCACCATGGTCAGCGCTGCGCCGTAGGCGGTGTCCCAGAACTTGAAGGCGACCTCGTAGATGTAGAACAGCAGAAGCGAGCTGGCGTTGTCGGGGCCGCCCCTGGTGATCGCCACCACGTGGTCGACCAGCCGGAAGGAGTTGATCACGGCGTTCACCAGCACGAACAGCGTCGTCGGCATCAGCAGCGGGAAGATCACGCGCCGGAAGAAGTACCAGCGCGACGCGCCTTCCAGCGCCGCGGCATCGGCGAGCGCCGGCGGGACCTGCTGGAGCGCGGCAAGGTAGAAGATCATGAAGAAGCCTGCTTCCTTCCAGATCGTCATCACCATGAGCGCGCCCAGCACCGTGTCGCGCTCGCCCAGCCAGTTGGTGGCGCCGAACCCGAGGCTGCGCGCCACCTGGTCGATCAGCCCATAGTCGGGCGTGTAGAAGAACAGCCAGATGTTCGCGACCGCGATCATCGGCAGGACCGTGGGCGCGAAATAGGCCATGCGCAGGAAGCCGCGGCCGGCGAGCCTCTGGTTGACCCACAGCGCCATCAGGATGGCCAGCACGACCGAAGCCGGGATGGTGACGAGCGCGTAGAGGAGATTGTTCCATAGCGCCTGCAGGAACACCGGGTCCTCCAGCATCGTGCGGTACTGGTCGAGGCCGACGAAGCGCGCCGGTCGCCGGGCCTTCGGCGTGGTGTGCAGCGAATGCCAGAAGGTGGCGACCGCCGGCAGGTGCGTGAAGGCTCCCAGCAGGAGCGCGGCCGGCAGCAGCAGCAGCCAGCCATGGATGTTGGCGGAGAGCCGCGTCATGCGGGTCGGCATCCCCGTCCGCCGCGCGGCGGACGGGGATGCCGGGGCCGTCACTTGAAGGGGCGCAGGATGCGGTCGGCCTCGCGCTGGGCGTCTCGCATCGCCTGGTCGGCGGGCCTGGTGCCGGTGAGCGCGGCCTGCAGTCCGTCATTGAGCGCCTTCACCACGCGCTGGTTCTCGTGGGTGGAGAACTCGGCCCAGGCATGCGGCAGCTGGTCGCGCGCGACCGCAGCCGCCCGGAAGCCGGCGACGTACTGCTTCATGCGCGCGGTCTCGAAGGCCGCCGGCGACACGGCGACGTAGCCGGTGTCGATGCCCCATTGCGCCGCGCGCTCCGGCTCGGTCACCCATTTCGCGAACTTGAGCGCCGCGGCGCGCTGCGCCGGCGTCGCCTTCTTGAACACGTAGATGTTCCCGCCGCCGGTCGGCGAGCCCAGGCGCTTGTTCGCCGGCATCATGCCGACGCCGAAATCGAACTTCGCGTTGGTGCGGATGTTGGTGAGGTTGCCGGTGGTCGTCCAGATGATCGCCACCTTGCGCTGGAAGAAATCCTGCGGCGTCGTGCCCCATTCGACGATGCCCGGCGGATGGATCTGGTGCCTGCGGCTGAGGTCGACCCAGTATTGCAGCGCCTCGATCACGCCCGGCCGGTCGAAATAGACCTCGTTGCCGGCGGCGTTCATGAGCCGCGCGTCGTTCTGCGTCGTCAGGGCCTGGAACAGCCAGTAGGGGAAACCGGAGCTCGGGATTGACACGCCCCATTGCGTGATGTTGCCCGCCGCGTCCTTCTTGGTCAGCCTGCGGCCCATCTCGACCAGCTCCGCCCAGGTCGCGGGCGGCTTCTCGGGATCGAGGCCCGCTTCCTTGAAGAGCTCCTTGTTCCAGTACTGCACGATGGTCGAGCGCTGGAAGGGGATACCCCAGGTCTTGCCGCCGGTCTGGCTGTTCTCGAGGAAGCTTGGATAGAAGCCCGCGATCCAGGCCTTGTCCGCGGCGGTGTCCGAGATCTCCTCGAACGGGACGATCGCGTCCTCGTCGATCAGCGTGAACATGTCGGTGGACAGCAGGATCGCCAGATGCGGCGGCTCGCCGCCCTTGAGCGCGGTCAGCGTCTTGGTGATCGTGTCCTGATAGGAGCCGGTATAGACCGGCTTGATCCTGATCCCTGGGTTTTCCTTCTCGAAATCCGCGGCCATCTGGTCGATCAGCTTCGGGATCGGACCACCGACCGCGATCGGATAGTAGAACTGGAGCTCCTGGGCGTCCGCGCGCGCGCCCGAGAAGGCGCCGAGCGCGGCGAGCGCGATTCCCGCGAGCCAGCTGCGTCGAGTGCTTGCCATGGGTATTTCCTTTCCTCGGGGCGGATGATCAGCGGGCGACGCGCAGCCCCGTCCGCGCGTCGAAGAGATGGAGTGCGGCCGCCGGTAGCGCGACGCGCACGTGGCTGCCGGCGGCGTGGCCGAGCTGGCCCGGTGCCCGCAGCGAGAGGGTCTCCGCGCCGATGCGGCAGGCGAGCACCGTGTCGGCGCCGAGATATTCGGCGGCGACGATTTCGGCCTCGATGCCGCCGGCATCGGCAAGCACGACCGACTCGGGACGGATCCCCGCCACCAGGCCCTGCCCGGGGCCGGGCAGCAATGCCGGGCCGGTCGTGCCGCGGATCACCGGGCCGGCGGGACTGTCAGCGAGCTGGAGCAGGTTCATCGGCGGCATGCCGATGAAGCGCGCGGCGAAGCTCGTCGCCGGGGCCGCGTAGAGTTCCGCCGGCGGTGCGTCCTGCTCGACGCGCCCGCCGCGCATCAGCACCACCCGGTCCGCCATCGTCATCGCCTCGACCTGGTCGTGCGTCACGTAGACGAGGGTGATGCCGAGCTGGCGCTGCAGCGCCCGGATCTCGCGGCGCATCTCCTGGCGCAGCTGGGCGTCGAGGTTGGAGAGCGGTTCGTCCATCAGGCAGACCGGCGTCTCGGCGACGATCGCGCGGCCCAGCGCGACGCGCTGCTGCTGGCCGCCGGAGAGCTGCGAGGGCTTGCGCTCGAGCAGGCCGCCGAGTCCGAGCAGCGAGGCGGCGCGCTCCAGCCTGCGCTCGCGCTCCTCGCGCGGCAGGCGGCGCACGCGCAGCCCGAAGACGATGTTCTCCGCGACCGAGAGATGCGGGAACAGCGCATAGCTCTGGAACACCATCGACACGCCGCGCGCCGAGGGCGGCAGGGCGGTGACGTCGCGGCCGTCGATCAGGATGCGTCCCGCGCTCGCCCCCTCGAGGCCGGCGACGAGGCGCAGCGTCGTCGACTTGCCGCAGCCCGAGGGCCCCAGAAGGACGACGAAGGATCCCGCTGGCACGCGCAGGCTCACGTCATCGACCGCGGTGGTATCGCCCCAACGCTTGCTCACGCCTTCGAGAACGATCTCGGACAATTGAATCCCCCGGCGCCATGCTGGATGCGCGCGTCGCATGAAACCCGCATGTCCATCTCGTGACAAGCGCGCGATGCAGGCCTCAGAAGAGGCTGGCCTGCCTCTCGTCGCCCGATGGCGGCCGGAAGAGCGACGCGTCGAGCGGCTGGCGCTCGCGCCCGAGGCCGAGTCGCTTGCTGGCCAGGCGGAAGCGGCGCGCGACCAGCGCGGCCTCCTCGCCCTCGCCGACGATGCGCGCGCCGAAGCGCGGGTCGTTGAGCGCGCCGCCGCGCATGCGCGCGACGCGCGCGAGCACGCGCGCCGCCTTGAGCGGCTCGTGTGCCTCCAGCCACTCGCGGAAGAGGTCCTTCACCTCGTGCGGCAGGCGCAGCATCGTGTAGCCCGCCGCCCGCGCGCCTGCGCGCGCCGCGGCCTCGAGCATCGGCTCAAGCTCGTGGTCGGTGAGCGCGGGGATCAGCGGCGCCGTCATCACGCCCACGTCGACCCCGGCGGCGGCGAGCCCCGCGATCGCCTCGAGGCGGCGCGCGGGGGAGGCGGCGCGCGGCTCGAGCCGGCGCGCGAGGCCGCGGTCGAGCGTCGTCAGGGACACGAAGACCCGCGCGAGGCGCTTGCGCGACATCGGGCCGAGGATGTCGGCGTCGCGCAGCACCAGCGCCGACTTTGTGACGATCGTCACCGGATGGTCCTGCGCGGCGAGCAGCTCGATCAGCGCGCGGGTGATGCGCAGCCCGCGCTCGGCGGGCTGGTACGGGTCGGTGTTGGTGCCGAAGGCGATCGGCGCGGGGCGGTAGCCGGGCCTCGCGAGCTCGGCGCGCAGCAGCCGCGCGGCGTCGGGCTTGAAGAAGATCCGCGTCTCGAAGTCGAGCCCCGCCGAGAGGCCGAGCCAGCCATGGGTCGGGCGCGCATAGCAGTAGACGCAGCCATGCTCGCAGCCGCGATAGGGGTTGATCGAGCGGTCGAACGGGATGTCCGGCGAGTCGTTGCGCGCGATGATGCTGCGGCTGGCGTCGGGCGACAGCGTGGTCGCCGGCCCCGGCGCGTCCTCGTCCTCGCTGGGCGCGGCCGTCGCCCAGCCATCGTCGATCGCGACGCGGCGATGCGCCTCGAAGCGACCATCGGGGTTGGAGATCGCGCCGCGGCCCTTGCGGGCGCGGGCGGGGAACTCGTGGTCCATGGGCTCGAAGTCTAGGCTGGCGACGAGAACAAATAAAGAACGCTTTGCCGCGCGGGGCGGGGCGTCAGAACAGCCTTGGTCGCCAGATCGTCGTCTGCCGGAAAGTCCGGTCCTCGAGGTCGAGCGAAGTCTGCACCGCGTAGCTTGCGAGCTCTTCGATGCCGCTGTCCGGCATGTAGCCGCGGCCGGGATCCGCGATCAGCACCTCGGCGCCCGCGAGCATACAGCGCCTGATCCAGGCGGTGGTGCGGTCGCCCATCTCCGCCTGGTAGTAGACGTCGCCGGCGATGACAACGTCGGCTGGCGAGCCGCGCCGCGAGAGCGGGTCCCCGCCGTCGAGCTCGATCTCGACGCCGTTGCGCCGCGCGTTGAGCGCGATCGCGCTCAGCGCCAGCGGGTCGATGTCGCAGGCGACGACGCGCGCGGCGCCCGCGCGCGCCGCCGCGATCGCGTCGATGCCGCTTCCGGCGGCGAAGACGAAGACGCTCTGCCCGCGCACGGCGTCGGGGTTGTCGAGCAGGAACCGCGCGAGCGCCTGCCCGCCGGGCCAGGCGAAGGCCCAGTAGGGCGGCTCGATCCCGCGCTGGGCCATGGCGTCTTCCGTCATGTGCCAGAGCGGCGTGATCTCCGCGGCGAGCAGCAGCTCGATCTCCGGCACCAGCGCGACATGGCCGGGCGAGGTATGCGCCAGCACGAAGGCGTCGCGCTCCGCCGGTGTCATGCCGCTCGCGCCGCGACGATGCCGGCAAGCAGGATCCAGCCGACGAAGCGGTTGGAGCGGAACGTCGCGAGGCAGTCGGCGGGGCTGTCGGTGTCGACGCGCCATGCCTGCCACGCCATCTGCGCGGTCGCCGACGCGAGCGCGACCCAGAAGGGCCAGGAGAGGCCGGCGGCATGGCCGGCCGCCCCGAACAGGACCGCCGCCGCGGCGTAGAAGGCGAAGAGGGCCGGGCGCGTGCGGTCGCCCAGTCGCCGCGCGGAGGATTTCACGCCGACGAGCGCGTCGTCCTCCTTGTCCTGGTGCGCGTAGATCGTGTCGTAGCCCAGCGTCCATGCGATGCCGCCGGCGTAGAGCAGCAGCGCCGGGGCGCCGAGTGCGCCCGTGGCCGCGGTCCAGCCCATCAGCGCGCCCCAGTTGAAGGTCAGGCCGAGGAAGAATTGCGGCCACCAGGTCACGCGCTTCATCAGCGGATAGGTGAAGACCAGGAGGAGCGACGCGACGCCGAGCGCGATCGTCGTCGCGTCGAAGACGAGCAGGATGGCGAGCCCGGCGAGGAGCTGCGCGGCGAGGAAGGCGATCGCGCCGCGCGGCGTCACCGCGCCGGAGGGGATCGGGCGGTCGGCGGTGCGCGCGACGCGGCCGTCGAAGTCGCGGTCGACGATGTCGTTGTAGGTGCAGCCCGCGCCGCGCATCACGAAGGCGCCGACGGCGAAGAGCAGCAGGAAGCCGGGCGGGGGCAGGCCCGGCGATGCGAGCGCGAGGCCCCACCAGCACGGGAAGAGTAGGAGCCACGTGCCGATCGGCCGGTCGGCGCGCATCAGCCGCGCGAAGGGCTGCGCGGCGCGCGGGAGGTAGCGCGTGATCCAGCTCTCGCGCGGGATGTCGGAGGCCGTGGCCGTGCTCACGGCGCGTGAGATACCAGCGTGGCGCGGGCGAGCGCCAGCCCCGTCGCGCGCAGGCCGCCTATGCGCGGTGCTGGACGGGCTTCAGGTTCGGGAAGACGGCGAGCACCTCGGGGTCGAAGTCGCCGCGCGGGACCGGGTCGCGCCTGAAGTTCCCGTGGTCGTCGCGGCCGCGCACAAGCGTCGCCCAGGGCTGGTCGCCGCGCTGGCGCACATGCGGCGCGACGTAGCGTATCGCGTAGCCGTAGCGCCGCGTCGCAGAGCGGTTCGGCGGCGAGCCATGCACGATCTTCACGTGGTGCAGCGACATCTGCCCCTCGTCGAGCAGCAGGCTCCGTCCCTGGCCGGGATCGACGTCGACCGCGATCTCCTCGTGGGTGAAGAGCATGTTGGCGCTGCCGGGGCTCGACTTCGCATGCGGGAACTGCGGCGCGCGATGCGTGCCCGGCACCACCTGCATGGCGCCGTTCTCGAGCGTGCTCGGCGCGAAGGCGACCCAGGCGGAGACGACGTCGTCAGGCTCGAGGCCCCAGTAGTACGAATCCTGGTGCCAGGCGACATAGGCGTCGTCGCGCGGCTCCTTCACGAACAGGCTCGACGACCAGCAGAGGATGTCCGGCCCGATCACCGACTCGACGGCGTCGAGGATGCGCGCGTCGTGGACGAGGTCGTAGAGGACGCGCAGCTTGAGGTGGCCCTTGTTGCGCAGGATGAGGGTCGCCTTCTCGCCCGAGGCGCGCTCCCATTCCTCGATCGCGTCGCGATGCCGCCTTGCCTCGTCGCGCGACAGGCAGTCGAGGGGATGCAGGTAGCCGTCGCGGCGATAGGCCTCGACCTGTGCCGGCGCGAGATGGTTGCCCATGCCGATGTCCTTCCCGCTGGCGATGCTGCCATGCGCCGCCGCGCCTGTCGCCGGGGAACGCGGCGCGCATCGGCGCGTTCTGCGCCGGGGGGAAGGGCGGCGCGCGGCGCGCCGTCGCCCGCCCGCGAGGAGGAGCGAGGGATGCCGATCGGCAAGGTCAAGTGGTTCGACCCGCGAAAGGGCTTTGGCTTCATCGAGCCGGAGGCGGGCGGCAAGGACGTGTTCGTGCACGTCTCCGCGGTGGAGCGCGCCGGGCTCTCCACCCTCGCCGAGGGGCAGCGCCTGTCCTACGACGTCACGGAGCAGCGCGGGAAGCCGGCGGCGGAGAACCTCAAGCCCCTCTGAGCGCGCGCCGCGGCGTCCCGTCGCGCGGCCCGCGCGGTCGCGGGGCCTCGCCGCAGGACAAGGTGACGCAGCGACGCGCCTCCCGTCCCGGCGCTCAATGCGCCTGCCGGCGCCGATGCCGGAAGGGAGGCACGCGCCGCCATGAAGGAAGCAAGCGCCGAGCTCCGCCTTCACCTCGTCGCGGCGATGGGCGAGCCGTCGCGCCGCGAGGCGTTCGACGACCCGCTCGATGCGATCGTCGCGGACCACTACCGCATCCGCGCGATGCTCGGCCTCGCAAAGATTCTGGCGCGCGGCCGCGCGACGCCGCGCGTGCGCGAGATCACCGCGCGCGCCCTGCTCGCCTTCCTGCGCGTCGACCTCGACCGCCACCTCGCGGACGAGGAGACGCTGTTCTTCCCGATGCTGGAGCAGCGCCTCGCCCCCTCCGACCTGCTCGACCCAAGCCTGCGCCAGATGGCGGCCCAGCACGCCTCGACCCGCGCGGCGGCGTCGCTGCTGGCCGAGGAATTCGCGCGCGTCGCCGATGATCCGGCGCCGCCACCGGGCGCTTGGCTGAGGCTCTGCATGTCGGAGTTCGCGCAGGCGAAGCAGCGGCACATCGCGATCGAGAACGCGATGGTGCTGCCGCTGGCGCGCGCACGGCTGACGCCGCGCGACTGGGGCGCGCTGGAGCGCGGGCTCGCCGCGCGGCGCGGCGCGCCAGCGCGGCTTCCCGCCTAGGCGCGGCGCCGCCTCGCGATGGTGCTGGCCCGCGCGGCGGATCCGCGCTAGCCCTTCGCCATGGACGAGAAGACGGCCCGGCCGGGCGTCCGCCTGCATTGCGCCGCGCCGCTCGCCGCGGGCGAGCCGGTCGAGCTCGGCGAGGCGCGCGCGCACTACCTGCGCAACGTTATGCGCATGCGCGCGGGCGACGAGATCGGCCTGTTCGACGCGGCGCACGGCGAATGGGCCGCGCGCGTCGAGTCGCTCTCGCGCTCCTCCTGCGTCGCCGTCCCCGTCGCCGCGCTGCGCCCGCCGGCGGCGGAGGACGGTCCCTGGCTGTGCTTCGCGCCGATCAAGCGCGCGCGGCTTGACGCCATGGTGGAGAAGGCGACGGAGCTCGGCGCATCGCGCCTCGTGCCCGTCTTCACGCGCCACACGGCGATGGAGCGCGTCAACGTCGAGCGCCTCGCCGCGATCGCGACCGAGGCCGCGGAGCAGTGCGAGCGCCTTTCCGTCCCGGAGATCTCGGCGCCGGCGACGCTCGAGGGCCTGCTCGCCGGCTGGCCCGCCGGCCGCGTGCTGGTCGTCGCCGACGAGAGCGGCGGCGGCGTGCCGATCGCCTCGGCGCTGGCGGGCGCCAGCGGCCCGCTCGCGATCCTGGCCGGCCCGGAGGGCGGGTTCGCGCGCGCCGAGCTTGACGCGCTGGCGCGCGCTGTGTTCGTTCGTCGCGTCGGCCTCGGGCCGCGCATCCTCAGGGCAGATACCGCGGCGATCGCCGCGCTCGCCATCCTCCAGGCCCTCGCGGGCGACGGCACCATCGCGCCGCGCGCGACGTGGCGGGACCGGGACGGCATCATCTACGGAGCCTAGCTTGTCCGCACCACCGACCACCCAGGGCGAACCCATCGAGGGCCGCAGTCAGCTCGTCGAGTACCTCGCCGCCGGCTCGAAGCCGCGCGAGCAATGGCGCATCGGCACCGAGCACGAGAAGTTCGTCTTCCGCCTCTCGGACCTCCGCCGCCTGCCCTACGAGGGCGAGGGCGCGACGATCCGCGGCCTGCTCGAGGGGCTCGCCACGCGCCATGGCTGGACGCCGGTCGAGGAGGCAGGCAAGCCCATCGCCCTCACCCAGGGCCGCGCGAGCGTGACGCTCGAGCCGGGCGGGCAATTCGAGCTCTCGGGCGCGCCGCTGGAGACCATCCACCAGACCTGCGACGAGGTGAGCCGCCACCTCGTCGAGTGCAAGGACGTCTGCGCCGGGCTCGGCGCGGGCATGCTCGGCCTCGGCTTCGACCCGAAATGGGCGCGCGAGGAGGTGCCCTGGATGCCGAAGGGGCGCTACGCGATCATGCGCGACTACATGCGCAAGAAGGGACGCCTGGGGCACGACATGATGCTGCGCACCTGCACCGTGCAGGTGAACCTCGACTACGCGTCCGAGGCGGACATGGTGCGCAAGTTCCGCGTGTCGCTGGCGCTGCAGCCGGTGGCGACGGCGCTGTTCGCCAACTCGCCCTTCCGCGACGGCGCGCCGAGCGGGCTGCTGTCGACGCGCAGCCATGTCTGGACCGACACGGATCCCGACCGCACCGGCATGCTCGGCTTCGTCTTCGACGAGGGCTTCGGCTTCGAGCGCTACGTCGACTACATCTGCGACGTGCCGATGTACTTCGTGTATCGCGGCGGCAGGTACCTCGACTTCAGCGGCCGCAGCTTCCGCGACTTCGTCGCCGGCCGCTTCAACGCCGAGTTCGGCGACGTGCCGCGCATCACCGACTACGTCGACCACCTGACCACGGCCTTCCCCGAGGTCAGGCTGAAGAAGTTCCTCGAGATGCGCGGCGCCGATGGCGGTCCGTGGAAGCGGATCTGCGCGCTGCCGGCCTTCTGGGTCGGCCTGCTCTACGACGACGGCGCGCTCGACGCGGCCTGGGACCTCGTCAGTGACTGGAGCGTCGCGGAGATGGAGGCGATGCGCGCGGACGCGCCGCGCCTCGGCCTGCGCACGCCGTTCCGCAAGGGCAGCCTGCAGGACGTCGCGCGCCGCGCCGTGTCCATCGCGGTCGAGGGCCTGCGCGCGCGCCGGCGCATGAACCGCATGGGCGATTCCGACGAGACGCATTTCCTCAACCCGCTGGTCGAGATCGCGCAGAGCGGGGTCACGCCGGCGGAACTCCTGCTCGAGCGCTTCCACGGCCCGTGGAAGGGCATCGTCGACCCGGCCTATGTCGAGGAAGCCTACTGACGGCGCCTCGCCTGCGCGCCACTCAGGCCCGCAGCCGCGCGTTCGACGGATCCCACGGCGATTCGCCGATCACCGTCGCGCGATGGGCCTTGCCCAGGATGGTGACCTCTAGCTCGGTGCCTTCCGCGGCGCAGTCCGGCCGCAGCATGGCCAGCGCCAGCGACTTGCCCACGCGCCATCCGTAGCCGCCGGAGGTGCAGCGCCCGACCATCTCGCCGCCGCGGCGGATCGGCTCCGAGCCGCGCGCGTCGGCGTCCGTCACGCCGTGGACCTCGAGCGTGGCGAAGCGGTTGGCGAAGCCGCGCGCCTGCCAGGCGAGCATCGCGTCGCGGCCGACGAAGGCGCCCTTGGCTGGCTGCACGAAGCGGTCGAGGCCGGATTCCAGCGCCGCGTACTCGATCGACAGCTCGCGCGGGATCAGCCGGTAGGACTTCTCGAGGCGCATCGAATCCATCGCGCGGATGCCGAACGGGCGCAGCTCGTGGCGCCGGCCTGCCTCGGCGAGGATGTCGAAGATCGTGTTCTGCATCTCGATCGGGTGGTGCAGCTCCCAGCCCAGCTCGCCTACGAAGTTGACGCGCAGCGCCTGCGCCTGCGCGTGGCCGATGTCGATCAAGCGCCCGGTGAGCCAGGGGAAGGCCGCGTTCGACAGGTCGGCGTCGGTGACCTCCTGCAGCAGCGCGCGTGACCGCGGGCCGGCGACGACCAGCACGCCGTGCTGCGTTGTCACCTTCTGCAGCTCGACGCTGCCGTCGCGCGGCATGCGCCGGCGCAGCTGCTCCCAGTCGTGGCGCTCGTAGGCGCCGGCGGACACGAGGTAGAATTCCTGCGGCCCGCGGCGGTGGACGGTGAACTCCGAACGCACGCCGCCATTCGCCGAGAGCAGGTGGCAGAGCGCGATGCGCCCCGTGGCCCTGGGCAGGCGATTGGCGAAGAGCCCGTCGAGCCAGGCCTCCGCGCCCGGGCCGCGGACCTCGAACTTCGCGAAGGCGCTCATGTCGAGCAACCCGACCTTCTCCGCGACGTGGCGGCATTCCGCGCCGGCGAACTCGAAATGGTTGGAGCGCCGGAAGCTCCATCTCTCGCGCGGCCGCTCGCCCGGCGCCGCCGGCGGGTGGTTGTCGCGCAGCAGCGTGTCCGGCTTCGCGAGCGCGGCCTCGTCGAGGCCGTAGCCCGGGGGCGCGAACCAGTTCGGCCGCTCCCAGCCATAGACCGAGCCGAACACCGCGCCGAGGTCGCGCATGCGCTCGAAGCAGGGCGAGCGCCTGAGCGGGCGGGCCGCCGCGCGCTCCTCGTCGGGGTAGTGGATCGAGAAGACGTTCGCGTAGGCCTCCTCGTTCTTGCGCCGGAGGTAGCCGCGCGCGGCATGGGGGCCGAAGCGGCGGGGATCGACGCCCATCATGTCGATCGAGGGCTCGCCCTCGACGATCCACTCCGCGAGCTGCCAGCCCGCGCCGCCCGCCGCGGTGACGCCGAAGCTGTGGCCCTCGTTCAGCCAGAAGTTCGGGACGTCCCAGGCCGGCCCGACGATCGGGCTGCCATCGGGCGTGTAGGCGATGGCGCCGTTGTAGACCTTCTTGATGCCGACCTCGCCGAAGGCGGGCACGCGCGCGATCGCGGACTCGATGTGCGGCGCGAGCCGGTCTAGGTCCTCCTGGAAGAGCTCGTACTCGCTGTCGGCGCCCGGCCCGTCAACGTAGCAGGCCGGCGCGCCCGCCTCGTAGGGCCCGAGGATCAGGCCGCCATTCTCCTCGCGCATGTACCAGGAGGAATCGGACTCGCGCAGCACGCCCATCTCGGGCAGGCCGCGGCGATGGCGCTCGACGATCGCGGGATGGGGCTCGGTGACAATGTACTGGTGCTCGACCGGGATCACCGGCACGTCGATGCCGACCATCGCGCCGGTGCGGCGCGCGAAGTTCCCCGTCGCCGAGACGACGTGCTCGCAGGCGATGTCGCCGCGGTCGGTCCGCACGAGCCATTCGCCGCTGGCGCGGCGCTCGATCGCCAGCACGGTGGTGTTGCGGTTGATCTCCGCGCCGCGCGCGCGCGCGCCCTTCGCCAGCGCCTGCGTCAGGTCCGCGGGCTGGATGTAGCCGTCCTCGGGATGGCGGATGGCGCCGAGGATCCCGTCGACCTCGCAGAGCGGCCAGATCTCCCGGACCTGAGCGGGCGTCAGCAGCTCGACCCTGACGCCGATCGTCTCGGCGACGCCGGCGTAGAACATGTACTCGTCCCAGCGGTCCCTGGTCCGCGCGAGGCGGATGTTGGAGACCTGGCGGAAGCCGACGCCCTGCCCGGTCTCCGCCTCGAGCGTGCGGTAGAGCGCGACCGAGTACTTGTGGATCTGGCCGACCGAGTAGCTGAGGTTGAAGAGCGGCAGCAGCCCCGCCGCGTGCCAGGTCGAGCCGGAGGTCAGCTCGCGCCGCTCCACCAGCACGCTGTCGGTCCAGCCCTTGCGCGCGAGGTGGTAGAGCGCGGACACGCCCACCACGCCGCCGCCGATCACCACCGCCCGCGCATGCGTCCTCATCGTCGCGTCCCCCTCGGGCCTGTCAGTGCGTCGCGTCGGGCATCGAGGCCTTGCGGCGCTCGATGAACTCGCGCAGCGCCTCGTCGACGCCCGGGTCGATCGGCGGCGCCTCGTATTCGGCGAGCATGCGCTTCCACAGCGCGTTGGCGCGGCGCGGCGCGTCGAGCGCGCCCTCGGCCTCCCACTGCTCGACCGAGTTATTGTCGGCCACCGAGGAGCGGTAGAAGGCGCTCTCGAAATTGGCCTGCGTGTGCGCGCAGCCGAGGAAGTGCCCGCCCGGCGCCACCTCGCGGAAGGCCTCGAAGGCCTGCGCGTTCTCCGACATGTCGATGCCGCCCGCGAGTACGTGCGTCATCCCGAGCTGGTCGAGGTCCATCGCGAACTTCTCGTAGGAGGATGCGAGGCCGCCCTCCATCCAGCCCGCCGCGTGCAGCACGAAGTTCGTGCCGGCGAAGAGCGTTGGCAGCAGCGTCTGCGCGCTCTCGTAGGCCGCCTGCGCGTCCGGCACCTTCGAGGCGCAGAGCGAGCCGCCGGTGCGGAAGGGAAGGCCGAGGCTGCGCGCGAGCTGGCCGGCGCCGTAGATGGCGAGCGCGGCCTCGGGCGTGCCGAAGGTGGGCGCGCCGGACTGCATGGACAGCGTCGACACGAAGGTGCCGAAGATCACCGGCGCGCCCGGCCGCACGAGCTGCGTGAAGGCGACGCCCGCCAGGATCTCGGCCAGCGCCTGGGTGAGCGTCCCGGCAACCGTCACCGGGCTCATCGCGCCGGAGAGGATGAAGGGCGTGATGATCGTCGCCTGGTTCGCCGCCGCGTAGGCCTCGGCCGCGCCGAGCATCGCGGAGTCCCAGACCAGCGGCGAGTTCGCGTTGATGAGGCTGGTGCAGACGGTATTGGCCTCCAGGAAGTCCTGGCCGAACAGGATGCGGCACATCTCGATCGTGTCGCGCGCGCGGTCGGGATGCGTGACCGAGCCCATGAACGGCTTGTCGGACCAGCGCATGTGCGCATAGACCATCTCGAGATGGCGCTTGTTGACCGGCAGGTCGACGGGCTCGCACACCGTCCCGCCGGAGTGGTGCATGAAGGGGCTCGCATAGGCGAGCTTCACGAAGTTGCGGAAGTCCTCGATCGTGCCGTAGCGCCGCCCGCCATCGAGGTCGTGGACGAAGGGCGAGCCATAGACCGGCGCAAAGACGAGGCTATCGCCGCCGATCCTGACGCTGCGCGCGGGATTGCGCGCGACCTGCACGTATTCGCGCGGCGCCGTGGAGGCGAGCTTGCGCGCGAGGCCGCGCGGGAAGCGCACGCGCACGCCCTGCACGTCGCAGCCCGCGTCGCGGAAGCGGGCGAGGGCGGAGGGATAGTCGCGGAACTCGATGCCGACCTCCTCGAGCAGGCGCTCGGCATTCGCCTCGATCGTCGCGATCGCCTCCGGCGAAAGGATCTCCGTCGTCGGCACGCGGCGCTGGATCCACGGCACGGAAGCGGCGCGCGCCTGCAGGCGCTGCGCGCGCCGGGCCTCGCGCCCGCGGCGGCCCTCGCGCGACGTCGCTGCCTTCTCCTCGCCCTGTGCCATGCGCTCTCCCGCGGGTCGCCGACCCGGATCCGTCATTCCGCTGCAACAATGCCTCTTGCCGCGACCGCGCGCCATTGGCTAGGGCGCAAACTATGCGCGCGCGCAACGAGGACATCGAGGAGTTCGACTTCGTCGTGGTCGGATCCGGCTCCGCCGGCTCGGTCCTCGCCAGCCGCCCGTCGGAGGACCGGCGATCCAGGGCGCTCGTGCTCGAGCATGGCGGCAGCGACAGGTCGGTCTTCATCCAGATGCCGAGCGCGCTGGCCATCCCGATGAATTCGCCCCGCTACGACTGGGGCTAACGCACCGAGCCCGAGCCCGGCCTTGACGGCCGCAGCCTCCATTGCCCGCGCGGCAAGGTGATCGGCGGCTCGTCCTCGATCAACGGCATGGTCTATGTCCGAGGCAACCCGCTCGACTTCGACGGCTGGGCCGGGCTGGGCACGACGGGCTGGGCCTATCGCGACGTGCTGCCCCATTTCCGGCGCGCTGAGACGCGCGCGGGGGGGCGACGAATGGCGCGGCGCCGACGGGCCGCTCCACACGAGCTACGGGTGGCTCGCGAACCCGCTCTTCCGCGCCTTCGTCGATGCGGGTCGCCAGGCGGGATATGCCGAGAGCGAGGACCTCAACGGCTTTCGCCTGGAGGGCTTCGGACGCCTCGACATGACCGTGCATCGCGGGCGCCGATGGTAGGCGGCGAACGCCTACCTGCGCCCGGCGCTGCGTCGCCCGAAACTCGAGCTGCGCACGCATTGCCTTGCCTCGCGCGTGGTCTTCGACGGCCGGCGCGCGACCGGCGTCGCCTATCGCCGCCGCGGCGCGGAGCATGTCGTGCGCGCGCGGCGCGAGGTCATCCTCTGCGGCGGCCCGGTCAACTCGCCGCAGCTGCTCGAGCTCTCGGGCGTCGGCGGGCCCGCCGAGCTGGCGCGCCACGGCATCGCGCCGGTGCATGCGCTCGCCGGCGTCGGCGAGAACCTGCAGGACCACCTCGAGTTCTACTTCCAGTTCGCCTGCACCCAGCCCATCACCCTCTATTCCTCTCTGGGGCCGCTGGCGAAGCTGCGCATCGGGCTGCGCTGGCTGCTGGCGAAGGACGGGCTGGGGGCACCAACCACTTCGAGGTCGGGGGCTTCGTGCGCAGCCGCGCGGGCGTGTGCTACCCCGACATCCAGTATCATTTCCTGTCGCTCGCCATCTCCTACGACGGCTCGCGCCAGGCGCGGCGCCATGGCTTCCGGGCGCATGTCGGGCCGATGCGATCGAAGTCGCGTGGCCGCGTGCGCCTGCGCTCGGCCGATCCCGCGGAGCGGCCCTCGATCCTGTTCAACTACATGACGCATCCCGACGACCTCGTGGAGATGCGCGCTTGCGTGCGGCTGACGCGCGAGATCTTCGCGCGGGAGGCCTTCGCCCCCTATCGCGGCGAGGAATTGTCGCCCGGCGCCGGCTTGGTCGACGACGCGGCGATCGACGCCTTCGCGCGGCGCAACGTCGAGAGCGCCTACCACCCCTGCGGCACGTGCCGCATGGGCGACCCGGCGGACGCTGCGACCGTCGTCGACCCGCAGGCGCGCGTGGTCGGGCTCGAGGCCCCCGCGCGTCGTCGATTCCTCGATCATGCCGGTGATCACCAACGGCAACCTGAACGCGCCGACGATCATGATCGCCGAGAAATGCGCCGACGCGATCCTCGGCCGTCCGCCCTTGCCACCCTCTGGCGCGCCGTTCCACGTCGCGCCGGCCTGGCAGTCGACGCAGCGCTAGCCGGCCGCGCGCGGGGCCTCGTCGAGGAGCGCGCGGGCCTCGCGCAGGTCCGGCGTGCCGAAGCCCTCGGTGAAGCGGGCGAGCACGCGCGCAAGCGCCTCGCGGGCGTCGTGCGCCGCGCGCGAATCGCCGCGCGCCGCGCGCAGCCGCAGCAGCGTCGTCGCCGCGCGCAGTTCCCAGGACAGCGCCGACTGGGCGCGCGCGACCTCGATCGCGGCGTCGAGGTCCGCCTCGGCGGGCACCGGCATCCCCATCCGCGCGCGCAGCCAGCCGCGCAGGCGCAGGACCTCCGGGAAGTGGCAGCGCTGCTCGCCATTCGCGATCCGGTCGACGCAGATCTCGATGAGGTCGGCCGCGGCGCCCTCGTCGCCCGCCAGGGCGAGGCCTTCCGCCTGCAGCGCGCGCAGGTACCAGACCCGGACGCGATGTCCCGTCGCCATCAGGCGCGTGACCGCGACGTCGATGCGCGCCGCCCCGTGGCCAGGGTCGCCGGACTGGATGGCGGCGATGCCCCGGCGGATCTCCGCGCGGATCTCCGAGAGCAGGGGCACGCCATGCGCCCGGCCGACGCGCTCGGCCTCCTCGGTGCGACGCAGGAGTTCCGCGGGCTCGCGCCTGTAGGCGAAGACCTGGGCGCCGAGCGTGAGGGCGAAGGCATGGTCGAAGGGATGGTGGTTCGCGCGCGCGTGCTCGTCCTTGGCCTCGCTTGCGGCCACGGCCTGGTCGGGGTGGCCGAGCATCCAGAGGTACTGGGCGCGGTAGATGCGCTCGCCGGTGAGCGGGTCGGTGTTCGTCTGCAGCACGAGCCTGCGGTGGCGCTCGCCGTCGTAGAGCGCGTGGACGCGATCGCCGTGGCGTCGCGCCTCGGCGAGGTTGCCGAGCCAGTAGTGCGATCCCGAGGCGGCGCGATGCCCGACGATTGACAGGCTGTCGTCGCCCGTTTCCTCGCCGGCTTCCAGCAGGCGACCCGCCCATTCGAGCGATAGCCCCAGCCTGTCGATGCTGAGGTTGTGGACCCAGAGCGCGTGGAGGATGGGCACGAAGGCATCGTTCCTGCCGAGCGCGCTGGCGATCGTCCATGCGGGTTCCAGCACCCTGGCGACGTCCGCGTGCCCCCAGCCAGATCGCGCGACGATGGCTGGGCCTAGCCGCGTGCGCAGCTCGAGCTCGAGCGCGTCGCGCTCGCGCGTGGCCGGCAGCTCGGCCAGAAGGGCGATGCCGTGCTGGAGATGGGCGACGGCCTCCGCCAGCGCGAAGCGACGCAGCGCGAGGTCGCCGGCCGCGCGCCAGTGGCCGATCGCCTCCTTCGACCTGCGGGCGCGCTCGCAATGGTAGGCCAGCACCTCGGGCTCCGTGCGCGCCAGCTCCGGGCGCACCCGCGCGAGCGCGTCCGCGATCCGCCCGTGCAGCTGGCGGCGCTGCGAGGCGAGCAGCGAGTCGTAGGCGATGTCCTGCACGAGGGCG
>Ga0194133_10004733_pt1 | contig 17890 bp, 16 predicted proteins | sample TA2KigOf40mmetaG_FD_155448 | JGI IMG/M metagenome (GOLD analysis project Ga0194133, IMG submission 155448) | Freshwater microbial communities from Lake Tanganyika, Tanzania - TA2015055 Kigoma Offshore 40m | ecosystem: Environmental > Aquatic > Freshwater > Lake | place: Tanzania: Lake... | reverse complement strand
ATTTATTATTAATTTTGCACCCTTATATTTTTTAATTATTTTTTTTATATAAGGCAGATCACTTTTATCATTATCATCATAAATAATTATGAATTCTTTTTTTTTATAATTTTGATGATAGGCAGATAAAAAACTTTCATAAAAATACTTTTTTTTTTTGAAATAAGGTATTATAATACTTACTAATTCCATGAATTTTAATAAGTATATTTATAATATCTAAAAAAATATTTTAAATAATCTTATTTATTATTTCTAAATCTTTTTTTTTATTATTGTCATTAACAATAATAATTTTCTTATTTTTATAACTTTATCTATTAGCTGAATTTAACACTTGTCTAAAATAGGTATTATTATAAACGGGTATAATAGCACTTACTAAAATCATTTTTATTTATTAAAATTATTTTATAGCTTCAACATAAATACTTTCCCACTGTCTACTTTTTTTATCTATTAACAAATTTTTATTAATACCATCTTTAAATTTTGCTTTATAAACTTTTCTAAAGCCAATATCTTTTAGTTAAAACCTTAACATTTCATAATTCCATGTTGATAAATGTCCAAAATTAGAAGATATATTCCAGATTGCTTCGCATCCATTTGCAAAATTTTTAAAATGTTTATTTGAAAATTTTTTATTATAATATTTTACATATAAATCTAAATCAGGAACTACAATCCTAAAAACACCACCAATTTTTAAAATTTATATAAGGTAAAATTATAAAATTTTGATCCAAATTTATTTTTAGTAAACAAGTTATTTTAAAAAATTAATATTCTTATAAAATTTTGGTTGCGGGGCTTGGATTTGAACCAAGGACCTTCAGGTTATGAGCCTGACGAGCTACCAGACTGCTCCACCCCGCGATATAAATTTTATTATTTAATAGAAAAAAAAGTTAAAATCTACTCTTATGTTTTCTCAGTATCGTTTCTGGCTATGTTGTTATTCAATCATCTTTCGTCAAAATAAGTAATGTTCATCATAAATAATTTTGATTTTATAAAAACAAGATATAATGAAATAATTTTAATTTAATCTAAATAAATGAAAAAAAAAATACAAAGTTTTTTTAATTTTTTTGGTTACTATTTAATAAAAGAAAAAAATTTCAAAAAACTTTACAGAAATTTAGACCAGACTATAAAATATCTTATAAAAAAAAATAATCCAATAATTCTTGATGTAGGAGCACATACTGGGGAGTCAATAATAAGATTTAGAAATTTATATAGAAAATCTATAATACATTCTTTTGAACCTTCTAAAAAAAATTTTAAGATTTTAAAAAAATATGAAAACTTAGAAACAAAAATAAATAATTTTGCACTTGGAAATATAAACGAAATGAAAAAATTTTATATTAATAAAGATGATAGTACCTCTGGATTTTACAAGTTTTTTGACAATAAAAATATTCTGGATAGCTCTAAAGAAATAGTTCAAATAAAAACTCTTGATGAATATATAAAGAGCAACAATATTGAAAGCGTAGATATTCTCAAAATAGATGTGCAAGGATTTGAAGCTCAGGTTTTAAAAGGAGCTATCCAAACATTAAAGAGTCAAATTAAAATTATAGAACTTGAAATTATTTTTATAAATTATTACGAAAAAAAAAGTAGTTTTAGTGAGATAGAAAATATCATAATGCCGCTTGGTTTTGAATTATATACTATCTCATCTCCTGCTTTAGAAGAAACTAGTAGTCGCTTAAAATGGTTAGATGCAATTTATATATCAAATAAATTTTTTAAATAAACTTGCTTAATAAGTTCTTAAAAATCCTCGCAAAAAAAATATTGAAAAAAAAAAATTTAAAGTTATAAAATTTCTTATAAAATATTTTATCGTAATCTGAATTTACTAAAAATCTTCTAGGGTGCTCTAAAGGAAACTTTAATTTTTTTTTTTTAATTTTTAAGTTGAAATTATTTTTATGAGTGGTTATTTGATCATTAATATCTTGATTTTCAACCAAATTATATTTAGGAATTATGGTCCAAGTCTTATGAAACCAATTTGAATAAACTAAATTATAATCCCAAGTTTTATTTTTTTTTAAAAAGGCATCTTGAAATATCTTTTCCCAATAAAATCTAAAAAAGAAAGTTTTCTTCAATTTACGTTTCATCCACTTAGCTTTCATGTTTTGGGGCCAATTATTCATTTCCCAATCAAATATACGCCATGATCTTCTCCAAGAGGCCCATCCCCAAATTACCGGATATTCGCTAAAAGTATAACTTCTTGCTATTTTGTAATCAGTAACAGGATTAAAACCTGAAATCATAGAAATTTTTTTATTTTTTTTGTATTTTATTAATAATTCATGACAAAAATCAAAAAAACTTTTATTAGGAAGCATGCTGTCTTCTAAAATTATACCCTTCGTTTCATTACTAAATAATAAATTAAGCGCTGCAATAACTGATTTTCTTAACCCAATATTTTTTTTTTGAAAGATTATTTTTTTTTTACATTTCCAACTTATCTCTTTTTTTATTATATTTTTAATTTTATTGAGTTTTTTTATATCAAATTGGTTCCATTCCCTAGGACCATCACAATGGATATATAATTTGTTAGGTGAATATGTTTTAATTTTTCTAATAAGAAGAGTTGTGTACTTTGGTCTGTTAAATAATATTAAAAGGACTGGCGTTTTTTTCATATTTTTTAGTATAAATAAATACTTTGTAAGTTTAGAGATCTATATAGGATATATATTTTTAATATAAGTAATTATTTAAAATAAAATTTATTTAATTATTTCTAAGTAATTATAAATATAATTTTTTGTCAAATTTTTATTATGTTTACACTTAAGACTATAATTATAAAATTTTTTTTTTCTTTTTGATAATTTTAGTAAAATTTTATTTTTCATATTATTTTTTTGGTTTTCTATTTAGTACTCTTCTAATACAATTCTTCAAAGAAAATTCCATATTGAAAACGATTTTTGGATTATTAAGAGATTTATTTGTTTTCTTTGTTAATTTAGCAATTCCTGAATTGTCAAAACAAAATTCCAGTTTAAAATTTTTTAAATTACCAAAATATATCTCCAATATTTTAGAGAAAGTTTTTCTATTAGTTATTTCATTCCAAGAATTGGTTCGATAACTATTTTTAACGTAGGGAATCCAAGATATATCATCTATAAAGATCAAGCCATTTTTATTTAAAAATCTATAATAGAAAAATAAAATTTTTTGTATGTGGTTAGGCTCATGGCAGCTATCAATATAAATTACATCGAGTTTTTTTTTTATATTCTTTTTTATGTAATTAAAATTGTCATCTCTGCTCTTTAAAAAAGTCCATCTTTTATTTTTAAATAAACTTGAGTAATCATTAATATCTACAGATGTAAGATAGCCTGCATTTTGATTGCAAATATTTAAAAACATACTTGTTGAAAACCCATTATTAACTCCAAATTCAAGTATGTTAATATTTTTTAAACTTGAGATATTTCTATAAATAAAATTATAGTGAGAAAATGATAATGCTATTTTTAATTTTTTTTTAAGATTCATAAAATAATTTTTTATATTTAAGTAAAAACTTTTAACTATTATAAGAGTATAAATTATGAAAAATCAATTAATTTATAAAATTAATTTCTATTTTAAAATTTTTTTGATCGCTATACCATGTGAAAATAAAGTAAAAGATCTACAAGCTCTCAATGCATTTAACTTATAATTTTTTTTTTGCTTTTCATTTAAAGTTTTAAAAAATTTAATTTTTACAATAAAGTCATCAATATCGTTTTTTTCAAATAATAAGCCAGCGTTATTATGCTTAATTATTTCTTCAGGTCCATTTTTACAGTTACTAGTGATTACAAAACATCGCATTAAAGCTGACTCGAGAAGGACAAATCCTGGATCTTCCCAAAGTGACGGCATAAGAAAAAATTCCGCATTTTTAAAATAAGGGAATATATTTTTTTGGTATTCAAGTATTTTAATTTTACTTTGTAAGGACAAAGAATTTATACGCCTAATCAGGATTTCCTTATCTTCACCATTTCCAATAATAATTAAATTTAAATTAGGGAATTCTTTTTCTAAGTGTTTATATGAATTGATTAAAAAAATAAAATTTTTTTGCTTTGTAAGTCTGCCGACTGCTATTGCATAATTCTTAAAATGAAAACCTAATTTAACATTGCTGCTTTTTATGGATTCTCTAACATTGATAATTGGATCCCTCAAAACTCTAAGCTTATATTCTGGAACAATATTTAATTTTTTTAAATAATCATACGTAGCTAAGGTAGGACATGTAATTAAGTAAATCCTCTTAAGAATAAATTTCCAGAAAAAAAATCTGATTTTTCCTATTTTTGGGAAACCAGATATTCTTAGTATACATTTAGTGTCAAAATTAAAAAAATAAAATAAAATTAAAGGTAGCGAAGTTATGAGATGAATTAAAATATAATTTGGTTTTTTTTTTTTAATTATTTTTTTTAAGGAATAAAAACTAAATATGAAAATTAAAATAAAGGATATTCTACTGTAGATTTTTCCATACTTTGGTAGATATTTTATATAATTAACATTTGATAGTTTAATTAATTCAATCTTTTTCTTTAATAATTCCGCTTTTTTGTCTTGAAATTCACCACCAGCATCAATAATTGAAACATCATAATTATTTGAAAATTTCTTAAGTGAATATGCCGAGTTAATAACAGATTTAATGGTGGCAATTTCTGTTAAAAAAGGCGACCAATAAAATATAGTTTTATTATTCAATTAAATTTAATTACTAATTTTAAATACAATGCACAATACAAAAAAACTTTTTATTTTTATTCCATCAATTGAAGATGGTGGGGTTGAAAAAAATTTATATATTGTAACTAATTTTCTAACTAATCATATTGATAATATAAACATAATAACATTCAATACTGATAAAAAAAAAAAGTTTTCTAATAAAGTAAATTTTATTTGCACAAATTTTTCCAATAAAAAAAATTACGGTCGATATTTTAAGTATTTCTTTTGCTTAATTTTATTAATTAAAGAAATATTAAATAATAAAAAAAATTGTTTAGTATTTTCATGGCAAGCTAATATTTACTCTATTATTGTTTGTTATTTTTTGGGGATAAAAATTATTTCTAGATCAAACACATCTCCATCTGGCTGGTCCAAAAATTTTTTCAAAAATATTATTTTTAATTTTTTTTTAAAAAAAGCTGATACTTTAATTGTTAATAGTCTTTCATTTAAAAAAGAAATGGATAAGAAATTTAATGTACGAAGTAAACTAATACTAAATCCTTTTCACATCTCATATATAAAAAAAAAATCTAATGAGAAAATAAAAAACTTATTTTTTAAAAATAATGCGTTAAAAGTTTTAAATATTGGAAGATTTACTGACCAAAAAGATCAGATCACATTAATAAAGGCAGCTGCTATAGCTCTTAAAAAAATTAATCTGAAACTTTTCATCATGGGAAAAGGCAAGCTAGAAGAAAGTATGAAAAATTATATAAAGAAGAATAATTTATTTAGATATGTTCATATTATTGGCTATAAGGAAAACCCATTTAAATATATTAAAAGATCAGACATATTTGTTTTAACATCGAAATTTGAAGGCTTTCCAAATGTACTTGTTGAGTGTCAAATATTAAAAAAATACATTATATCTACTGACTGTCCAACTGGACCGAGGGAGATTTTGCAAAACGGAAATTTAGGTGGACTAGTAAAAATTGGTGATCACAATTCTATAGCTGAAATTTTAATTAATTTTGACAAAAAAAAAGAAATTAAAAAAATTAACAAAGCATATAATCTTGTAAAAAAATATGATCATAAAAAGAGTTGTATTTTATATTTAAGAGAAATTAAAAAATATTTATAATTAAAATTTTTATGTTAAAAAAAAATCCTGTAATTTCAATTATAACAGTGGTTTTAAACAGGGAAAAAACAATTGAGGAAACAATTAAGAGCGTTTTAAATCAAAAATATAAAAATATACAGTACATCGTATTAGATGGCGGGTCAAAAGATGGAACAATTAAAATAATAAATAAATATATAGATAAAATATATTATTTTAAGAGCGAAAATGACTCGGGTATATATGATGCCTTTAATAAAGGGCTTGATGTAGCAAATGGAGACTTAATAGGATTTATTAATTCAGATGATATTTTTACCGATAATGCTTTGGATATTTTGATTAAATATTATTATAAATATCCAGATAAAGATTTTTTTTTTGGTGCTGTAAAAAAACATTATGCCACATTGTATGGTTTCAAACCCTGGAAAATAAGATTTAGCTGGAGTTTTTATTCAAGTCATAGCTCAGGTTTTTTCATAAAAAAATGCGCAGCCAAAAAAGTTGGAAAATATAACTTAAAATATAAATATTCTTCTGATTATGACTATTTTTATAGAATGATTATACAACATAAACTTAAAGGTATTGGAACAAAAAAAGATGAATTATTTGGTATTTTTAGAAGGGGAGGATTTTCTAGCACAATTCCTTTTATAAGTAGGACACTAGAAGAAATACAAATTAGAATTGACAATGGACAGAGTAGATTAATGATAGCCATTATACTTATATTAAAAATTATAAAAAATTTTGATAGAATTAAATAACTTCAGTATTTATAAATTTTATTTGATAGATACCATAAAATTGTATTCTTAACCCCACTTTCCATTGATGTAAATTTATTAAAACCAAAGTATTTTTTAATTAAGTAATTACTACCATGTGTATCCTTAATATCTAATTTGTTTCTTTTTACATTTTTAATTTTTATCGAACCATAATACTTCATTATAAATTTTATAATTTTTTTTATATTTATAGTCTTGTTAGAACAAATGTTAAAACATTCGTGCTTATTATTTTTAAATTTTTTTTTCATAATATTAATTATGATTGCGACAACATCCTTAATGTAGGTAAAATCTCTATTATGATTACCAGAATTGTTTAAATGGAAAACTTCTTTGTTAAATAAACTTTTAAACAACTTAAATAAAAACATATCAGGCCTGCCCCACTCCCCATAAACTGTAAAGAATCTTAAGCCAATAATTTTTATGTGAAATGTTCTTGCATATAAATCAGCTATGATCTCGTTTAAATATTTTGTTGTTGCATAAATATTAATAGGACTTGATTTAACAGATTCAAACACTGGTAACTTTTTTTGTTCTCCATATACAGAACTGGATGAGGCGTAAAAAATGCACTTTGGTTTTTTATTAATTGCTTCAAGTAAGTTCAAATAACCATATAAATTTGTATTAATATATTTCTTTGGATTTATATTTGAAAATCTAACTCCAGCTTGAGCTGCAAAATGAAATATATAATCAAAATCATTTTTTTTTAAATATTTTACAATTTTTACTTTATCTTCAATGTTAATTTTAGAAAAATAAAAATTTTTATTTTTATTTAAAAATTTTAAACGAAATTTTTTATATTTAATTGAATAGTAATTGTCTATGTTATCGATTCCATATACTAAGTAATTACTATTAAGTAATTCTTTTGCCAGACTAAAACCTATAAAACCTGCGACCCCTGTTATAAGTATTTTCATTTAAAATAGTTTTTCTTCATTTATATTTTTTAAAATTTAGCAAATATTTTTCTTTTATTTTCAAAATAATAATTTATTGACTTTATTACTTTATTTAAATTTCTTTTTAAAACTTATAACTCATACGTTTAATAATAACTTTTATAAATTTTTTTATAATTAAGATTATATTATTTAAAAACTTTTTCTTAGATTTTTCTTAACTTATAATCTCGTTCTGTTACTATAATAAAATCATTTGGCACCCTGTAATTAATTATATTTATTGTAGCATTTGAATACTCTGGAGCAGATCCCCATTCTCTTATGATATCAGTGTTACCAATCTGCAGCTTTTTATCTGTTCTTTTGTTTTTTATATTTTTTACAAAGTCTGTAATTTTTTTAATAACAAATCCCTTTACTCTGAACGAGGATTTATTATTGTAAAATATAACATTGCACGCCCAAAGTCCGAACTGTTTTCTGTATGATTTTATAACTTCCAAACTTATAATTTTTGATAATGCATAAAAACTTCTTGGAAAATATGTGCTATTTTCATTCAATTTTCTGTACGTTTTTGATCCACCAAAAATTTCTTCTGATGATGCATTAAGAAATTTTATTTTTTTTTTACTTATTCTCATATATTCTAATATATGCACACATACTTTAGTGTTTGAGATAATATATTGGTATGATGTGCTTTCAGATTTTTTTACTGAAATTTCTCCAGCTAAAAAAAATATTAATGAGCAATTTATTTTTTTTATTAGCAAAGGTATTTTGAAGTAGTCTATATAGTCAAATTTAATAAGAATTACTTTTTTTTCAATATTTAGTTTCTTTAAATTTTTAGTATTTTTATTTTTTGAAATTCCGAATATTTTATAACCACTTTTTATTAGTAAATAAGCTAGATAAGATCCATCTTGGCCAGTAACACCAAATATTAAAACATTTTTATTTTGCATTAATGTAGTTTTTTATAGACATCCATTGTCTCTTTTGCACATCTTTTCCAGCTAAAAAGCTCTAATAATGTTCTAGATTTTTGATCTATTTTTATTTTCTCTTTTTTTATATTTAAAATTGTATTCTCCATTACTTTTTTTATATTAATTTCATCATAAGGATCAAAATAATTTACTAAGTCCCTTCCTACCTCTTTAAATACATCAGTGTTACTGCATGCAACGGGGCAATTCATATTTAATGCCTCTATAATTGGAAGTCCAAACCCCTCATATATTGAAGGAAATACAAATAATGATGAATTCTTATAAAACTCATTAAGACAGTCATCGTTTCCATGAAATTGAAATACAGAATTTAAATTTATTCCATTTTTTTCAAAAAAATTATTTTCTTCTTGAGTGAAAAGGCCTCCTCCAAAGCATATAATTTTGAAATTATTTTTAAGAAATTTAGACAATGAAAATGCTAAAATAAATTTAAAGAAATTTTTATATCTTCTTCTATCTCCAACATAAAGAATGTAAGGATAATTTATTTTAATTTTTGGCAAACGCGAATTCTGGGCTTTGTCTACTCCAAGATGAATAACTGAAATTTTTTTATCCTCCACATCGTAAAAATACTGTAAATCTTTTTTTGTATTATTTGATATGCAGATTATATGATCTGCAATTTTTAAGAAGTATTTTTTAAGATTTTTATCGTAATTAAATTCTTTATAAAATTTTTCGTATATTAAGTCATATACAGTTATAACTATTGGAAACTTTTTTTTATAGCAAAGCTTGTTAGAGTAATAGGTTAAATGTAATATATCTGGCTTATAAAAATGTAAGTAAGATTTTGTAAAACCCGTATTTAGAAAAGTACTTATATATTCTGTATATCTATAATCTTTTTTTAGATAAAAAAATTTTATAAAATTTTTACTTGTAATCGCCCTTAAAAATCTATTTTTGTATATAGGAGATATAATTCTGATTATATTTTCATCAAATTTACTTAGATTTTCAGAAAGTTTTATAAAATATTTAGATACACCTCCATATTTTTGCTGAAAAAAAATTTTATAATCAAAAAAAATTTTCATGTTGCCAAACTAGTATTTTATAATTCAAATATTTTGTTGATAATGTAAATTGAAATTAGAGTAATTAAATATCACAAATCTGAGAAGCCTCCTTAATTAAATTTTCAAAAAACTTTTTTTTTTAAAATTTTGATCAAAATTCTATATATATTTCTCAAATCACTTTTTTTAAGATTGCTATTTGACGGAAGTACTAAGCTTTTATTGAAGATATCGTTTGAAATATTTTTTTTATTTTTTAAATATATTGATTTAAAATTTTTCATTTTATTTAATGGCCAGAACCCGGACCTTACCTCTACACCATTTTTCATTAACTCTTCTCCTATGCTAACTAATTTATTAAATTGGATCTTTTTAAAATAAATACAGTTTAACCAATATACCGATTTATTTTCACCGATCTCTTTCTGAAGAAAAGAAAAAAAATTATTTTTCATTATCATTCTGTAATTTTTTCCAATTGCTATTTTTTTAGGTAATATTTCTCTTTCAAATTTTTCTATTTGAGCTCTTCCAACGGCACCCAAAAGATGAGGCATCAAATAGTTGTATCCTTCTCCCAAAGTAAAATATTTTTTCCAATAAGAATCTTTTTTTGAACGAAATGGTGCATTTCTTGACGCAAGTAATTTTACTTTTAAAAAAAAATTTTTATTATTTGTTAAGATCATACCACCCTCGCCAACACCAATCATTTTTTCAGATCTTATTGAAAAAATAGAGATATCTCCAAATGTACCAATCATTTTTTTTGAAATTGAAGCCCCTAGTGACTCACTACCATCTTCTAAAATTAATATTTTTTTTTTTCTACATAAACTTATAATTTTTTCAGTATCTCTAGCTGGAAATCCATATATATGAACTAACTGAAGTGCTTTTGGTGAGTGAATTTTTATTGCTTTTTTTACTAATTCATAATCTAAACCTAAAGTTTCCCTCTCAACCTCAACAATAATTGGGATTGCATTACACTGAGTGACACTTGATATGTTAGACACGCAACTATAATTTGGAACAATGACTTTATCACCCGATGATATCCCTATTGCTTTTAAAGCAACGTGCAAGGCACTTGTTCCACTTTGAACTGCTAATGCAAATTTGATCTTAAGAAATTTTGCAAATTTATCTTCAAAAATTTTAGTATGCGAGCCTCCCGATGATAACCAACCTTTATTTAGCACGTCATTGACATAAGTTTTTTCTATCTTTCCAATGATAGGTTTATTCAAGATATAATTTTTCATAAAAATACTAATTAAATCTTTTTTCAATTATTTGAAACGCAAAAGCTTTCCTAAAAGAATTTTTATTAATAAAATTAAACCCGTGAAATAAATTTGCTTTAGTATTATAAATTAGTAAAGAATTTTTTAAAGTTGATGGTATAAAAACTTTTTTTTGAAACTGATTATCTAAATATAATCCTGTACCGCCTGACTCCTCAATATCAGCGTCATTGCCATCAATAAAGTGAATACAATTATGTACTAGCTCACTGTTATCTAATATGTACGCTGAATCTTTATGTGGTATCAAAAATGCACCACTAGCTGCATAAGTAGCGTTAATTGATAAGACTTTAAGTGAAAACTTACTTTTTACATATTTATACTGAGTTATTTTTTTAAAATTTTCACAAAATAAATCTGATAAAATAAAGTTATAGTATTGATCCACAAAAGTAAACTTTGATAAAAGCTTTTCATCGAAATTTAAATATTTTTTATTACTTAGTTCACTTAAATATTCAAAACCCCAATAATAGAATTTTGTTGGATCATTTTTATGCTTAAAATATATTTTATTTGGAAAATCATTTAGTAATTTATTGTAAAAATTTATGTCAATAAAATTCTTAATAAAAACAAAATTTTTTTCATTATAATCATCAGAATATTGCGAAAGTTCTTTTACAGAGATTGTTATTAAATTATTCTTATTTTTTAAATTTTTATTTTTTAATTGGATAAAAAAATAGAATAAAAAAGGGTGCAAAATACTTACTGTAAAATAAAACTTTACTTTCCTAATTTGACTAAGTACATTAATTAAAACAAACTTAATTATTTTTTTTAAAAATTTATTTTTTAAATTTGGAACAAAATATGCATTATCAAATGCTTTTTTAACCATATGTTCCGACTTTTCAATTGCCATTTTTAATTTTTTTAATTGTATGATTACGAAATATTAATGAGTAATCAAAATATTTTTTTAATTTTTTTTTATGACTTATAAATAGAACTACGTTGTTGAATTTTAAATTAATTATTTTTTTTATAATATTAACTTCATTTTTGCTATCTAAAGCCGATGTGCCTTCATCAATAATGCAAACATCGGAATTTTTTATCATAGCTCTTGCTATTACAATTCTTTGTGCTTGACCTCCAGAAATCTTTGATCCTCGAGATCCTAACTCACCACTTTCTTTTAATAAATTATTAAGATTTAATTCATTAAGTATTGATGTTAAATTTTGATAATTTTTTGCTTCAGAAAATAAGACAATGTTATTTAATAAAGTGTCTTGAATTAAGTTAGCTTTTTGAGGAACATAACTAAGACTCTTATGCCAACCAATTAAATTATTTTTAATGTTTTTATTGTCTGCTAAAATTTTACCAAAATTTGGTTTTAATAAACCAAGTAAAATTTCAACGAAAGTGGATTTTCCCACGCCAGACTCTCCCTGTAATAAATATGTTTTTCCTTTTTTTAACTCTAAATTTAGGTTTTTAAACAAAAATTCATTTTTATTTGAATATTTAAAATATAAATTTTTTATTTTTAATGTGAAATTTAATCTTAATTTTCTCGCCTTATTAAATTTTTTATCAAAATTTTTACGTGTAACGTTATTATATAAATTTATCAATACTGGCTTAGATCCTCTTAATCTCTGGGAATATAGATTTAATCGATTTATTGCAGGTACAACTCTTATTGCAGCTACAACAAATATAGCAATTTTTGGAAGATTATCACTTAAATTTTTATCGCTTAATAACGTGATGTAAACAAACATACAAATACCAATTATAAACAAGGTTTCAGCTAATGGTCTAAGGATAACCCTCATCATCCCAAGGGTATTTTGAATTTGCATTATTCTTAATGATTGTTTTCTAAATTCTCTCAAAAAATATTGATATAAGTTAAAAATTTTTATTTCTTTAAATAAATCTTGGCTATCAATTATCGATTTTACTCTTAGATTATTTGAAATCTCTAAATTTGATGAAATTGAAAAAATTTTTTTTCTAATGATAAAATATTGTAAGAAAAATAAAGATGATACCGAAATAGCTATAAAAATAGTTTCGTAGAAATAATTATATCCGATAAAGAATAATAATAATGCAAAAGTAAAAGATTCAATTATTATTTGAGTTAAGGGTAATAAGAAACCCTGAATAAAAATTGATGCTTGAGAACAAGAGTCTCTTATATTCTCAGCAGTACTTTTTTCATTGTTTACTAAAACATCCCCATATAATAAATTTTTTACTACTCTTGTTCCAATATCTGTTTCTATTGCACTAAATAATTTATTCTGAAAATAAATGAAAACGATTTGAAAAATATTTTTAATAATAAATAAAATAAGAAAAAAAATTAAGAATAAGATTTGAATATTTTTTTTTTCGTTAACATCAAAATTTAAAAGAAAATTTTTTACGAATGTTAAAAAATAATTTAAACCAGACTGCTCATTTAAATCAAAAAGAATAGATAAAAGTGGTAATAACATAATAATACTTAATGTATCTAAAATCACGTTAACAAAAGAACATATTATAAAAAGATAGATCCACTTATTATAATCGGAAGATATTATTGATAAATATTTAATCATTTTTTTAAATTTTTTGTATAATTTTATTTAATCTACTTTTATAAGTTTGATTTTTGACATGGTTCAAATAGTAATTTCGATGATTGTCTATTTTTTTTTCTAAAATTAAAATTTTTTTTTTATAAATTTTAAAAAAATTATTTTTAAGATCTTTAATATCATTACAAAGTGAGATTGCAGGATTTTTTTCTATATTTTCAAAATGTTCACATTTTTTTATATAATCATAATTACCAAATTTTTTATTTTTATCATAACAAAGTAGTAAAATTTTTTTTGTAAATATCAAAGACTCTATTAGCATTGTTGTTGGAGATGAAATTATAAATTTCGCATTTTTTATTAGAGATGGATAGTAAGATAAATCTGGCTGAAATGATGTTGAGGAGATATTTTTTTTATAATTTTTTTTTAATTGTGGATCTAAAATTATATTCTTATATCTGTTAATTTGTATTGGTTTAAATTCTTTTTGCCATGGGTGTGGTCTATAAATTAATTTTAAATTACTATATAATTTTTTTTGACTTTCCAAAATATTGTCTAAAATATCAAACAACTCCTTTAAGCCCTCCGTAATTCCAAAAGACTCGAAAAATAATATGTAATTAAAGTTAAAATGAGATTTTAAATTTTTTTTTCTTATCCGAAAATAATTATCATGCCTTGCACTTCCTATTATAAAAACCCTGCTATACGGAATGTTATGAAATTTTTTTGCATGTATCTTGCTTTGTTTAGACCATACTGCATAATAGTTCGCCTTTGGATCAAGATGTGGTCTTGAAGAAAGATTATCCCAATTATCAACTATCGCTAGACTTGTTATATTATTTTTTTTACAGAAATTTAACACATACCAATAACCAATATCCTCACCTTGTGTTGGAATAATTACCAAAGATGGCTTATAAAATTTAAATAACAAATCCAAATTTGCATTATCTTCGATGGATAATGTTAATTTATTTTTAGAAAAATAATAAATAAAAAACCTTGAATAAATAAATAAGAAATGCCTTTTTAACCATGAACTAACTCTTAAAAAGAACATAACAATAATTTTAAGAATACTTTCATTTCCATAAACTAATTTAAGTTGCAAAACTCTTGAAATATATAAACTTATGGTTTTTGATTGATATTTTTTTTTGAATAGCTGCAATAAATAAAAATTTTGATATTTTTTTCTTTGCTGATCAGTAAAATTATAAAAACTTAAAAAATTTTTTTTTTTTTTTATTTCTTTTTTCAAGGTAACATTCTTACCACATGCAATGAAGTAAATATTATTATGCTTTTCAACTTCTTTAAGAGCATTAGTAAAGATATAATTTCTTATAAATAAATCGCTTGTTATTACAAAAAAAATATTTTTTTTCATTTGTATGTATTTTGGTAATTAATGATTAATTTTTTTTTAGTATTTTTATGTAATTTTTATATATTTTAATTTAAATGTTTTGAAACATTATAATTTTTAATATGCATTCTAAGTTTTTTCGCAATTTCTATTTCTTCTGGCAGGATCTTGTTAATTTCTCCAACCCCACTGCTCGCAACTAACATTCTATTTATAACGCTTATTAATTCTTGCATTCCCCTAAATTCCAAAGAAGCAGCTTGATCAGATCCATACATGGTCCTATCAAGAGTTATGTGTCTTTCTAGAGATGTTATTCCCATCATGGCAGCAGCATAAGAAACTGAGAGTGCATTTTCATGCCCACTATAACCAACATCGCATTTAAATTTTTCTCTCAAACTAATTATTCTCTTAAGATTGGCGTTTTCAATTTTCATTGGATAGGTTGAAACGCAATGCATAAGCTCAAACGGGCAATTGCTAGATCTGAAGATATCTACTGCAATTTTAATGTCATTTTCTTTACACATTCCAGTTGAAATAAAAGTATATTTTTTTCTTTTTGCTACTTCTTTAAGAAAATCTATATCTACTATCATTGCTGATGCAATTTTATTAAAATCAGTTTCAAAAAAGTCTAAAAATTTTAAACTTTCAATGTCCCAAGCTGAAGCAAACCATTTAATATTTTTTTGCTTGGCGTATTTATCTATTTCTTTATATTCATCCAAACTAAATTCTAAACCTTCTTTTTGTTCTCTTTGAGTGGTACCCCATGGACTTTCTCTGAAACTATCTAGCTGCTCTTTTGTATAAGCCAACTCTATAGTTCTTTTTTGAAATTTAACACAATCGAAGCCGGCTAACTTAGCGCTATCAATAAGTTCTTTTGCAATATCCAAGCTACCATTATGGTTAATACCTATTTCTGCTATAAAGAAAATTTTTTTCATAAAATAATAGTATGCGTGTTCATACAGTTGTTCTTCCACCGTCAATTATTAAGTTTTGACCGGTCATATAAGTGTTGTCTTTGTCAATTAAAAAATCAAGAGCGCTTAACAACTCCTGATGATTACCCATTCTTTTCTTTGGAATAAATTTAACTAATTCTTTAACAAAAATTTTTTCTTGATTATTATATATGGGCCCAGGTGAGAGCATGTTTACATTTACATTTTTATCAGCATACAAACTTGCGTAATATTTTGTCATTCCCAATAATCCGTGCTTAATTACTGAGTAAGTTATCGGTTTCACAAAATCAAAAAAGGCATTTTTATATATATCTTGATTAGGAGCAATAACTGACAAGTCCGAACCTATATTAATAATTCTGCCCTGCTTTTTTTTTACCATTTCTTGCCCAAAATATTTTATCATTAAAAAGGATCCAGTTAATCCAACTCCTATTTCTTTATTCCATTTTTTTAAAGTAATTGAATTTTTCTTTTTATTTGGAACAGAATTAATGGCGGCATTATTAACGAGAATATTAATAAAAACTTTTTTTTTTTTTAATTTTATAAAAAGTTTTTTTATTTGCGCTTCATTTGTTATATCAATTTTAAAAATATTAATACTTTTAATTTTTTTTTTTAAAGACAATAATTTTTCTAAATTGATATCTAAGGCATATACATTATGCATTTTTGAAAAAAATTCAGTATATTTGCTACCTAAAAAACCTGCAGCACCTGTTATTAAAATATTATTCATCAGTTCTAATTTACATAATTTTTTTATAATTTATATCTATGTACGATTAAAAATTAGTGGTACTATTTAATTAAATTTTTAATAATAATAAAGTAGTTAAATATTTAAAACTTGAACTAATTCTAAAATTAGATTTTCTGGTCCTCTACAAAAAACTACTTTTGCACTTCTATCTGGTGTTACTTGTGGAATTGAGAAAAATTTAATTTTTTTTTTTTCTAGCAGTTTAAATGTCTTGTCTAAATCTTTAACTGTTAAAGAAATATGAGTTAATCCACTAGAATATATTTTTTTTAAATTATTGGATGTTCTATAATTTTTAAACTTTAACAATTCAATCACAGAACTATCTGGTGCTTTCATTTTCACAGTTGTTACGTCTGCTTTTTTAAGATTAAGAACAGAGTCAATATATTTACCTTTTTCATTCATTTTTTTAAAAATTCTAAATCCCAATACATTAACAAAAAAATCTAGACTTTTTTGTAAATTGTTAACGACAATGCCCACATGTCTCATTTCTATAATATTTGAATTATTTATCTTTTTTTTCATAAAATATTTTTATTATAAATTTCTTTAGCAAATTCAAATTCAATTTTATTATTTATATCTAGTATTTCTTTGGAATTATTTACAACAAAACCAATACATTTTTTTCCTACCATTGATTTATTCTGCTGAAAACTGGAAAATTTAGAAATTAGAATTAATCCCAATGAATTAAATCTTTTTGTCAAAAAATGTCTATTGAAATTTGTTGGTGATTTTTTGTAATCAATTTCTAGATTTTTCATTGATATAACAAAATCAGGATGGCACGTATTTTTTATCTCATTAATAGATATCAACGAGTCATAATTTTTTTTTTTTATTAACAATTCAATTGCTTTGTCAATGGTTTGAGTTTTCCTAAAAATATAAGTAGGATGAAGTTCAACTATATAATCTGGCTTAAACATTATATTTTTTAATGAATGTTTAATGGCATCGTTTGTTAAAGATCTATCTCCTGAAATAATTTTTGGCCTAAGTTTTTCGCAGTTCACATTATTTTTTTTTGCTATGGATTGTATTCGCTTTGAGTCAGTCGATACTGTGACAAAATTTATATACTTAGATTCTTTGGCATTAATAATTGCATGCTCTAATAAACTTTTTCCCTTAATTTTAAGAATATTTTTGTTTTTTAAACCTTTGGACCCCTTCCGAGCTGGAATTATTGCTATAATTTTCAATTTATTAATCATTAATTC
>Ga0194133_10004732_pt1 | contig 17891 bp, 20 predicted proteins | sample TA2KigOf40mmetaG_FD_155448 | JGI IMG/M metagenome (GOLD analysis project Ga0194133, IMG submission 155448) | Freshwater microbial communities from Lake Tanganyika, Tanzania - TA2015055 Kigoma Offshore 40m | ecosystem: Environmental > Aquatic > Freshwater > Lake | place: Tanzania: Lake... | reverse complement strand
CCGCATTTCTTTGGGAATTCCTGATCTTCGATCTGGATCGCACTCACGCCCGCGCGCTCGTAGCCGCGCGCCGTGTGCTGCACGTTCAACAGACCGCCGAAGCCGGTATCGGCATCGGCGATGACCGGCGCCGTCGATTTCTCGACGACCTTGGCGATGCGCCCGATCATGTCGGTGTAGGTCGCAAGCCCGGCATCGGGGATCCCGAGGTGCGAAGCGGTCAGCCAGAAGCCCGAGGCATAGACCGCATCGAAACCCACGCGCTCGGCGAGCATCGCCGAAATCATGTCGAACACCCCGGGGGCGACGATGAAGTCGCCGGCATCGAGTTTCCGTTTCAGGCGCGGGTCAGCCATCGTCTCTCCGCCGCAAGATTGACCGTGGAATTGGGCCGTGGGATTGGAGTGTATTTGGAGGTCGGGCACCATAGCAGACATGCCCTACCCTGACATCGGCCGCGCGCCCGGCCTGCTGCGCGCACTTTTCGTTCTGACCACCCTGCTGCTCAGCAGCACCAGCGGCGCCGCGGCGCGCGAAACCCGCAGCAACCTGGTGCTTGATGGGGTTCCCGAACACTCGCCGCGCGTGCTCGCCACACTCGATGGCTGGCTCAGCGGACGCAGCGCGAGCTTTCAGGATTTCTTGCCTGACGGCAGCATCCTCATCAGCACGCGTTTCGGCGATGCCGAGCAGATACACCACGTGGCAAAACCCGGCGCTGATCGCCGTCAGCTGACTTTCGATAGCGACCCCGCCGCGAGTGCGAGCGCCAACCCCGCCTCACTCGCCCGGCAAATGCTGTTCGCGCGCGATCGAGGTGGCAACGAAAACGCGCAACTTTATTTACAAGATCTCGACACCCGCCAGGTTCGTCGCCTCACCGACGGGCAGTCGCGACACGGCGGTGCGCTGTGGTCGCGCGACGGTCGTTACATTGCCTTCCAGGGCAATGCGCGTAATGGCGTGAATCAGGACGTCTACATCGTCGACGTTGCCAGCAATGCTGCGCCGCGACTGGTGATCGCCTCGCAGGGTCAAACCTGGACACCACTCGATTGGTCGGCGGATGGTCAAAGATTATTGCTGCTCGATTATCGATCGGTGACCGATGCCACTTTGTATGTCGCTGACCTCGCGACCGGTGCGTTCAAGGCCGTGGTGCTGGCGGCGAATCCGGCCAAGCCTGCGCCGCAAACCGGGATCGGCAGCGCGCGCTTCGCCGCCGACGGTCGCGGTATCTGGCTGAGCGCTGACCTCGGCGGTGAGTTTCGGCAGCTGCGTTACCTCGATTTGCTTGACGGCAGTCTGCGCACCCTGACCGCCGATCTGCCGTGGGATATCGACGACTTCGAGGTCAGCAGCGATGGTCGATGGCTGGCCTATGTCGCCAACGTCGATGGCTACAGTGAATTACGCATCGCCGATCTCGGCGCCGGCACCACGCGCACCGCCAAAGGCCTGCCGCCGGGCATCCTCTACAACCTGCGCTTCGATCGTCAGGGCACGAAGCTCGGCATGACGCTCGAAACGCCGACCGCACCGCGCGACGCTTGGACCTATGAAATCGAGACCGAGCAGGCGGCACGGTGGACGATGAGTGAAATGGGGCTGGTCGACCCGGCGCGTCTGTCGCCCATGGAGGTGTTTCGTTATCCGACCTGGGATCGGATCGGCGGCGCACCGAGGCGCATCCCCGCCCTGATCCAAAAACCCGCCAAGCCCGGACGTCATCCGGTGGTGATCGATATTCATGGTGGTCCCGAGGGTCAATCGCGACCGGTCTACAGCCCTTTCCTGCAATACCTCACGGCCGAGCTCGGCTACGCCGTGATCCAGCCCAACGTGCGCGGTTCGACGGGCTATGGCCGCAACTACACGATGCTCGACAACGGTCGCTTGCGCGAGGACTCGGTGCGCGACATCGGTTCACTTTTGGTGTGGATCGCCGCGCAACCCGATCTCGATGCCGATCGCGTGGTCGTGATGGGCGGCTCTTATGGTGGCTACATGGTGCTCGCGTCGCTGATCGCCTACGGCGATCGCTTGCAAGGTGGCATCGACGTCGTGGGCATCAGCAACTTCGTGACTTTTCTCACCAACACCGCAGGCTATCGCCGCGACCTGCGCCGTGCCGAATATGGTGATGAACGTGATCCTGCAATGCGTGCGTTGCTGCGCCGGATTTCACCGCTGGAGCGCGCCAGCGCCATCCGCCGACCCTTGCTGGTAGTGCAAGGCCTCAACGATCCGCGCGTGCCCGCCTCGGAAAGCGAGCAACTAGTGAAGAAAGTGCGCGAGCAGGCGGGCGAGGTGTGGTACCTCGCGGCCAAAGATGAAGGTCACGGCTTCCGCAAGAAAAACAACCGCGACTTTTATTTGAAAACCGCCGCGACTTTTTTGGAGCGGATCAGCGCTTCGCGGTAGCGGGCGCCGGCCGCTTCGCGGTCTCGAGACCCGGGCGCTGCGCCGAGTAGTAAGCGGCGATGGCCTTGATGTCTGCTGCCGAAAGCTGCGACGCAAAGCCCGCCATGATCGCGTTCTTGCGCCCGCCACGTTGGTAGTCGGTCAGCGCGCGCACCAGATAGTCCGGATGCTGGCCGGCGAGCGTCGGGTATTGCGGCGTGATGCCGACGCCGTCGCTGCCATGGCAAGCCACGCAGGTCTGCGCCGCCTCGGGAGCCTTGCCCACCGGCTGCGATGACGAGGTCGGTTGCACCGCCGGGCCGGCAAGAAAGGCAGCCATGTCGGCCAGCTGCGTATCGGTCCAGTTCGCCGCATTGGCATGCATGGTGGCGTGGCTGCGCTCACCGCTGCGGTAGGCCTGCAAGGCGATCACGAGGTACTCGGGATGCTGACCCCGCAACTTCGGCACGCTGTAGGTGGGGTAAGCGTTGCGGTAATTCGGGATGCCGTGGCAGCCGAGGCAGGTGTACGCGAGTTTCGCGCCACGTTCGGCGTTACCTTCGGACTGAGCGAACGCGGACGGTGCGGCCAACGCCGCGACCAAGGAAAGCGCCACGAGGAACTTCGACACCGTAACCCCCGGAACCAGTATCAAGCGAAAAACAGGCCGCGATGTTAAGGTTTCGGCGCCTGAATTGCCACCGATCAGGGGTTGCATGATCGCCCTCATCCAACGCGTCACCGAAGCCAGCGTCAGCGTCGCGGGCGAGCGAATTGGCGCCATCGGTCCAGGCCTGCTTGCTCTGGTCGGCGTGCGCCCGGCCGATGACGAGCAGACCGCGCAGCGGTTACTCGAGCGCCTGCTCGCCTACCGGGTGTTTGCCGATACCGAAGGCCGCATGAACCGGTCACTGAGCGATACGGGGGGTGGCTTGCTGCTGGTGCCGCAATTCACCCTCGCAGCCGATACCCGCAAAGGGAATCGGCCAGGTTTCAGCACGGCAGCGGAACCTGCCCAGGCAGCACGTCTGTTCGAGCATCTGTGCGCTATCGCACACGCCGGCCATCCGCAAGTCGCCACCGGCCGCTTCGGTGCCGACATGCAGGTTGCCCTGGTGAATGACGGTCCGGTGACGTTCTGGCTGCAAACCCCGGAAAACGTCTAACATCGGCACATCGTCAACGCTGCAGACAGCAGAGGTCGCTATGGGAATCGGAATGCGCGAATTGATCATCATCCTGCTGGTGGTCCTGCTGGTGTTCGGCGCCAAGAAACTGCGCACCATCGGCGCCGACCTCGGCGCAGCCGTCAAAGGCTTCAAGAAAGGCATGGACGATGGCGATGCTGAAGAAAGCCTGAAACAGATCAAGCAGGAAGCAGCCGACGCGGATTTTCCGGAATCATCGGCCAAGACCGCGGCGAACAAGCCTGCCGATCGCAACGGCTGATTCCGCCCGCCGCCTGCGGGCCTGAGAAAACATGTTCGAAGTCGGTTTCAGCGAACTGCTGCTGATCATGGGCCTCGCGCTGCTCGTGCTCGGCCCCGAAAAATTGCCCAAAGTGGTTGGCGAGATCGGCCGGTGGATGGGCCGCGCACGCGCCATGGCCCGACAGTTTCGCGAGCAACTCGAAGACGAAGCGGCCGAGAGCAGTCGCCGCCGTGCAGCAGCGACGTCTGCGAACATAACGCCCGCAGCCGAACCTGCTGCTGCCGAACCTGCTGCTGCCGAACCTGCTCCTGCCGAACCTGCTCCTGCCGAGACAGCGCCCGTAGACGCGTCAGTTACGCCGTCTGTCGCGGAACCCGCGCCCAAAGCAGGGCCTGACAACACGCCATGAGCGGCGAGCCCGAACAACTCGCCGAAGGCACGCTGATCTCGCATCTGCTCGAGTTGCGCGATCGCTTGCTGCGCGCATTTTTGGCGGTCATCGTGGCCTTCGTGCCAATCGCGTTCTTTTCCAACGAAGTATTCACGCTGGTCGCGCAGCCGCTCATCGACAAACTGCCCGCCGGTTCGTCGCTGATCGCCACCAGCGTGATCTCGCCCTTCATGACGCCGTTCAAGCTGGCGTTTTTCGTCGCCCTGTTCGCGGCCATGCCCTATGTGCTCTATCAGGTCTGGGCATTCGTGGCGCCCGGCCTTTATCGCCACGAAAAACGTTTCGCGTTGCCGCTATTGGTGTCGTCGATCATCCTGTTTTATGCGGGCGTGGCGTTCGCCTATTTCGCCGTGTTCCCCGTGATGTTCGATTTCTTTGCCAGTACCACGCCTGCGGGCGTGCGCATGATGACCGACATCACGAGCTACATGGATTTCGTGCTCACCATGTTTCTGTGCTTCGGGCTCGCGTTCGAAGTGCCGGTGATCGTGGTACTGCTCGTGCTGACGGGTCTCGTCAAAGTGGACAAGCTGGCCGAGATCCGCGGTTATGTGCTGATCGGCATCTTCGTCATCGCGGCCATCCTCACACCACCAGATGCCATCTCGCAGACCATCATGGCGGTGCCGATGTATTTGCTCTATGAGGGCGGCCTGTTGATGGCGCGACTCATGCAACGTATGCGCAGTAAAACTGCTGAAGCCTGAGACCACCCGCAGTTCACGATTTCGACAGGGGGAACAAAAAAATGAGTGGCAAAACTTTTCTCGGCCATCCGCGTGGTCTCGCCACGCTGTTCATGACCGAATTCTTCGAGCGCTTCACCTACTACGGCATGCGCGCCTTGCTGGTGCTGTTTCTGGTGGCCGCAACCGACGAAGCCAATCCGGGTTTCGGGGTCGATCGCGAAACCGCTGGCGCCATCTACGGGCTCTACACCGGCGCGGTATTCCTGTTCTCCTTGCCGGGCGGCTGGATCGCCGATCGACTGATCGGTCAGCGGCGCGCCGTTTACTGGGGCGGCATCATCATCGCCATCGGCAATTTTTTGCTCGCGGTGCCGGGTGGCGCTGCGGTGTTCTATCTGGGTCTCGCTACCATCGTCATCGGTGTCGGTCTGCTGAAGCCGAATATTTCGGCGATCGTCGGTGCTCTCTATGAAGGCCAGCCCGGGGCACGCCGCGATGCCGGCTTCTCGATTTTCTACATGGGCATCAACCTTGGCGCGCTGATTGCACCGTTCATCGCCGGCACCATCGGCGAATCCTGGAACTGGCGCGCCGGCTTTGCGGTGGCCGGCGCCGCGATGCTGATCGGCGTGCTGCAGTACCGTATGACCGAGCATTACCTCGGTAATGCAGGTCTCGCCCCCGCAAACGTCACGGACCAAGAACGTGCGCGCGGCTGGCGCAATGTGGCGATCGGTGGCGCCGTGGTCGTGCTGCTGACGGCACTGCTCTACACAGGCGTCATTCCCGTGACGATCACGGGGCTGGCACAGATCTTTGCCGGCGGCATGGTCGCGGTCGGCTTCATTTTCTTTGCTGGCGTGCTGATCTTCGGCGGCCTCGATGCCGACGAAAAGAAGCGCGTGCTGCTGATCGCGCTGTTTTTTCTTTGTGCAGCGCTGTTCTGGGCAGGCTTCGAACAGACGGCGACCACCTTCAATCTGTTCGCGCAGGATTTCACTGATCGCTCGTGGCTGGGCGGCATGTTCGCCGACGGCGAGCATCCGGCTGCGTGGTATCAGTCGGCGAATCCCATTTTCGTCGTCATTTTCGCGCCGGTTTTCGCCTGGATGTGGGTCGCGCTCGGCCAGCGCAATCTCGATCCTTCATCACCCGCCAAGTTTGGTCTCGCGCTGGTACTGGTCGGCGTCGGCTTTCTGGTGATGATGTGGGCCGCGCAACTTGTCGTAGCCTCGGGCGGCAAAGTCGCCCCCTCTTGGTTGCTGCTCACCTACCTGTTGCACACTTTTGGCGAACTCTGTCTCTCGCCAGTGGGTCTCTCGAACGTCACCAAACTCTCACCGAAGCGCTATGTCGGTCAGATGATGGGCACCTGGTTCTTGGGTGCCGCAGTCGGCAATGCGCTGGCTGGACTCATCGGCGGTCACGTCGGCTCAGGCGAGGCGGCAGCAATGCCGGCGCAGTTCCTGCAGATGTGCTTCATCGCCGGTGGTGCGGGTCTCGTCCTGATCCTCGGTTCGCCCTGGCTCAAGAAACTCGCCGGGAATCAGCAATGAATGCACCGCTACCGCCGCAGCTGACGCTGCGCGCCATCCTGCTCGCCATCGTGTTGGCGATGATTCTTGCCGCTGCGAATACCTACCTCGGTTTGTTCGCAGGCATGACGATCGCCTCGGCGATTCCTGCGGCGGTGGTCTCGATGGCGGTGCTGCGTCTGTTCGGTGGTGGCGGCATTCTCGAAAACAACATCGTGCAAACCGGTGCTTCAGCGGGTTCCTCGATTGCCTCGGGCGTGATCTTCACCATTCCGGCGTTGGTGATCCTCGGCTTCTGGCAAGACTTCGAGTATTCCTGGGTGCTGACGATCGCCGGGCTCGGCGGCATTTTGGGCGTGCTGTTCTCGGTGCCGCTGCGCCGCGTACTGATCGTCGATCAAAAACTCGCCTTCCCGGAGGGGCAAGCCGCCGCCGAAGTTTTGAAGGCCGGCGAAAATCCGTCGCAGGGCATTCGCATCCTCGGTTTGTCAGCGCTGGGGGGTGCATTTGCCAAACTGGCCGCGGGCAGTGGTCTCAAACTGATTCCCGACACCGCAGCCAGTGCCGGTTTCTTTGGCAGCTACCTGGGATTCGTCGGTACCAATCTGTCGCCCGCGCTGCTCGCCGTCGGCTACATCGTTGGCGTCAATGTCGGCATCGTCGCGCTCGCCGGGGCGATGATCTCCTGGAACATCGCCATCCCGGTCTACGTGGCCAACGTGCTGCCCGCGAATGCGGAGCTCGCGCAGCTTGCTGCCGGCTTGCCGGCCGAAGATCTGGCCGGGCTCATCTGGTCGAAGCAAATCCGCTACCTCGGTGTCGGCGCCATGCTGGTCGGTGGCTTCTGGGTACTGATTTCTTTGAGAAAGTCGCTGGTCTCGGGTATCAGCAGCGGGCTGGCGGCGGCCCGCGCCAGTGCGGCGGGTCAGGTGATTGCGCACACCGAACAAGACCTGCCGATGAAGTCGGTGCTGATCGGTATCGTGCTTTTCATGCTGCCGTTATGGGCGCTCTACGAAACCATCGTCGGCTCGCTCGCCGTGAGCATGCCGATGACGGTCATCATGGTCATCACCGGTTTCCTGTTTTGTTCGGTGTCGGCGTATATGGCGGGGCTCGTGGGTTCGTCGAACAACCCCGTGTCGAGCATCACCATCGCCACGATTCTGTTCTCGTCGGTCGTGCTGCTTATTTTGATGGGCCCGGACAGCAGCCTCGGGCCAGTGGCGGCGATCATGATCGGTGCCGTGGTGTGCTGCGCCGCCTGCATCGCCGGCGACAATCTGCAAGATCTCAAATGTGGTCATATCGTCGGCGCCACGCCGTGGCGGCAACAGGTCATGCTCGCCATCGGCGCGGCCAGCAGCGCGCTTGTCATGGCGCCCGTGCTCAATCTGCTGGAACAAGCCTATGGCATCGGTGTGCCCACCGAGACCCACCCGAATCCCTTGCTCGCGCCGCAGGCCACGCTCATGGCTTCGGTGGCCAAAGGACTTTTTGGGGGCCAGCTGCCTTGGGACATGATCGCCATCGGCGCCGTGATCGGCGTTGCGATCATCATCGTCGACGAAATTTTGAAGGCGCGTGGTTCGAGTTTCCGTACACCCGTACTCGCCGTAGCCGTTGGCATCTATCTGCCGATCGAACTCATGACGCCGATCTTTCTCGGCGGCATGTTGGCCTTCCTCGCCGAGCGACACCTGCGTCGCGCAGGCTGCGAAGCAGCCGATCTCGAGCGGCGTGGGCGCAAGGGCCTGTTGTTTGCGGCGGGCATGATCACGGGCGAAGCACTGATGGGTATTGCCATCGCCGTCCCCATCGTCACCTCAGGAAGCGCCGATGTGCTCGCGCTACCCGCCGGGCTGCACTTCGGTGAATGGCTGGGTCTTGGCGTCCTCGCGCTGCTCGGCTTCTTGATGTACCGCACCGCCACCCGCGCCGAGGCTGCCGCGCGCGCTGGCTAAGGCCGGCGCACCGCCAAAAAAACAAGTGCGCGGTCAGCTCGACGCCTCGCGACGCACGAAACTCGTCGTTTCGTTCGCGATCATCTATCTCATCTGGGGCTCGAGCTACCTGATGACGAAGATCGGCGTCAGCCGCTTGCCGCCGTTTGCTTTTGGCGCGGCGCGCTTCATCACTGGCGGACTGCTGCTCTTCGTCGTGGCCCGGCTACTCGCGCGCAGGGCGGGTCAGCCGTGGCTGCCCGCCTTGACGAGCGCCGACTGGAAAACCTTCGCCACCGTCGGTTGTCTTGCGGTTTTCCTCTCCAATGGTTCAGCCTTGTGGAGCCTGCAGCATCTGCCCTCGAATCTCGCGGCGCTGCTCAACGTCTCTTCGTCCTTCTGGATTCCGCTGCTCGGCATGTTCGGTCCTCGCTCCCAAAGAATTTCGTCACGAGTCGCGATCGGTCTTGTGGCGGGCTTCGCCGGCACCAGCCTGATCATCTTGCCGGGCGGCGGCGATGCCGCCGTCGCCTCGATTTGGCCGGCGATGGTGATGGTGTTCGGATGCTTCTGCTGGTCTGCGGGCACCATACATATCCGCAACACCAATCCGACGCTCGATCTCATGACCTTCACGGCCCTGCAGATGTTCTGCGGTGGACTGATGCTGCTGGTCCCGGCGCTGTTGCAAGGTGAGGTGGCGCGTTGGAGTTGGGATACGCAAGGTTTGCTCGCGCTGGCCTACATGACCATTGCAAGTTCCGGCGTGGCGTATACCGCTTTCGCCTGGCTGTCGGTCAACGTGACGCCGGCGCAGCTTGCGACCTATGGTTTCGTGAATCCGGCGGTTGCGCTGCTGCTCGGCTGGTGGGTACTCGATGAACGGCTCGGCAGTCTGCAAATTTTCGGCACAGCGGTAATTCTGGTCGGCACGATTCTCGTGAACTGGCCGCGCACTCCGCTCAACAACGAGAAACGAGAGTCTCCGCCCGCAGCTTGAGCAAATCGACTGCCGGCACAGTACGCCGCTCGCGCAGCGGAAATTCGATGATCGCCACGAGGTTGCCGTTGTTGTCACCGTGAATGTTGGTGAGCCCCTCGTAGCGCATCAACACTCGATCGGTCTTGCGGTAAGACACGTCGATGTACGGCAGAAACCAGCCAAGCACCCCCGAAAGATTGAGGCGGATGACACTGGCGGTCGCGCCGTCGATCTTGACTTCGTCATGCTTCTTTACTTTGAAGCTCAAGTAGTCGAGACGACTCGGGATCAGGAACGGAAAACGAACGCTCTTGCCCGCCTCGAGCTCGGCCCAGTGCTTGCGCACGAATTCATCGAAGCCCGCATCGGCGACGATTACGGTATTGGCGGGCACCTTGGCTTCACGGCGCGGCGCCCGTGCGTTTTCCTTCTGAAATACCAGCGGACCCTGCGTGGTGCGACGCAAGCCTTCGACGTAGCCACGACGGGCATCGGTGAAACTGAATTCGGGTTCTTCACGCACGCTGCCATAGGTGAGCTCTTTGCGTGCGAACGCCGGTCCATCGATGCTGCAGCGATACATGACGATGCGCGTTTCGCCGACCGCGCCCGCATTGCGCACATGGTGCGATTCGACGTACAGCAAGCGCCCGTCATCGCGCGAGCGCGCATACCCCGTAAACTGCAGATCGGTCGCCATCGCTGGCGGCGCCCACAAGGTCGATATCAGGGGCGTCGAGGCCAACAGTACGGTCAGCCTGCGCAGTGCGCGTCCTTGCATCTTCCATCTCCTCCTGCGCGCACGGCGCCGACAGGCTATATTCGACCCGTTTTCAATTCAGGGGGTTCCCATGTCGGCAGAATACGCACCCGTTCATATTGTCATGCTGCTCGCACTAATCGAGTACTTTGGCTTCGCTATCGCCGTCGGTCGCGCTCGCTACCGCTTCGGTGTGAAGGCGCCGGCGACCAGCGGCAACGTCGACTTCGAACGCTATTATCGGGCGCAGATGAACACGCTCGAGCAGCTGATCATCTTCATTCCCTCCCTGTGGTCGTTCGCGTTGTTCATCAGCGTGACCTGGGCCACCGTGCTCGGCGCCATCTTCGTCGTTGGTCGTTTTCTGTATTTCACGGGCTACGTCAAAGCCGCCGAGAAGCGCAGCGCAGGCTTCGGGCTCGCGACTTTTCCGATGCTGTTTCTGCTGATCGGCGGACTGGTCGGCGCAATCCTCAGCTTCTGAGTCTGCAGCGATCGATCGTGGTGCTGCCTCAGCGCTTGCTGCGCAGCGCCACGATCACGACCGGTATCAACGAACCAAAGATGATCATCAAGGTGACAACGCCGAAGTTGTCACGGACCAGCGGAATATTGCCGAACAGGTAGCCACCGCCCAGAAAAATGGCTACCCAGATGATCGCGCCCAACACGTTGTATCCCTGAAAGCGCGGATACTCCATGCGCGCGACACCCGCCACGAACGGTGCAAAGGTGCGCAAGATCGGCAAGAAGCGCGACAACATCACCGTCTTGCCACCATGCTTGTCGAAATACGCTTCGGTCTGCTGCAGATACTCCACCCTGAGCAATCGGTAGCGACCGCTGAAGGCCGGCGGGCCGATGGCCTTGCCGATCGCGTAGTTGCAACTGTTGCCGAGGATGGCCGCCACGATCAACAACACCGCGACCGTCGGCGCATGCAGCGTGCCACTGGTATCTATGGCGGCCAGCGTACCGACGGCAAACAGCAACGAATCACCCGGCAACCACGGCGTGACCACGAGTCCCGTCTCGGCAAACACGATCGCGAACAGGATCGCGTAGATCCACAGCCCATACTGGCGCATCAACTCGACCAGATGACTGTCGAGGTTGAGGACGAAATCCAAAAAATACTGCAGCAGCTCGATCATGCGCGTGGCTTCCTGTTTTCTGCGGTTCGCGTGCCCTTGGGTGCACGGCGCTGCAGTTCGCGCATTGCCGCACGTACCTCGTCGTCGACACTGGGATCAGTGGGTGCGGAATCGGGGCCGGCCAGCGCGACATCGGGCGCTATGCCGCGCTCGTTGATGTAGGCCCCGGAGGGTGTCGCGTAGCGGGAAGTCGTCAGCTTGATGGCATGTCCGTCGGCAAGCGGAATCACGCTTTGTACGGATCCCTTGCCGTAGGTACGCCGACCGACCAGCAGTGCACGACCGTTATCTTTGAGCGCACCGGCAACGATTTCGGCTGCCGAGGCCGAAGCGCCATTGACCAGTACGGCAATGTCGACGCCCGCGAGGATTTGTCCGGGCTTGGCGTCCATGCGGAAGCGGGCATCGGCTGCGCGACCACGCGCGCTGACGATGTTGCCTTGATCGAGCATGGTATCGGCGACCGCAACGGCCGCCTCGAGTACCCCGCCAGGATTGTTGCGCAGGTCGATGACGATACCGCGCAGGTCGGACTGCTCGCGACGCAGCCGCTCGATCGTGCGCGCGAAATCCGCTGGCGTGGTGTCGCTGAAAGCGGCGATTCTCAGATATCCGTAACCTGTATCGAGTCGCTCACCGCTGACGCTGTGCACTTCGACGCGCGCGCGCTCCAGCACCACATCGACCAGCTCATCGCCGGCGGCGCGACGCACCGTGAGTTTGACCAGAGAACCCGCTGGTCCGCGCATCTGCTCGATCGCAGCAGCCACGTTGGCGCCGACCGGCTCACCGTCGATCCGCAAGATCAAATCACCGGCGCGGATCCCGGCGCGCGCGGCTGGCGAGTCTTCGAGTGGACGTTGAACTTTGATGAAGCCATTGTCGGCGGAGACCTCGATACCGATGCCCGGATAGTTGCCGGCGGCACCGCGGCGCAGCTCTTCATACTCGCGCGGATCGAGATATTCGGAGTGCGCATCGAGCCCGGCGAGCAAACCACGCAAAGCGCCGTCGATCAACTTGCCATCGGGGATTTCATCAACATATTCGCGCCGAATCTGCGCCACGGCCTCGGCGAGCCGACGCGCATCGGCGGCCGGCAGCGGCTGCGCGATCGGCACTGCAGCATCTGCAATGCGCGGCGGCGAAGCGACTGCGAGCTGATCAGCCGGCGGAAAAATCACGAACCGCGCCAGTACAATGCCGGCCATCAGACCTGCGATACCGACGATCGGGAACAAGGCACGAAAAGATTTCACGGCGACAAATTCTACAGGCACGGCGTTGCGGAAGTACGCGGCGCAGAGACGAACTGAGTCGCGCCGTGAATCAGGGTTGTCGATCTTTGAACCAAGGCGCGGGATCGAGCGGTCTCGCCGACTGACGGATTTCAAAATAAAGTTCGGGCTGGGCGCGGCCGCCGGTATCGCCAATGCCGGCGATGGTGTCGCCGGCATTAACCTGATCGCCAACGGCCCGGAACAACTGTTCGTTGTGCCCATAAAGACTGAGATAACCACCGCCGTGATCGATGATCAGCAGCAGACCGAGGCCTGCCAACCAATCGGCATAGACCACCCGACCACGATGGACCGCCCGCACCGGCGTCCCCCGCGGCGCCGAAATCAGCATGCCTTCCCACTTCACCGTGCCGGCACGCTGCTGCCCGAAGCGCGCAACCAGCCGGCCGCTCGCAGGCCAGGCCAGCTTGCCACGCATATTGGCGAACGGATTGCGATTGTCGGGGGGGAACTTCGGCGCCGCACGGCGCAGTTCGCGCAGCAATTTTTCGAGTGCGGCCTGCTCGCGTTGCAGTCGCTGCAGACTCGCGCTGCGCGCCATCGATTCTGCAGTGAGACTCGCCAGCACTTCGCCACGTTCGCTGCGGGCTTTTTCGAGGCGTGACACTTCACCGCGCTGGGCTTGTTCAAGCCGCGCGATGCGCTCCTGCTCGGTCTCGAGGCTCGCGTCCAGCAGCTCGATTTCGCGCACCCGAGTTTCGATTGCGCTCAGTTGCTCGGCACGCGCCCGACCGAAGTAACCGTAATAGGCGAACATGCGCCCGGTGCGCGCCGGGTCCTGCTGGTTCAGAAACAGCTTGAGCGGCTCTTCGCGGCCGATCAGATAGGCGGCGCGCAGTTGGGCGGCAAGTTCGCCGCGTTCACGCGCCAATTCGGTCTCTTGTGCCGTTTTTTGCGCAGCGAGGTCAACCCGGCGCTGCTCGCGTTCGGTGCGTTCGCCACGCAAGCGGTCGAGTTCGCCACGGGCACGATTTGCGGCAGTTTCGGCGGTCCGCAACACGCGGGTGAGACGGTCGCGCTCGGCCGCATCTTTTGCGACCTGACCGCGGATTCGTTCGATTTGGCTGCGCAATTGGCGCAGTTCGGCCTCTGCGCGCGCAGCATCCTGAGCAATGGCGACGCCGAGCAGCGCCGACCCTGCCAACACCAGCAAAATACGGGTCATCCGGCCGAGCATCGGCATAGATTGTATAATCCCGCTCGTGGAAAAGTTGCCAGAGTACATCGCCAATCACCCATGGCTCGTGCTGATGACTGCGGTCGCAGCCGTGCTCGTGCTGGTGTTCGAGATCCGCGCCCGCCGTGACGCCTTCGCCGGCGTCTCACCGCAGGACCTCATCCGCATGCAGAACCAGGGCGCCCTGATCATCGATCTGCGCAAGCCCGAGGAGTTCGCCACCGGCCACATCGGGGGGGCACGGCGCATGGATTCAGCCGACATGCTCACCGCCGGCGACACCCTCAAAAAGTACAAAGAGAAAAACGTGATCGTCTATTGCGACTCCGGTTCGACCGGTGCCGCCGCCGCGCGCGTTCTGGCCAGACAGGGTTTCAAGCAGACCTTCAACCTCAAGGGCGGACTCAGCGGCTGGCGTGGCGAGAATCTGCCGCTCGCCCGTGGCGAGGCCCTGACCAAGGGCAAGTCATGAGCAAGGTCGTGATGTATGCGACGGCATGGTGTCCGTACTGCACGCGGGCGCGCCAACTGCTCGAACGCAAGAACGCGAATCTCGAAATCATCGATGTCGATGGCAACTCGGCGCTGCGTCAAGAGATGATGACGCGCAGCGGCCGCCACACCGTACCGCAAATTTTCATTGGTGATGTGCATGTCGGCGGCTGCGACGATCTGCATGCCCTCGATGCGCAGGGCGGACTCGATCCGCTGCTCGCCGCCTGACCCGGCGCACTGCGCCGGCCTATACGTCCACGAACACCCGTACCACAGAGGCCAGACCAAATGTCCGATCCCGATCCGCGCGCCGATGGCGTTGCCCAACCCGGCGAAGATCCGAACGCCCCAGAATTTTCTCTGCAGTCCGTTTATTTGAAGGACTGCTCCTTCGAAGCGCCCAAAGGTCCGCGCATCCAGGGTGAGTGGAATCCGCAAATTGGTCTCGACCTGAATACGGCCTCCGAAGCGGTGTCGCCGGAAATGCGCGAGATCGTGCTCACGGTGAGCATCACGGCAAAGATTGGAGACAACACCGCCTTTCTCGTCGAGGTACAACAGGCTGGTCTGTTCGGTGTGCGCAATCTCAATGAAGAAGAGTATCGACGTGCCGTGGCCGCAGTCGCTCCGGCCGTGCTCTTCCCTTACGCGCGCGCCAACATCGCAAACCTCGTCACCCAGGGTGGCTTCCCGCAACTGCTGCTGCCGCCGGTGAACTTTGATGCACTCTACATGCGCTCGCTGGCCGATGCCGCCGCAGCGCAGCAGCAGGCGGAACAAGCACCGCCGGCACTGAACAGCTGATCGATGAACGACACGGCCGCCGCGCTGGCCGTGCTCGGTGCCGGATCCTGGGGCACCGCTCTCGCCATACAGTTCGCCCGCGCCGGGCATCCGACCCGCCTTTGGGGTCGCGATGCCGCGCAGCAAGCCACCATGGCGCACGAGCATCGCAACGCGCGCTACCTGCCGGATGCGCCTTTTCCAGAGCGTCTGAGCGTCGCCCGCAATCTCGATGAAGCTCTGAGCGGCGCGGGCGAAATCCTCATCGCCGTGCCCAGCCATGCGTTGCGCAAGCTGCTCAAAGAAATCGCACCACGCCTCGACAAGCAGGTGCGTCTCGCTTGGGCCACCAAGGGTTTCGAACTCGAAACCGGCTTGCTGCCCCATCAAGTCGCTCGCGAAATCCTCGGTGATCGCCGCGCCTTTGCCGTGCTCTCGGGTCCCACTTTCGCGCGCGAAGTCGGCAGCGGTCTGCCGACGGCCATGACCATCGCCTCGGCGGACGAGGCCTTCGCCACCGAACTCGCCAAAAGTCTCTCGGGCGGCAGTTTCCGCGCCTACACCTCGAACGACATCGTCGGTGTCGAGGTGGGTGGGGCCATCAAAAATGTGCTCGCGGTGGGCGCAGGTCTCGCCGATGGTCTCGGCTTCGGCGCCAATACCCGGGTCGCCCTGATCACGCGTGGACTCGTGGAAATGACGCGACTCGGCGTCGCGCTCGGTGCCAAACGCGAAACCTTCATGGGTCTCGCTGGCCTCGGCGATTTGGTGCTGACCTGTACCGATGATCAATCACGCAATCGACGCTTCGGTTTGCTGCTGGCTGCCGGCAAATCCGCCGAGGATGCGCTCGCCGAGATCGGTCAAGTGGTCGAGGGTTATCTCGCAGCGCGTGCCGTGCACTCGGTCGCCGCCCGCCAAAACGTCGATATGCCGATCTGCGAAGGTATTTATCGATTGCTCTACGAAGGATTACCGGCGCGCGAGGTCGTCAAAGCACTGATGTCACGCCCGATCAAGGCCGAGTTCAGCGAATAGACGCCGAGGTCAGCTGCCGGCAAAGCCGTTTTGTCGCCAAGCCTCATAGGTCACGAGGCTCACTGCATTCGATAAGTTGAGGCTGCGATTGCCTGCGCGCATCGGGATGCTGACCAACGAGTCGGTACCGAATTCGTCGCGCAATTCTTCGAGTACTACGGGCGGCAAACCACGCCGCTCTGAACCAAACACCAGCACATCGCCCGGTCGCCACCCGACTTCATCGTAGCGGCGCGAACCTCCGGTCTCGACGGCGTACCACGCGGCCGGAACAGCCCCGGTAGCGACGCGCAAGGCCGCTCTGCAGGCGGCGAAGTCATCGTGCACATGCACGGCGGTCATCCAACGGTAGTCGAGTCCAGCGCGGCGCAGGGACCGCCGATCGAGATCGAAGCCGAGCGGCTTGATCAAATGCAATTCGACGCCCGTGTTCGCACACAGACGTATGACGTTGCCAGTGTTGGGCGGAATCTCGGGCTCGAACAAGACGATGCGAAACATGCTGCGCATGGTAGCAATGCCACGGGGGTCTATAATCACGGCATGTCCTCGTTGCGCTATCGCTTTCTCGGCATGGATTTCTCGTCTCCGATCGTGCTGCTCTCGGGGTGCGTCGGCTTCGGCGAGGAATACACGCGGGTCGAGGGCTTTTCGAATACCGATTGTGGTGCCGTGGTGCTCAAGGGCACCACCCTGGAACCGCGGCTCGGCAATCCGCCGCATCGCGTCTACGAAACCCCCATGGGCATGCTGAACGCGATCGGTTTGCAAAATCCGGGCACCGATCATGTGGTGCACAACATCCTGCCCACCCTCGACTTCAGCGAGACACGTTTCATCGCCAACGTCTCGGGCTCGACCCTCGAAGAATATGCCGAGGTGACGCGGCGCTTCGACGACTCACCGATCGATGCGATCGAAATCAATATCTCCTGCCCGAATGTCAAAGAGGGTGGCGTCGCCTTCGGCAATTACCCGGAGATGTCGGCGCGAGTGGTCACCGCTTGTCGTGCGGTGACCAAAAAACCCATCATCACTAAACTTTCGCCCAACCAGACCGATATCAAGGAAAACGCCCGCCTCTGCATCGAGGCAGGCAGCGATGGTCTGTCGGTGATCAATACCATCATGGGCATGGCGATCGATGCCAAAACGCGTCGTCCGGTCATCGGCAACGTGCAGGGTGGGCTGTCGGGCCCGGCCATCAAACCGATCGCCTTGCTCAAAGTATTTCAGGTTCATGATGTTGCCAAACGACACAAAGTGCCGATCATCGGGCAGGGCGGCATCACCACCGCAACCGATGCCATCGAGTTCATGATTGCGGGGGCGAGCGCCGTTGGCATCGGCACTTCGCTGTTCTATGACCCGATGACCTGCAAGAAGATCAACGCCGGTATCGAAAAATACCTCGCCGACAACAATCTGGCGAACGTGACCGACCTCGTCGGTACGCTGCGACTCGGCAGCTGATCTGGCCGGCAAAACTCGCGGCTTGATATCGTCTATTGTCTGACGATGACGTTGCGCGTGGGGTAGGCAAAAGAAATGCCGGCCGCAGCGAACGCCGCATGGATCGCCCGGCTCACCGCATCATTGACGGTAACGAAGTGGCCGGGCACCGCGTTCCAACCCGGCACGAAATACACCACCTCGAAGTTGAGGGCGTATTCGCCAAAGGTGCGCAATGCGCAGTACTCGAAGCGTGTCCCCTCCACGGACTCGATTGTGCAGCGCACGACCGACGAG
>Ga0194133_10004730_pt1 | contig 17896 bp, 10 predicted proteins | sample TA2KigOf40mmetaG_FD_155448 | JGI IMG/M metagenome (GOLD analysis project Ga0194133, IMG submission 155448) | Freshwater microbial communities from Lake Tanganyika, Tanzania - TA2015055 Kigoma Offshore 40m | ecosystem: Environmental > Aquatic > Freshwater > Lake | place: Tanzania: Lake... | reverse complement strand
CGGATCCCGTGACGCTCCTCTAGCGAGGGTGCGCGGCCGTGCGCGGCGCACACGAGCGTGACTCGGTGGCCGTCGCGGGCCCAGCGGCGGGCGAGCTCCTCGATGTAGACCTCTGAGCCGCCGCCCTCGGGGTTGGTGGTGTCGCGCCAGTTGAGGACGACGATGTGCACGGCCTCACCGTAACGGCCGGGCCGCAGCCGTCGCAGGCCGGAGCGGCAGACGTCGTGGGGTACCGTCGGCAGGTGCCCGCCCCATCCGCTGAGCGCGCCCACGCGCCCGAGGCGTTCCGGGCCAGTTGGCGTCGAAGTGCACGACTGTTCCGGGCCTTCCTGAGCGAGCAGAGCGACCCCGATCGCTTCTACACCCATCTCGCCCGGGATTCGGCCGCGCAAGTCAACAGTTGGCACCGGCTGGACGGGAGCCTGCTGCTCGATGTCGGTGGTGGGCCCGGCTACTTCGCAGACGCCTTCGAGGCTCGGGGGGCGACGTACGTGGCCTTGGATGCCGACGCGGGGGAGATGCGGCTCCACGGACGAAGTCCAGGGCCGCGCACCGTGCTGGGCCGGGGTGAGACGCTTCCCTTCCGGGACGGCAGTGTGGACGTGGCGTACTCCTCGAACGTGCTCGAGCACCTGAGAGACCCGTGGGCAACCGCCGACGAGATGGTGAGGGTCACGCGCGCGGGAGGCACCGTCGTGATCTCCTACACGCTTTGGTGGGGGCCCTGGGGAGGCCATGAGACATCCCCTTGGCACGTGCTGGGCGGGGAGAGGGCAAGGCACCGGTACCGCCGTGTTCACGGCCACGAGCCCAAGAACGTCTTCGGCGAAAGCCTCTTTGCCACCACCGTCTCGGAGGGGGTGTCCTGGGCGCGCAGCCGCCGGGATGCCGACCTCATTGGGCTGGCGCCTCGCTACCTTCCCCGATCCCTGACCTGGATTAGTCGCGTACCTGTAGTGCGGGAGGCGGCGTGCTGGAACATCCTGCTGGTCCTGCGGAAGGGACCGGCGTGACATGAGTGCGCTGAAGCCGGCGCCCCCGCCGGGGTCGAAGTCGTCCCGGATGGTCGAGCGGTGGCGCCACCTGGCTGTGGCACTGGCAATCGCGGCCCTCGCGATCGCCCAGGATCCGGGACGCATCGCCGCGGACACCAAGCTCGATCTCGCAGTCAACCCGGCGGGACTGCTGGCACGTGCGCTCAATCTGTGGGAGCCCCTGGGCTTCGGCGGGCAGGTGCAGAACCAGGGGTACGGCTACCTGTTTCCCATGGGCCCGTATTTCCTGATGGGAGACCTCATCGGGGCGCCGGCGTGGCTCTGGCAGAGGCTGTGGTGGGCCATCGTGCTCTTCGCGGCGTACCTCGGGATGTTTCTCCTTGCGCGCGCGTTGGGCGTGGGGACGCCGGGCACGCGCCTCATTGGGGCACTGGCCTTCGCACTGGCGCCCCGCATGATCGCCACGATCGGGCCGATCTCCAGCGAGGCCCTGGCGATGGCGGTCGCCCCGTGGGTCCTCCTGCCCCTGGTGGTCGCGGCGCGCGACGGTCGACTTGCCCGAGGAGGTCTGCTCGCGGGGGTCGCGCTGCTCTTCGCGGGCGGAGTCAATGCCGCGGCCACGCTCGTGCTCTGCATTCCCCCGGCCCTGTTTCTGCTCACGCGGGAGGGTGGCCCGGGCCGCAGACGCCTAGCCGCGTGGTGGGCTCTGGCGACTGTCCTTGCCTGCGCCTGGTGGATCGGCCCGCTGGTGATCCTGCGCGCGGTCAGTCCACCCTTTCTGGACTACATCGAGGACGCAGCAGTCACGACGCGCTTCGCGAGCCTGCCGCAGGCGGTCCGGGGCACGGAGCACTGGCTCGGGTACCTCGTCGACCTGGACGGGCCCACCTGGAGTGCCGGCTGGCTGCTCGTAAGTGTGCCGATCGTTATCGCCTACACGGCGATGGTGGCGGCGTTCGGCCTCGCGGGACTGTCGCTAAGGAGCATGCCGCAGCGCACCTTCGTCATCGTGCTGGCGCTGGCGGGCGTGGTCCTTGTGACCTTCGGCTACATCGGATCGGTGAGTAGCCCCTTGGCCGAGTGGACGCGCGGTCTGCTGGACGGGCCGCTCGTGGCGTTTCGGAACACTCACAAGTTCGATCCGGTGCTCAGGATGGCGCTCGCGCTGGGCCTCGTGCACTTCGTCGCACGGGCCATCGCCTTCGCCCGGGGTCGGGAGGGCTGGCGAGTGGTGCCCTACGCGGTCAGCGCACTGGCCATCCTCGGCGTGGCAGGCACCGCGTTCCCGGCCTACATCGGCCAACTCGCACCGCGGGGCTCTTTCGTGGACGTGCCTGACTACTGGCAGGAAGCCGTCGACTTCCTGGATGAGGGCACCGCCGACGGCGGACGCGCGCTCCTTGTCCCCGGCACGTCGTTCGGTACCTACCTGTGGGGGACCCCGCGAGACGAGCCCATCCAGGCGCTCGGCAGCGTCCCCTGGGTGGTGCGCGACGCCATTCCGCTCGCGCCGCCCGCCACGATACGGATGCTCGACGCACTCCAGGCCCGCTTCGCGTCGGGGAGGTCAGCCCCCGGCTTGGCGGACCAGTTGGCCGCCAGCGGCGTGCGCTACCTGGTCATCCGCAATGACCTCAACACGTCGGGCCTGCGTGCCCCGTCGCCCACGGTCGTGCACGAGGCTCTGCGTGGCACCCTGGGCCTGCAACTCGTCGCCGATTTCGGCCCGCTGGTCGGCGGCCAACTGGACGACGGTGCCGTTGTCGACCGAGGACTCTCGCAGCCCTATCGTGCCATCGAGGTCTACGAGGTCGAGCCCTTTCCAGGACTGGTGTCCGTCGCGCCTCTGGCCCGCGTGCCCGTCGTGGTTGGCGGTCCGGAAAACATCGTCGACCTGCGCGATGCCGGACTGCTCGATGCGGCTCCCGCGCTCTTGGACGGTGACCGCACAGCCGGTGCTGTTGGCCCGATCATCCAGACCGACGGGATCGCTCGCCGCGAGTCCACGCCGGGCCGCGTGGACGACAACGTCAGCGCGCGCCTCACGGCGGACGAGGACGGGGTATTGGGCCGTCGCGCCTTGGACTACACGGTTTTCCCCGACGAGCGCGCCATTGCCCCCGCACGGTGGAGCGGGGATGGGCGCATCACCGCCAGTAGTTCGGCGGCCGACGTCGACTCGCCCGGGGGCACGCGCCGATCGGCTTCGCCAGCTGCCGGTCTCGACGGCGACCTCTTCTCCGCGTGGTGGTCGGCCGAGGGCGGCGACGAGGCGCCGTGGTGGGAGGTCGAATGGCCGAACGCACGCGCTCTGCCTGCACTGCGTATCGCGATTGACCTGTCGATGACCGCGCCGCGTGCCGAGGCTATCGAGGTCTCGACCGCGGACGGGTCGGCGGCGTACGAGATCCCGTCCGACGGCATTGTTGAAGTCCCGGCGAGCCGGACCCCGACCACCTACCTGCGCATCGGCTCCGCCGACTCACCCGGTGACAGTCTGGGAATCCGCGAGGTGCTCGGCCTCCCGGCGGAACGTCGGACGGCGGTGGCGCCCGAGCCGTCCCGTGCTCCCACGGTGACAGCATTGTCGGCGGCGGTCGACGGGCGCCCCTGGTGCCTTCACCCTCCGTCGGCCGTCATCTGTACGGACCTCATCGGTCGCACCGGCGAGGAGGATGGCGCCATCGACCGCATCGCCGCGGTGCCGGCCAGCGACCCCCTTCCGACGACGGCGAGCGCGGTCCCAGTGCCCGGAGGACCGCTGGACGCGCTCATCCGGCGGGCCGACGAGTCCACCGGAGCCCTCATGACGGCCACGGCGTCCACCAGCGTGGTCCCCGATCCGGAGGGCGGCCCGCGCGCGGCTATCGACCGCGATCTCGAGACCGCGTGGATCGCAGACCCCTCCGACGATGACCCGCGTCTCGCACTCGACTGGCGCGACGAGCGCACCGTGACCGGCCTTCGTCTGCGCCAGCGGCTGGGACTGCCGGCTTCGCGCCCCCTCACGGCCGCGGTCCGGTTCACGAGCGGCGAGACGCGCTCAGGTCGCTTTGACGAAGCGGGCGTGTTGCTCTTCGACGAGCCGGTGCGTGCCTCGTCGATGGTCATCCGCTTCCCTCAGGTGCAGGAGGTGTTCTCGGTTGACCCAGCGTCAGTCGGTGGTGCCATCCTCCCCGTGGGCGTCGCCGACCTGCGGATCCTCGGAGCCGCCGATCTGCAGCCGGATCCCGCCGCTGACGTTGCCGTAGACCTGCCCTGTGGGGAGGGGCCGGCAGTCGCCATCGGCGACGCACTCGTGAACACGACCGGGCGCACCACCGTGCGCGATCTCGTGCAGCGGCTGCCCGTCACCTTTGACGCCTGCGGGCCGGTCCGCGCGCAGGCAGCCGACGGAGGTGCGGCGCGTATTCTCGCGACAGGCGGCGACCGCTGGAGCGTGCGCCAGGTTGTGCTCGGGGCGACTGAGGCTATTGACAGCAGCCCACAGGCGCCGGTCGAAGTCCTGTCGTGGGGGCCCGTCACCCGTTCCGTGCGCGTGCCGGCCAGAGAGGCGTCAACGCTCCTCGTGGTCCGGGAAAACGCGAATCCGGGCTGGGTGGCGACGATGGATGGGCGCCGGCTCGAGTCGGCGCGCCCCGACGGTTGGCAGCAGGGCTGGGTCCTGCCCGCGGGTGCGATTGGCGTGGTGGAGATGCGCATGACCCTCGGGCCGGTCTACCAAGCCTCCCTGCTCGCAGGGGCGATCTGCGTCATCGTCCTCCTCGGGCTCGCCGTCGTGGCATCACGGCGATCGCGAGGTGAGATCGGTGCACCCGTCGGCGAGGCTCACGTGCCTCAGGGCGTGCAGTGGACGATCGTCGCGGTGGCACTCGTCGCCGCGGCGGGCGTCTGGGGGGCGATGGCGACAGCCGTGGCTTGGGGTGCGAAGCAGTGGCTGCCCGCGAAGGCGCGTCCGGCAGTCCCGATCTGTGTCGTCGCTCTGGCTCTCGTGACAGGTGCCATTCTGGCACTCGGCACCTGGCCGTGGGAGTACGCGGGCGACTCGCTGGCGGCTGCGCTGCCGGTCACGCTGGCGCTGGCGCTGGCGGCTTCGCCGGACCGCGATAGGAGAGCGCGCGACGCATCACCGGCCTCTCCAGCGTCCTATTCGTCACCTCCGCCAGGAGGAGGGTGACGACGTACGTGAGAGGGGCGACCACGAGGAAGCCTCCGGTGAACGGCTCGATGCGCAGGACCCACATCACGCCCTCCAACGCGAGCAGGTGCCAGAGGAATACGCCGTAGGAGGTGTCGCCCCACCAGCGAGCGACACGGGATTGCAGTGCGTCGCGGAGCGGACCATTGCCGCGCGGCTGGACAACGAGAGGCACCAGGATGAAGAACGCGCTGAGTCCGTAGAGGATCGACTTCGCCACCGCCGACAAAGGATCGGTCTCTGCTTCGAACGCCCGCGGGCCCGCCAGAGGCGTGCTGGCCAGGACGAAGGCGGTAGCGGCGATGGCCCAGGAGGTACCCACACTCCCGCCGAGTGGCTGCAGCGCCCCAAGTGCCCGGTCCAGGCCTCCGGACCGCTGGCACACAACCAGCAGGGCCAGGGCCATGCCGAGCAAGAACCAGCTCAGCGAGTACGGCAGCCAGAATCCGGCCTGCGTGGGCAGTGGACTGCCGGGCCAGCGGACGGCGGCGATGAAGCCGTAGCTGGCGACTGCGAGGAGGCCGAGGACCAGCAGCGCACGCCCGGGTCGCCAACCGCGTGAACGTGATGCTGCCGCGCGCGCGATAAGGGGAGCCAAGATCGGGAGTATCGCGTAGAACGAAGCCTCCGTTGCCAGGCTCCACGCCTGGGTCAGCGCATGCGGGAGGGCGTCGGGCGGGTAGATCTGCAGCAGCAGCGCGTTGAGCACGACGTCCGCCCCGCTCATCGTCCGGTTTGCGGGCACTGCGACGAGGACCACGATGAGCACGAGCCAGTAGAGCGGCATGATGCGGGCGAAGCGGCGAAGGGCGTAGACGCGCACGGAGACGGACGGCCCGGCTCCGGCTGCCGACGCGAACCATGGTCGCGACAGCAGGAAGCCGGACAGCAGGAAGAAGAGCGCGACCCCGTAGTCGAGCCTCGCGAGCAGGGCCCCGAATGCTCCCTCGGACGTCGCCCCGGTGGCGAAAGCGACGTGGGTGAGCATCACTGCCGCAGCGGCCGCTCCACGCACGGCATCCAGAGCCGGAAAGGCGTGTGGCGACTCCGCGCCCGACCGCTGTGCGTCGCGAGGGCTCATGGTCGCGGTCATGGGGCGGTCACCTCTCCTTCGGGCAGAGCCTCACCCGGCTGAGGCCGCCCCTCATTCTGCACGGGCGCTGCCGCGCCCACGCGGACGGTGATCACGCAGACCCCGGCGGTGTCGGCAGGCACATCGACGACGATGTCGCGTGTGCCCCCCGACACCATTTGCTGGTACTGCGTGGACTCGCCCGCTGGCACGAGCCAGGCGCTGGAAGGGCCGCCCCCGACGCTCACCGAGACGGTGGTCGGTGCGGCGGCGGTCGCGGTGAGTGCCACCACGTGTGAGAAGGCGACGAGTGGGCCGCTCAGGACCAGCCTCGTCGATTCACCGGGGGTGTCTGGACATGCGCCCGTTCGTTGGGCCACAGGGCCGACAACCCGGGCGGGCAGCAGGCGTCCATCATCCGACCAGACTCGCAGGGCGGCGCCCTGGTCAGCGAAGGTCGGAGCAGAGGGCGCTTGCGCAAAGAGACGGGAGGCGCGTGCGCTGTCGCCGTAGATGGGGGTGAGGACGAGGGGGGGCACCCACAGGTCGAGGACGGTCGTCGCGCGCTCCTGCCGGAGCGAGTCCAGAGCGGCCAGGGCTACTCCGCGGATCTGCACGGCCTCGGGGTTGGTCTGGATGCGGACGGTCGTGGCGATGCTCAGGGCGCAAAAGACCGCCAGGGCTGTGACCGATGCGGCCCACCGGACCGGCTCGCGACGGCTGGGCCCTGACCCCAGGAAGTCGTGAGCGAGGGAGGCGACGAGGAGCATCGCGGGCACTGCCAGATCCGAGAAGTAGCGCAATGCCCCGGCGGAGATCGCGAAGTAGCCCTGGCGGCCGAAGCTCAGAAGTGCGATACAGGCGACCGCGTAGACCGCCGTAAGCAACGCTAGCCGCCGCGTGCGCGCACTTGCCCGTGCGACGAGTGCGATGCCTGCGACGAGGGCTGCCGTGCCGAGCCCAAGTACCCAGGGTGGGGGCGTGCCCCATGCGTCCGCCGATTCCGTCAGGATCACGGGGCCCCCGGCAAGTGAGGGCAGCAGCGCGCCCACGATGGCCCGTGACGCGTACGTGATGAGGGTGAGGAGGTCGGCGCCGTTCGGCGTCGCGTCGCTGGCGCTCGCGCGCAGGAGGTAGGCGACGGCGTAGGCGAAGGGAAGCGCAACGAGAGCTACCCACATCCCTGGGCCGGCCCGCCAGGCTGCCGCGATCGCGGCGCGGCCCCGCCCTGGAGCGAGGGCGAGGCCGACGCCGGCGAATAGGACCGTCAGGAGCACGGCCTTGCTGAAGAACGCGAGGCCCACCAGCAGGCAGGCCACGACGCCAGCCTGGCGCAGGTACCCGAGTGGGGCTCTCCCCTGGGATATGGGAAGGAGCAGGATCACCCCCACGAGGGCGCACAACTGGAGCGGTATCGCATTGAACGCTGCCGCCCACCACGTCGTCGCCTGCACGGTGACCGGGGTTGCGGCGTAGAAACCGAGGGGGAGAAGGATGGTGGGGGTCGGGCCGAAAAGGGTGATGAGGACGCGGTAGGCGAGCACGAGACACGCCAGCCAGCCGACTGCCATGAGCGATGCCGGCACCGCGTAGTTCCAGGGAGCTAGTGCCTGGCCGATCCAGGTCAGCAGATGGGCCGCGGGCATGACGTGGCCCTGGTGCGGCGCCGAGAGAACGTCCCAGGTGAGGGCATCGGGACGCGAGGCACGGGCGAGGAAGGCGAAGTCGTCGATGAGGTAGTAGCCGCCGCTGATGATCCACAGTCGACCCAGGGCTGACGCGGCGATCATGGCCGCGCAGCCCCAGCGCACGAGCGATGCACCCTTCGACCGCGAGCCCGACATCGTCGCGGGTGCGGGTGTCGATGCGGCGAGGTCGGTCACGGGATCCGCTCCGCGGCGAAGCCGATCGCGGCCTCGGTGATGCAGATGGTGACGCCGTCGGGTACGCGAGTGAACGTGAGTTGATCGCCCCCGCCGTCAATGAAGGCGTACGCCTGGTGGAGCCCGGAGGAGAGGGGCACTGCGGCGGGTGTGCCGTCGTCGAGGCTCACCTCAATTGATGTGGGCGCGCCGGCAAGGTAGGCGAACCGCACCGTGTGCCAGTAGTCGGGTCGCGAGACGGGGAGGGTCACGACCGTCTGGCGTTCGAGAAGCGGCCACGGGCACGAGCCGGAGGGCGCGGGGACGGGATCGTCCACGACTTCGCCCGGGCGTAGCTGGCCGAAGCCGTCGAGAACGCTCAGTGAGTCGCGCACGTCGGGCAGTCGATCGGCATCGATCACCGGGCTGAAGACGAAGCGCAACTGATTGCGTGGCTGCACCAGTGGCCACATGACGTTGCCTGGGACGAGTCCGTTGTTGATGGTCACGTCACCCTCGGTAAGGGTGGTGACAGCACCCACGACGTAGAGCCTCGATCCGTTGTCCTGCATGCCCCGGGCGAGGAAGGGAATGGTGAGGGCCAAGCCGAGGACGAGGAATTCGGTGAAGGCAATCGCGGAGACGACCATGGCTCCGCGCCGCCAGCGCGAGCGCGTGCGGGTCGTGTGCGCCGGGCCGGGGAGGTAGGCCCAGGCCAGCGTTGAGGCCACGATGGCGTAGACGACTGCGTCCACGAAGTAGCGGGGCTGGGCAATGACCTGCACACCCCACCCCGCGCGCCCGGCCGCCACGACGGCAATGAGGGCCACGACGTACATCAGGATGCCCGCCCAGAGCAATCCGGCGCGACGTGCTCGCCGCGTCTGCCATAGGGCCCAGGCGACAACGATGAGGGAGCAGGCCAAGGCTATGGCGAACGGCGTTGCGGCGATGCTCGGCGGCGACCACCACCAGGGACCGCCGAGCAGCAGAGGGGGGAAAGTGAGACCGCCGACGCGCAGGAACTCCAGCAGAGTCGGCAGGTCAGTGGCACGTGCGACACCGCCAGTGGACGATGCGACGTAGCCGATGACCACAAAGGCCGCCGTGGCCACGTACAGCAGGAGGAGCGCTCTCACCTGCCAGATCGGGCGAAGGGGTAGCCAGCGTCCGCGCAGGGCGAGGGTGACCAGGGCAAGGAAAAAGAGCAGGCCCAGCGACTTCTCGAAGAACAGGCAGGCGAGGGCCACCACGCCCCACGCCTGCAGACCTGCTCGCCAGGAGCCTTGCTGGAGCCACTGAAGGTGCCAGAGCGTCGCGAAGGGGATGGCGGCGAGGAGCGGCACCGCGTTGAGTGCCGCGATCCACCACGTGGCAGCGTCCCACATCGCGCCGGAGGCGAGCACGAGTGCGAGGGGCACGAGCGCCCGCCACCGGTCTCCGAGCACGTAGATGAAGAGCCGGGCCAGGCCGAACGCAGAGGTGGCCATGCCTGCCGACACGAGTGCGATCATGGGGACGTACGTGAACGGTGTGGCCTTGGCCAGGCTCTGTGCGAGGGCGAAGGCCGCGGGCATGAAGTGGCCACCCCAGGGCTGGGCGAGGTACTCCCAGGTGAACCACGGCGCCGCGTACGCGAGCGACTGCAACTCGTAGTCGTCGAGCCAAAAGAACGCATTCGAGACGAACCACAGCATGCCGACGGAGAACGTCGCGGCGAGCGCATAGGCGACGTTGCGAGGTCGAGGTGCGGTCCAGGGGGCGGTCGTTCCCGGCGCGGCGCCGACCGGCACGGCCGGTGCTGGCGCGGTCATGGGAGCGCCTCTGGTGCGGGGGCATCGATGAGCTCGGCCTGCCCGATGCGCAGGCTGTCGGCGCAGAGGGGCTCCGCGCCGAGCGACGACACTTCGAGCGTGTCTCCTCCGCCGACCACCTGTACGAATACTCGCGTGCGTGACGGGTCGGGCGGCACGGCCACCGGCTCACCGCCCCCCAGGGTGACTGCAAAGCCGTAGAGATCGGGGGCGGGCAAGGCGAACTCGATCACGTAGCCGAATTCGGGCAGGCGGGGGAACTCGCCGACGACGAGCCCCGTGTCCGTGCAGTCGACCGGCACGGGGATGCCGGCGACACGGGCCGGGCGCAGAGATCCCTCAGAGTCGAGCACCTGAAGCACGGGGGTCCAGTCGGCGAAGGCGGGGCGGGCGTCGAGGGGGGCGAAGATGACGTCTGTGCGGTTGAGCGGAGCGTAAGCCGGGTTCACGACGTTGGGTGGGACGACCTGGGGGAGCACCGGAACATCCCTAGCTGCCATAGCCAGGGCCGCCCGGGCGCTTGCCACGAAGTCTTCGCCCGGGTAGGTAGCGCGTGCGTCATTCCATCCGATCGTCGTCATCGCGGACACCGCAAGGAAGGCGTCGATGGCGACGACACCGATCACCGCGCGGCTTCGGGCGTCCAGCCATGAGGGAAGCGGGATCGCTGCTCTCGCGGGGTGCGGCACTGCGGCGAGGCAGGCGGCGGCGGCGGGCGCGAGAAGGGCAGGCGCCGCGGCAAGGCCCAGCAGTTGCCCGCCCGTTCCCGCGACGAGCGGTGACGTGCCGAGGGCGGCACAGACCAGGGCGAGACCCGTCGCGAACAAGCCCGCTCCCCACGGCAGGAGGCCGCGACCGGTAACGAATAGCGTGGTGACCAGCCCGATGAGCAGCACCTGGATTCCCGCCGCGACTATCCAGACGGGGGCCGCGGCTGTCGGGGCGACGGACAGGTCGCTGGTCCAGGCGATGGGACCACCGGCGAGCCCCGGCACCAGCCCCGAGCCGATCGACTGGCCCAGGAATGCGGCGGCCTCGCCCAGGTCGCGGGGGAGGGCCGCGACGGGCCAGGAGGATGACAGGAGCGCCCAGGCAACGAGCGGCAGCATCGCGAGGGCCGACGTGGCGAGGGCGCGGCGCGCCTGGAGTCGACTCCGGCGCCATCCGATGTGGGGCATCCACACCAGCGCGACGGCCCAGGCTCCCGTAATCCACGCCAGCCCCCAGGGGACGGCGGTCGAACCGGCCATGGCGACCACCACACCGGCCGGGAGGAGCCAGGCGTCGCGAGTCCGACCTGATCGGTGCAGACGCGCCGCACCGGTGACGACGAGCAGGGAGCCGACGGCAAACGCCGTCTGCTCGGCTCCGATCGGCCAGGTGGACATGCCCGGGATGGTCAGGGGGGAGTAGATGAGGAGCAGGAGCAGCGTCAGACGTCGCGCTCCCGGCTGCAGAAGTTCGCGGGCTGCCACCCAGGCAGTCCCGCAGTAGGCCACCCATAGGGCGAGAAGCACCAGGGCCAGGGGCCAGAAGTCCAGGGGGGCGAGAGCCAGGGCGAGATGGGCCCCCGTGAGTTCGAGGAGCGAGAGGTCCGGCCCTGCCTCGCCTAGGGCGACGGACCCCACCAAGACGAGGCTGTCCCCGCCAATGGACTGGCCGAGGAGGAGCCACGCCCGCACGAGTACGGCCACGAGGACGGCGGTGGCCGTCAGGGCGCGCACCTGCCGGGGGCTCCAGAAGGGGGCATCCGCCCTGCCGGTCGCCGCCGGGTTCGCGGCAAGCGCCAGCGTCATTGGCCCCCTCTCCGGTACGCGTCGCGGAAGACGCAGCGCGCTTGAACCCCGAATGTACGGCAGGTGAGCCGCTGACCCGGTACGGTTTCCTCGCAAGCTCCGCTCTGGAGCCCCCTGGAGGCTGGCAATGAAGCGTGGCATTGGCATCGTGTTGGTAGGGCTCGGGGTCTTCCTCGTGATCCTTGGAGCGCTGCTGCGCTTCAGTGTCGTCCCCGCCGTCGCGAAGGCACCGCTGTCCCCGGGCGAGGACTCCGGTGGGGTTACCCAAACCGACCAGAGCGGCGTGGCGTCGAAACTGTTCGATCCCGCCACTTTCACGGAACGCACCGATGTTCCCCTCACGGTGACCCGCTTCACGCGTGGCGACGTCCCTGCGAGCCAAACTGCTGAGGCTAAGGCCGCCGACCTCGCTGTCTACGACACCTTCCAGCGGGTGGAGGACAACGCCGGGGTCGTCGTGCTCGCCAGCACCGGCCGGTTCGCCTTCAATCGCGTCACGTCCGAGCTGTCGAATTGCTGCGGCGCCAACGTGGACGGTGAGAATGTCGAGATGAGTGGGATCAATCCGCTCAAGTTCCCGATGTTCACCAAGGCCCAGAACTACCCGTATTTCGACACCTCACTCAATGAGGGAGTGGAAGCCGTTTACCAAGGCGAGGAAACCCTCGAAGGGTTGCCGGTCTACAAGTTCATCGTGACCGTCGAGCCCACGCAGACGGGCACGATTGAGGTGCCGGGTGACCTAGTCGGATCGCCGTTGCCCAACTTCGTCGCGCCGCGCTACTACAGCAACGTGCTCACCCTGTGGGTCGAGCCACTGACGGGTGCGATCGTCAAGGGCGAGAGCGCTCAACTTCAGACCCTCCGCGGCCCGGACAACACCGACAAGGTGACGATCCTTGACGCTGTCATCGGCACCACGCCGGAGGAGGCAAGCGCTGGCATCACGTACGCGAAGTCACAGGCGGCGCTCATCACGCTTCTCAACAATACGGTCCCGTTGGTGGCGGTGATCCTGGGCGTAATCCTGCTCGTCCTGGGCATCGTCCTGGTGGCCACGGGCGGTCAGCGCCGCTCGGGCGCCCACCAAGGGGGAAGCGCCAGCGCCTAGCCGGCGGGTAGGGACCGGACGCTAGGCCCTGGGGCCTGCTGCGCTATCCTCCTCGGGCACGCCGAGCCCGCACGTGTCCCGGACCGAGTGGCCTCGTGACGTTCGTCGTGGCCCGCGGCCCGCCCCGCGCTCCACGTCGATCACGGTCTCGACATGCGCCGACCGACACCTATCCGCATCGGAGTCCGCGTGACCTCCCAGACCATCGCCCCCCAGGTAGCCGTCAACGACATCGGCGACGCCGACGAATTCCTCGCCGCTATCGACTCGACCATTAAGTACTTCAACGACGGCGACATCGTCGAAGGCACCATCGTCAAGGTTGACCGCGACGAGGTCCTCCTGGACATCGGCTACAAGACCGAGGGCGTGATCCCGTCGCGCGAGCTCTCCATCAAGCACGACGTTGACCCCCACGAGGTGGTGTCCGTCGGTGATGCGGTTGAGGCTCTGGTCCTTCAGAAGGAGGACAAGGACGGTCGTCTCATCCTGTCCAAGAAGCGCGCGCAGTACGAGCGCGCGTGGGGCACCATCGAGCGCATCAAGGACGAGGACGGCGTCGTCGAGGGCAGCGTCATCGAGGTGGTCAAGGGTGGCCTCATCCTCGACATCGGTCTTCGCGGGTTCCTGCCTGCCTCTCTCGTGGAGATGCGACGCGTGCGCGACCTCCAGCCCTACGTCGGCAAGACCCTCGAGGCCAAGATCATCGAGCTCGACAAGAACCGCAACAACGTCGTGCTTTCACGGCGCGCCTGGCTCGAGCAGACGCAGAGCGAGGTCCGCCAGACCTTCCTCAACAACCTGCAGAAGGGCCAGATCCGCTCCGGCGTCATCTCCTCGATCGTCAACTTCGGTGCCTTCGTCGACCTCGGTGGCGTCGACGGCCTCGTCCACGTCTCCGAGCTCTCCTGGAAGCACATCGACCACCCCTCCGAGGTCGTCGAGGTCGGCCAGGAGGTCACCGTCGAGGTGCTCGACGTGGACATGGATCGCGAGCGGGTGAGCCTGTCACTCAAGGCGACCCAGGAGGATCCCTGGCAGCACTTCGCCCGCACGCATCAGATTGGCCAGGTTGCCCCCGGCCGCGTGACCAAGCTCGTCCCCTTCGGCGCCTTCGTCCGCGTGGAAGAGGGCATTGAGGGTCTCGTGCACATCTCGGAGCTGGCTGAGCGCCATGTCGAGATCCCGGAGCAGATCGTGCAGGTCGGTGACGAGATCTTCGTGAAGGTCATCGACATCGACCTGGAGCGCCGACGCATCTCCCTGAGCCTGAAGCAGGCCAACGAGTCCGGCGACGAAGAGGTCGCCGACGAGTTCGATCCCTACCTCTACGGCATGGCGCCCGCGTTCGATGAGGCAGGCAACTACGTCGGCCCGGATGGGTTCGACCCCGAGACGGGGGAGTGGAAGGCCGGCTACGAAGACCAGCGGGCCCAGTGGGAGAGGGAGTACGCCGAGGCCCACGCACGCTGGGAGGCGCACCGCAAGCAGGCTACAGATATGCGCACGGCCGACGCGGAGCAAGCGGTGGCCGAGGGCACGGCGACGGAGTACTCCTCAACCTCAGAGGACCCGGAGGGCTCGGGAGCACTGGCCTCCGATGAGTCGCTGCAGGCGCTGCGCGACAAGCTCGCCGGCGACGCCTGACTCCTCGGGCACCGAGTCATGGGATGAGGGTCGCGCTGAGTGGCGGCATCGGCTCCGGCAAGAGCACCGTGGCGCGCATGCTCGCGGAGCGCGGGGCGGTGGTGGTGGACGCCGACGCCATCGCGCGAGAGATCGTCGAGCCAGGCACCGCTGCGCTCCGCGAGATCCGCGAGGCCTTCGGTGATGACGTGATCGATGACGACGGCCGTCTCCGTCGCGCTCGGCTGGCCCAGATCGTCTTCGCCGACTCGGACGCCCTCTCGCGACTCAACGCGATCACGCACCCCAGGATCGCCGAGCGCAGCGCAGAGCTCATTGCGGCCGCGGCCCCGGACGCGGTCGTGGTGTACGACATGCCCCTCCTCGTGGAGCAGGGTCCGGCAGCCCTCCAGGGGTGGGATGCGGTGGTCGTCGTCGATGCGCCCGACGAGGTGCGGATCGAGCGCCTCGCCGATCGCGGCGTCGATGCGGCGGATGCCCGCAGGAGGATCGACGCCCAGGCGCCCCGGGCGGAGCGGATCGCCGTCGCGGACTACCTGGTGGACAACGGGTCGGACCTAGGCACCCTGGCCGGGCACGTGGACGGACTCTGGCGGAGCCTGACCGAGCTCAACACCTAGGCTGGCCCGATGCGCCCCGTTACCGACCTCGTGCGGACGGTCGCGCCCTTCGAGGTGGTGGCTGACTACACGCCCTCGGGTGACCAGCCCCCGGCCATCGAGGATCTCGCGGCGAGGATCGAGGCGGGCGAGCGCGACATCGTGCTCCTCGGCGCGACGGGCACCGGCAAGAGCGCCACGGCCGCGTGGCTCGTGGAGCGTGTCCAGCGACCGACGCTGGTGATGGCCCCGAACAAGACCCTTGCGGCCCAGCTCGCCAACGAGTTCCGCGAGCTGCTGCCCAACAACGCGGTCGAGTACTTCGTGTCCTACTACGACTACTACCAGCCCGAGGCCTATGTGCCACAGACCGACACCTACATCGAGAAGGACTCATCGATCAACGAGGAGGTCGAGCGCCTGCGCCACTCCGCGACGAATTCCCTGCTCACTCGCCGTGACGTCGTTGTGGTCGCGACCGTGTCGGCGATCTATGGCCTCGGGACCCCGCAGGAGTACGTCGACCGCATGCTCCGCCTGCGCGTGGGGGAGGAGCATGATCGTGATGCACTTCTTCGCCGCTTGGTGGACATCCAGTACTCACGCAACGACACAAGCTTCGAACGCGGCACCTTCCGCGTTCGAGGCGACACCCTCGAAGTCTTCCCCGTCTACGAGACGCATCCGGTGCGCATCGAGATGTTCGGCGACCAGGTCGAGCGCCTCATGACCCTGCACCCGGTGACAGGGGAGATCCTCACGGACGATCAGGAACTCGCGATCTTCCCCGCCACTCACTATGTCGCCGGTCCAGAGCGGATGGCGCGAGCAATCGCGGGTATCGAGGCGGAGCTGGAGGAGCGACTTGCGGAGTTGGAGGGCCAGGGCAAGTTGCTCGAGGCCCAGCGTCTGCGCATGCGGACGACCTATGACATCGAGATGATGCGTCAGGTCGGGGCCTGCTCGGGCATCGAGAACTACTCCCGCCACATCGACGGGCGCGAGCAGGGATCGCCTCCCAACTGTCTGCTCGACTACTTCCCCGAGGATTTCCTGCTCATCGTCGACGAGTCTCATGTGACCGTCCCGCAGATCGGCGCGATGTACGAGGGCGACATGAGCCGCAAGCGCACGCTGGTCGAGCACGGGTTCCGACTGCCCAGTGCCATGGACAACCGCCCGCTGCGCTGGGAGGAATTCCGCGAGCGCACGGGGCAGACCGTCTACCTCTCTGCGACACCCGGGCCCTTCGAGTTGACCCAGGCGGGCGGGGAGTTCGTCGAGCAGGTGATCCGCCCCACGGGCCTGGTCGACCCCCAGGTGGTCATCAAGCCGACCCAGGGGCAGATCGACGACCTGATGGAGCAGATCCGCGCGCGGGCGGCGCGCTCGGAGCGCGTGCTCGTCACCACCTTGACCAAGCGCATGGCCGAGGAACTCACGGCATACCTGGAGGAGCACGGCGTCCGCGTGCGCTATCTCCACAGCGAGGTGGACACCCTGCGGCGCGTGGAGCTACTCCGGGAGTTGCGCATGGGGGAGTACGACGTCCTCGTGGGCATCAATCTGCTCCGCGAAGGACTGGATCTCCCCGAGGTCTCGCTGGTCAGCATTCTCGACGCCGACAAGGAGGGTTTCCTGAGGTCCGAGACCTCACTGATCCAGACGATCGGCCGCGCAGCCCGCAATGTCAGCGGGGAGGTGCACATGTACGCCGACACCGTGACCGCGTCGATGGCGCGAGCCATCGACGAGACCAATAGGCGTCGCGACAAGCAGATGGCCTACAACGCCGAGCACGGGATTGACCCGGCGCCGCTGCGCAAGAAGATTGGCGACATCACCGATCTTCTTGCCCGGGAGGACGCGGACACCACGCAATTGCTCCGGGAGGCCTCGGGCGTGGTCCGGGCACGGTCGCTGGCAGGGCGGGACCTCGTTGCCCTCATCGAGGAACTCACCGAGCAGATGCATCAGGCGGCGTCGGAGCTCCAGTTCGAGTTGGCGGCGAGGTACCGCGACGAGGTCTCGGATCTGAAGCGTGAATTGCGTGGGATGCAGGAGGCCGGCCAGGCATGAACGTCCCCACATGGATGTGGATCGCGACCATCGGGGGACTCGTGGGCATCATCGCCCTCGACCTCGTCCTGGTGGACAGCCGGCCGCATGTCTTCGGTCCTCGAGAGGCCACTCGCTGGGTGATCTTCTACATCGCCCTCGCCCTGGTGTTCGCCGCCTTCATCTTCTGGTACTTCGGTGCCACCTACGCCGGCCAGTTCCTTGCGGGCTACATCACGGAGTACTCCCTCAGTGTCGACAACCTCTTCGTCTTCATGGTCATCCTGTCGGCGTTCGCCGTCCCGGCAGAGCATCGGCACCGCGTGCTGCTCGTCGGCATCGTCATCGCACTCATCCTGCGTGGGATCCTCATCATCATCGGCGCGGAGGCCATTGCACGCTTCGCGGGGACGTTCTTCCTCTTTGGCGCCCTGCTCCTCTACACCGCCGTCAAGGTCTGGCGCAGCCATGGCGAGGAGCCTGATCCCGAGGGCAATGCTCTGATCCGCTGGCTGGAGAAGCGGGTGCCCACCACCCGGGAGTACCACGGCACGCGCCTGACGGTGCGACTCGACGGCAAGCGTCACGTCACGCCGATGCTCCTGGTCATGCTCGCCATCGGCACGACCGACCTGCTCTTCGCCGTCGATTCCATCCCGGCGGTATTCGGCCTCACCAAGGAGGCCTACCTCGTCTTCACCGCCAATGCCTTCGCGCTCATGGGCCTGCGGCAGCTCTTCTTCC
>Ga0194133_10004729_pt1 | contig 17897 bp, 34 predicted proteins | sample TA2KigOf40mmetaG_FD_155448 | JGI IMG/M metagenome (GOLD analysis project Ga0194133, IMG submission 155448) | Freshwater microbial communities from Lake Tanganyika, Tanzania - TA2015055 Kigoma Offshore 40m | ecosystem: Environmental > Aquatic > Freshwater > Lake | place: Tanzania: Lake... | reverse complement strand
TCTATTCCTTTATTATCAGTTTCATACCAGCTTCTAGTATGCTGCAGGGCAAACTTTATATCTTTTTCTGGATAACCTTTGCTTCGGAAAAACTCTTCTAAAGATCCATTCTTAGTTTCATCATATACAGCAGGGAACCCATACTGCCACCCACTAGGAGGGTCAACATAAAACTTACCTTTTACTTCTAGATTAGCAGGAGCAGGGATGTCTTTAGTATTTGTATCGGTTAAAGGCCATTCTTCTTTCTCTTCAACATCTTTATCAACTGGATAATCGTCTACAAGATCTATATGGCCATCAAAGTGAAATCCTGCACCTCTAAGAAAATCCTCAAACTGAGTACACACTTCTTCTATAGTATCAGCTTCAAATTCATGAGTAACCTTAATACCTTTATTGCTCCTATCAAGCTGATCAGGAACAAAGTCAGATGTAAATGTATACTTGCTCACTTCTTTTTCTTATACTTCTTTAATGACTCAAGCTTAAACTCATTATCAACTGCATTTTTAATAACATGATTAAAGCCAATGTTAAGATATTGATCTTCCGTAATTACCTTACGGCCAATATCAGAAAATGTCTTAAGCCATTTGTCTGGGGCATCAATATCTGCTTCATAATACTTAACAGCCTTAAAAGGACCAACATAAATAGTATTAACATCTAATTTCTTACTTTTACTCATAGTATTATTATACAGGACTTTAAAAATAATCAAGAGCGGAGGTACGATTACAAACTTAATCCTCGCCTTCCAAGCTATGTGCTTGGCGCGCTGGGTGTAGTCTATTCAGTCTTAACAACAAGTCTGCCTCCTACTCTTGAAGTCTTTTGTATTCCAAGTGCCACAGCCCCATTTTGCGTTGAAAATCACGCTCTTCAAAATCAGCTCGAGCTTTATAATAATTCTCCAAAGCTTTCTGCCCTTCAATATCTCGGAAAGTATCTACCCATCCTAAATCATCACCCATCCAAGTAGAATATTCATACTTACATTTAGCAAGCTTTCTACCTTTAAACTTCTTCTTCTGATACATCTTAGGCATATTAAATTGGAACTCCTTGCTCGAGCAGTCTAATAGCTTGCTCATTTTTCTTCATGTGTCTAATTTGGGCTTTACTAAGAGGAAATGCTTTGTGATATTTTAAGTAATGACATTCATCATTAATAGAAATTACATTGTCAAGAGAGTTAGTTTCAACTCGGTGGGACTTCATGTCAATAACTTGATACACACCAAAGTATTCTCCAGGTAGTGCATGAGGAGTACCAATATCTTTATCTCTATCAGACACAATAATACCATAATTGATATCAATACCCTTAAAGTCGTTCCTAGTCTTTAGCTCTTGTCTAGTTAAAGCATCACAAACTTTACGGTATTCCTTGGAATCATAATCAGGAAGCACTCTAGGTTTGTACCAGAATTTAAGATGAAATACTTTACTACAAATTGACTGTGTAGGAGTAATTTGAATATCCATCCAAGCAAACTTCTTAGGGCTAACTACTTTGTAAATATATGCGCTCATCTATTCCTTTCTAATGCTTTTTCTACCATCTTAACAAAATATAAATAGTCCTCTTTATCTTTTTTCTCTACATAACCAAGCATCTCATTAATAATATTAGAGAACTCTGCACCAATTTGAATATGTTTGTCTAAATTCTTACGGAGCTGATCGTTGTTTTCTCTAAGATCTCTTAAAGCATCTTCAAACATTTTAGTTGTCTCAGACATCTTTAATCCTCACCAAAGAAATTTCTTTTAGAATAGCATCTTTGGTAGTTTTATAATTTAGAAAAGTCTTTACTTCTTTTAATGAAGGGAAGAAATACTGCTGATCTCGCTGACGCGTACAAAGGTCAGTTCCACCGCCTACAAACTTACCACCAAGCTTATCAACAAGTACAATAAGGTCTTCTTCCTTACGGCTATACTTGTACTTGTGCTTAATAAACACCATCAAACTAACTGTCATTTTCTTTTTCATCATACCCATATTATGCATGAATTTGCATGTTAGTCAATATTTTTTTTCAGTGCTTTATATTCCATGTTATCCAATACTTTAGAAGAATCTATAATAAAATCCAAGAACAAATCATACAGCTCGTTAAGCTGTTTGTTGTTTCTAATGATGTGTCTGCTGTTGTTATCAAGCTTTGCCAAGAAGCGTTGAAACTTTTCATTATGCTCGGTTAAGAACATTCTCAGTGTTATGTCTTGATGCACTATATTATGATAAAAGAAAACTTAAAACCGTCAAGCCTTAACCATATCAACCTTACAACTCTTTGCCTCATAACCAGTTTCTTGTTTAATGGCCCTGAACGCTTTTGTGTTTAAATGAAAAGGGCCTACTGGGATATTTTTAGCCCAATCATAGCTATTTAAATCCAATAACAACTCTTTAGGTAAATTTTTATTGCTTCCATAATACTTAATATCGTATAACTTCCAACGAACACTCATTTCTATTTATTATATAGTCCCCAGAGCATTAAATCTACAAGTTTAATAGAGCTTCTTGATCATTATCGCTAAGCTTATCTGCACCAATGGTAATGGCGTAAATCTTCTTCACCATTTCTTTTACATAAAATCTAGTGCGAGGCATGTCTTTGGTTAAGCGTTCAAACTTATTAACAAAGCTTTTGATTTTGGCAGGCTTATTCTCCACATACAATACATGATCAGAAGGCTCTTCACCCACGGCTTCTCTAGGAACAAAACCATATTTCTTAGTTGCAATGTCCCAAGAATAACCATAACCTCCAGGCACTACTCTAATATATTCTTGAGTGTCTCCTGGCCAGCCACCTACCACCTTGACAAAACCTGCCTCAATGTCTGGATGTTTTTGCATCTGAAATCTCTCTAAGATATCTTTCTTAGTACTGTGTATTTTCTCCACTTCTATTTTGTACTGTTTAGGGCTCTTCCGCAAAGCACCTAATACCATATGTATTTTTATGTACTCCATGTGTTATTTAATCTAAATATGATATGGGGAAGTCACATCCTTACCAGCTTTATGTTAGTCTAGACTTGATAGACATAATGAAATTTAGAAATCCCAAAGAGTTTATCACTGTAAAGATATTAGATAAAAGCATATATGATAAAATGTTAGAAACCCATCAAGCCAGGCAAGAGATAAACACAGTGGAAGTGATGGACCCCAAGCTACCTGATGGTCAAATACTTGTGCATTTTTATGAACAACACAACAATAAAGAGAATTTTATCATCATTCTATTTGAATTTGATGTGGTTACTGATGTGAGGGATGTATTAGAATACTTGATATTAAATGACGCAATCATGCATCAAAGCGGTAAGGCGTTAGATTATTTGATAGAGAAACATATGAACCATATTGTGCAGCAAGTAGATTATATAATCAATGTGAAGCCTAAATTATCTACAGACGATGCAAATGCATTGGACAATTTATGAAAACGTTTAAACAATTCATTAATGAGAGCAATAGGCAGTACATAGACTGGAATAAGAACTATGGAAAGACATTTAAATTAGTACACACACCTGAAGGCAGGCAATCTTCTGGAGAATGGTCTCCTGATTTAGTATCTGTTGTAACACCAGAAAATGGAAACGCTTGGACATCTTGGCAAGAGGTAGATCATAGCGTTCTTTCTAATTGGAAGAAGAATTGGAATAGCATACAACAATCTCTAGGAGATCACAAATATGATCAGATAGTAAGAGCTCAAAAGGATTTGCAGATAGAAAAAAGCATACACGACCCAGTAAGGCCTGGCATATTAAAACGTCAATCCAAAGGCAAATTAACATGCTCCAAGGCCAGAGGCATTAAATCTAGGCAAAAGAACAAAGGCAGCCATACAGCAAAAGCTGCACAAAGATACTTAAATTATCATTGTCAGTAATATAAATAATACAGATATGTTCGACAAAGACTCCAAGTTAATATTTGAAAATTATAAAACTAAGCTCTTGAATGAAGAGTTTAATCCAGAGATGATTGCTTCCAAAGTAGTTGGATTGGATCCTCAGGCTGGCAGAGAATTTCTACACAATTTAAAAGCTAAAGATCAATCTCGCTTCATGGATGCCATGAACAAGATTTTGTCTGGAGAGGCTGTAAGCGAAGTGGTAAATAAGTTTAAGACAGAAGTATGGCCCAAAATTAAAGCGCTAGTTACTGGTGGTGCTCCTAAAGATGAAGAAGATATTGATGTGCAGAAGTCTGATCTGGATAAGGATGGCAAGTTAAATGATTACGAGAAAGCTCGTGGTGCTGCTATTGACAAGGCACAAGGCGGCAGCGGCAAGATGCCTGAAGAAAAATAATTACAGTCCCATCAACGCATCAAAGTCTTGTTGTTGAACCCCTTTGTAAGATTTAATAGTTTGCATTGTGGCTATTCTATGTAAACTTAATGCAGCTTCTCTATTATTAAAATTGTTTCCAAGTTTTTTACCTTTGTTAAGTGCCTCTACGCCTTTTAATTGTTCTTCAAGTAAATTTCCATCCAAGATCCCTACTATATTAAATTTTTGGTCTAGATTAGAAGGATTGTTACTTGTTGTATCCGGTGCCCACCCTATAATTTCTGGAAAACTAATCAAGAACCCATCTTTCATTTCCTTATAGGCTGCAGTATTAGGAGAAGAATACCAAAAATAAAATACAGGCTTGGTTTTATCAAACACAGGCATGCAATATTCATTTATTGCATCTGCCATATGGGTTACTTCCGGGGCCTGAGGATACAGTGTCATGACACCAATGAGGTAAATACGCAAGTTTTGTTCATTGAATATGGATTTAACTGTTTTCATGCCTCTGGAAAGATTGTTTTGAAAGGGAGAAGATTTTAATAAATTTTTTTTGAATTCTTGAAAGTCACTTTCAGTAGCAGGTTTGTATCCAAACATTTTTATCTTGTTAAAAAATGCATCGCCCATAATCTTTATGCCAGGTTGATAATCAGGCATTCCTAATTTTACTACTTTGTCTATAAGAGCTAAACGGCCTTCAGACTGTGCAGGAATAAGAAAATGTGAGTGAACTGCTTCTTTTGTTCCATCATCAAACTTTACTATAAACTTGGAATAGGAACCTGGGTAATAGTCATACCCCACAACAACCCCTTCTTTGCCTAGTAACCCCAGTCTTTTTTTGCCATGATACATCCTGAAGCGATCAGGATCTTCTTCTCCAGTAACCTTGACTCTTTCGCCTTTTTGAAATTTAGCTCTGGGTGGAGGTTTGACGTACCCTCTGGCTTCTTGTATGAGACGATAGCATTCCATATTAAAAATGGGGATGTGCTTTTATGTACAATGTGTGCAGCAAATGAAATACATCTCTTTTGTTTTGTATGTCTTCAATTAGCTCTTTCTTATGAAAATCAGAGAGAGGTGTACCTTTAATCTTCTTGATAACATATGCTTTAATTGTATTAATTTGTCCATTGAGTTTAGAATACTTCTCTATATCATCGTTATCGATGTCTAAATTCCAATTGTCTTCTAGATCGTCTATGATCATTTCAATTAATTGTTGTTCAGAATGATCTTTAGTGATAAAATCTCTGGATGGTTTAGGGTTTAATACACCTTTGACTACATTATCAAATCCCTTTGGGGCTCTATTAAAATCTTTATCTTGAAACAACTTACCATACTTAGGATCAGCCAGCAATGCCTCTTCTTCTTCAGCTGAAGGACAGTGACCGCAATAGTAAACGTTATGTGCCAGTCTTTTGACACTCATGTTAAGCTGTTTTCACCTCCGCACTATTTAATATCTCTCTTATGCGAGGCCATTTAGTTTTATCCAGAACAAACTTATCTCTTTGATCTTTGTCAAGTTTGTTATCAGCGCTAATAGCATATGCTAAGAACTTTCTTAAAGCCATATCAGCTTCTGCACCAGCGTGCTGAATATATTTCAATAGAATTAAAGCATTGTTGGTTTCTAGATTGTTTAGGATGGTCAAGAAGCCATTCATCTTGTCTAGAGATTCTTTATTTTCTACATCATGCTTGAGCAAGTAATTTAATATATTCTTCTTTATGTACAAGAAAAGGGCAAGCTTCTTGTCTTTAGGAAATGTTTCAATTGTGCCGGCTTTCTTGACAATATCTGCCCAGTTGAACGCTTGTATATGTTTTAAGAATGTTATGAATTTCCTGGCCCAGGCAACGCCACACAGCCCCGCTGCTATGTTGCCTATAACAGAATAGATTGAAGTTGTGAGAGGGGTACCTGATCTTTTGGCTGCAGCATATTCTGATATGATATGCTTCATTTGATTGGATAAAGCTACCATGGTCCTAGGCGTAGGAAATGGATCATTAGGATCTTTTGGTTTGGCGTAAAAATTATCAGCAGGATCAGATTCTACAAATGCTATAATGTTTTGATCTACTCCGCTCTCTAAAGCATATTGTAACCAATCTTCAGGATTAGCAATCAATACCCCTGCCATGAAACGATTAGTAAGAGCTTGAGGAATAGGTTGATTACCAAATTCTTGACCAAGGTTGCCAGCTGCAAAAATACCAAAATCATTAGATAATTTTGTACCTGCAGCAGATCTATCCAATACTACTTCATACAAGGCTTTTAAGACTTGCTCACTGCCTTGATTTAATTCATCCAAAAACAAGATACCGTCTGAGCCTTCTTGTGACATCAAATAAATCCATTTGGGCTGTAGCGTTTCTAGATATCCTTCTTTGCCTTGAATATTGGGTATGCCTACCAAATCAGATGGCTCAAGTTGAGCAGTACGCACATCAATTAATACAAAATACTTGGTAGGTTCAGAGATAACTTCTTTCTTCTGCGCATTGCTAAGTTTGCTCCAATTTACAAATTCTCTCTGATTTTGATATTTTGTTTGATTTGTTCTTTTAGCAAAACTTCTGGTAATATCAGATTTACCCAACCCTGGATCACCATATATCAATAACGCTTGTTTTGTGTTATAAGCATTATTCATAAACATGTCCATGGTTTTGTAAGACATTTGAGGCAAGTTCATGGCCTCTCCGCCCTTGGGTTGATATTGTTTTACCGGCTCACCTTCTGCATAATCATATTGTCCAAGTTCAAAAGGATCTTCCGGCTCAGGCTTAGTAGGTGATTTAACAGCCTTGGTATCAATAGGTTCATTAACCTCTTTTTTACGAGCTTCTGATAGTATTTTCTTACCATCTTTTTTACTGAGCTCTGTGATATAATGTTGCATGCTAATTATTTATTAATATACTACATCAATATCATATGAAGGGCCATACTTCTTAACCATGCTATGTGTGCCTCCTGGCTGTGTAATAAAAAACATTTTTGGACCTTCTGGTACTTCAAATGTGGGTGTATCATTTTCACCGTCTGTTAAATAAATGGTAGCCTTGGGCTTTATTTGTTTTTGCTTAATGTATCGGGCAATATTGGAAAATGTAGTACCTCCAGATTGTGGTTTTATTTTGCTTAACACATCCATAATATTGTTTGGCGTTACATCAGTTTCACTGTACACATCATGATGAAACAACAAGAGCTTTACTCTAGATTTGCTTCCGGTACCTGTGAGAATAGATTTAAGCTCAGCTAAAAATTGTTTAAAGACCTCATCATCAATAGAACCAGATGTATCCATAGCCACTACAATATCTATCTCTGGTTTAGGAACAATTTTTGGAGCATAATAACCAGCACCAAGCGCTCTCTTGGCAGGTCTAGACCATGAATACATTTTACCATGCATTGTAAAGAAATTGCGCAACATTTGTCTCCAGTTAATTTTAGGCTTCATAGCCGCATCAAGCATGTCTCGTCCTGACCCACCACTACCACCGGTGCCACTCTCAGCTCTTTCTTTGGCGTCTAATGTTGCAGCTTCAATTTGATCCTTCCAATAGTTCTCTTCTTTTCCGTCTCCTCCAGCGCCCTGCACTTTGCCTTGCTCTCCTTCACTTACTTCAGGTTTATCCATTCCTTTGTATAAATGCTTATCTAGTTGCTCTTTTAGTTTTTCTAGCATATCAGCAAAATCTTCTCCTTGTTCACCAAGCTCCTTTTTAATTTTTACAAGCTCATTGTAAACGTGTTCTTCCGTTTTGTTCTTTAGGTCTTTAATAATAAACTTCTTGCCTGCAGGAATAGTTAATCCTGGTAGCATCATAGCGTCCAACACAATTTGATCTTTCTTCATGTCTGGTATTAAGCCTCCTTTGGGCAGCTTGAATCCATCTTGTGTGAGTGCCCTGTTGATCATGTAGTCTGAAGCGACATTCCACAACCGCATATCCCTATTGCCTAATCTAAAAAGAGACAATGTACCTATGTGCATTACCTCATGACATAATACGCCTATCAACTCATCAAACGATAATTCTAGAGTAAAATCAACATTCATGAATATGTTGCCATCTGCATCCACTGCCATGGTGGGCAATGCTTTTGTTCGAACCACAGAGAGCTTTGTTAATAAACTACCGAACAAAGGGTACTTCTTAAATATGACAAAGTTAGCTTTGGTAACCAAATCATTAAACTTGGCAATTTTTTCTGCCTCATTAGGTTGGTTATCAGCCTCTAATAACATCTTGTATGTTTTATAGATTGATTTTGTGTCGAAGTCCACGTATTATTTATATTAAATAATAACAGGTTATGAGCCTTGACACCGTAGATTTGTACAGAGATGAGACCATGAAAGTTAAAGTCATGCTACAAGATCCTAATACAGAAGGTTTCGACCCAGATGATGACGCTTTAAAACCATATTTGATTGGTTATACTGGCATTAATAGGTGGGATGAAAATGAAATTTATACTAAGACGGCGGAGGTGCTGGCCGCATGGCAAGGTGATGCAGAAACAGGAGACTTTTTGCAAAGTTTTGAAGATGAGAGTGTAATACGCAAAAACGTTAAGAACAAACAGTTAGTTATGACAGGCCATTTTGATCCAGACAGCGACGACTCTCATATAATATTTGTTACAGTGGTCAAGACCAATTATGGTCATAAAATTTCTCAACAAGATGCAGAGGCATTGCAAGACTTATGAATACCCCAAATCTTTACAAAGGAGAGATGTTTAAGGTAAAGCTTTCTATTAGTGTTTATGATGACGAAAAAGAAGTTTTTATGAGGCCCCAAGTAGAAGGCATTGTAGGTGTAGACAAATTGGATGTTTCAAACATCATAGAAGCTTGGTTTAAATTAATTTATGATGGCTCTTCGGCGGAGTATTCTTTAGAACCAGGAGAGGCCAGGCATGTTGTTAGTGATTATGTTTTTAGTGATGCAGCACTTAACAAACTTGTGCCTAACAAATACATAGAAATAGGAATAGAAGAACACCCAGGCCATGGTCAACGATGTGAATTAATGGGCACAGTTATTGGTATGAACCTGGGTCATAAAGTGTCTGATAGTGATATGAAGGCCATAGCAAATCTATGAAGAAGCTACCTGATTTGTACAGGGGTGAAGCATACAAAGTAAAACTGTTGTTGCAGAAATATGATAGTGATAATGGAAAATGGGGAAAGATCACTGATGAAGGCATTGTAGGTACTAATAGTTTTGACATTAATAGTATCGTAGAAGCATGGCTTGAATTGCACTATGGACCTGGGGGTGATAATTTTGGAGGCCAGCCTATTACCAATCCGTACGAAATATCGTCTTTGGTTTTAGACATAATTAAAGATGTCACATTAACCACAAACAATTTTAAAGTCGATCCGAACAAGTGGATGGAGATGATGATAAGAAGATCACCAGCACACAAATGTCATCTCATGCTGTTTGCAAAAGTTATTGGCATAAACTTTGGCCACAACATATCTAATAGTGATGGAGAGGCACTAGCTAATCTATGAGAAAATACAGAAAAGATTCTCATGGAGAAAATAACTTCTATGAAAATGAGTTTTATAAAATAAGAATGGTAGAATCTAAAGCGATTTTAATACCTAATGGACCTGATGATGCAGATGTAGATTGGGAAGTAGGTAAGCCAGCTGTATGTGGTGTGAACACACTAACAACAAAAGAATTCAATAAAGCTTATGAAATGTTCTTAAAAGTTGGCATGGTACTAGGAAAAACGTATTTCACTGATGAAGATATAGTCAAAGAAGAAACTGTGCCAGGCCAGACATATTTGTACAGATGGGAAGACAGTACCAACCGGGAGCTACACATTGATGTTTTAAAGGTTAATGTGCCCTACAAGGTAGATAAATCAGATATGGAGGCCATAGCAGCTTTATGAGCATAACAGCGTACAGAGTAGGGATTAATGACAAAGGCTTTGCTATAGGTGGCACAATGCATGGTAAAGTTGTAAAAACTGTAAGCTTTGGCATAGATGTAAATGATTTTACCTATCAAGCGTGTTTTGTAGGATATTTACAGATATGTGACTATTATAGTCATAGGGGTGACGCCAGAGAATTTTATGCACATGTAAACAATGAAGGATTGTTAAAGAAACGTATGGAAGGCAAGAAACTAATTATAGAATATACAGATAAAGAATTAGGGTTTTCTTATAGAAAAGATGAAGACTATGATGATTTGCAAGACAGACTTGGTTTTGATACACTGCATCATGTTGTAGAATTTGATGTTATCAGGGAACATTTCAAGGGCATAGGCAAAGAAGATAGGGATGCAATAATGAATTTATGAAACTGTTCACTGTGCATGCTGTAGATTATATCAAGCACCCTAATTTTGTGCCTTCCAGCATGCCTGCTGGTATTCATGCCACAGCAGATATAGAAGTAGATAAATTCATGCCTGTGGCTCTCATGAGAGCATGGTTTGCGCATGTGTACAAGAGTCCCACTTCATGGCAAGATTTTGGTACTGACATGTACATAAAAAGATTTGATAAAAATGATTATGCCAGCATTGAAGCTACACACAGTTCCACCATGAACAAACACCATGCTACATTCAGTGTCAAGAGTGTTAATCTTGGATCCAACATATCCAAAGACGATACATCTGCTTTATTAAACCTATGATACCTGATGATCAAATGATTGTAGTTTACATGAACCAAACCAAGAAACCTATATTTTCTGGACGTGTTGCGGAGAATGACAACTTGACTGTTTTGAAAAGAGGAGGTGCAGAATTGCGGCAACAACAAAAAGCTCAAAATATTTTAGATTTTTTTAAAGATCATAACTCTGGTAAAAAGAAAATAGACTATGAATATAGAGACACCATAAACACACCAGGCAATGCTTTAATTGCTACATATGATAATAATGGTAAGAAGTGGGGATTATCTACAACTGCTTATCTGGATAAGCACCTGGACCATTACTTTATTGGATATGCTGCCAGAACATTGTTGGCAAATCGCCACTTATCTAAATTCATATTTCCATACAAATACTTGGACATGTTTATCAAATGCATAGAACCTTACTTTGAACAAAAACAATATGCAGGTTTAAGAGCATCCATAGACTTGAGTCATGATTTAAGGCAACTGGACAAGAGTGATGCAGAGGCAATTGAAAGCTTATGAGTGAAGTTAGCGAGTATGAAATAGATGTGTATCGTCGGGTAGAAGAGTATATCCTGGACTTAAGCCGCAGTTCCAGTGCTTATGATAAATCCAGAGCTCATACTTTACAAAACAATTTATACAATATACCTCATGAATGCAGAGAAGGGTTCATAAAGCTTGTAGACAGTGGTTGGGATTTTATTGCTGTGGATTATCTGAATTCAGCTTTGCTTGGTGATATAAGACTAGCTTTTATGAATAGAGCCACTTCCTCTGCAGTACTACTAAATCAAAAAGGTAGGATAGTTGGTACATTCAAAATAATACCGCATGTTACAGATATGCAAGACAAGAAAGATTGGAAAACAGTAAACATGTCTGTGGATGAATATATCAGTTATGCCAATCAAATGAGTAAAGTTGATCAAGCAGATAGACAAGCCTTGGAGAATTTATGAAAATATTAGTTGATGTTAGAGTAGATTACGGCAAAGAAAAAGATCCACCTTGGTTTGCACATTATGGCAATCATTACAATATAGAGGTTGAAGCATTTAATACCTATCAATGCATTCAAGAATTAGCTAAAAAGACATCAAAATCCGAAAAAGAAATAAATGAGTTAATGTGGTATATACAACAAGATGCTAGCGCTATTAAGATGTGGGGTGAACCAGGTAAGTGGGACAAGAATGTAAAGGACCTAATGGTACAACATAAATTTACACCAGACACACCAATAATTTCTGGTGACAGAACGTTTGATTCTTACGGGATAGAGGTTATCAGATTCACACCTCTACCTGAATCCATGAAAGAGCTTACAAATATAAGCGCACAAGATGCTTCAGCTATTTTGGGTCTCTAGCTGTTGCACATAACAATCACGCTCTTCAGGGTGCTCGACCAAGCCTTGATTCAAATTCATTAATCGCATGTTATGTAATTGACGCTGTTGCAGAACCTCAGATAATTTTAAAAAATCTGTATCATAATTTTCTGTTAATTTTTTGGCTTTAACCTTCCCATAACCAGCTAACCCTTCAATGTTATCTGATGCATCACCTATTATGCTTTTGTATAGCAAATATTTGCTAGCTGGAACAGGAAAATATTGATCAAAATTTTCTGTATTAATAGTAATTTTTTTCACAGGCGAATATAATTGAACTTGCGGACACACTAATTGTGCCATGTCATTGTCTGTAGACACAATAGTTTTATTACCATCCAGATGGTTACAGAGAAAGGCTATTACGTCATCTGCTTCCAGAATGCCTGGAAACATGAGGCGTATGCCTTGTTGTTGCATGGTGTTGTGTATTTCATCTTCTGCAGCATGCACAATTTGCCACATGCTACTATCTCTGTTTTGTTTGTAGGTTTGCTCTTGGCGTCGATAATTCTTTTTACCATGAATGAGTCGTTTGTCAGACACAGCATAAGTGATGTTGGGATCAAACATGCGTACGTATTTGTTAATGCTGCGCATGTACAAATTCACTGTTTCATTAATATCTGTACTCTTAAAAACGTGATATATACGGTACAATAAGTTGGTAGCATCAATAATAAGAATGCGGTTCATTTTCTGCTCTCTAGTAGCAATTGTTTTTGCATGCGTTCAATGGCCCGGTCTTTGGCTTTCAATTCAACTTCCCATACCACGGGCAGGCCGTAATCAGCAGGCAGATTGGTAGCATAATCTGCATGCTTGCGTGTACCATTGATGCCTTCTGAATAATGAAAGATAGGCATGGTGCCACGCCAAGTAGCATATGCAGCTTCAAAAGCTTGTTGATGTGTTAACCCCCCTGGTAACATTTCATGGTGTAAATTGTCGTATGTAATGGGTATTCCAGCTCTGATATGAAAATAATTGATGAGGTTTTTAATACACCAGATGCCTTTCTTGTTATCATTATTCTCAAATACTAAGCGCTTGGTAACACATGAAGGGCATTGTTTTAAGCTTTGCATAACATTATGATATATCAACTCTGGATCACCGTCTTTGCGAATATGAATGTTAAGCGGCACTTCATGAGATTCAGGCAAATCAAGCAATTCAAACACAAAAGCATGGGCAATTAAATCACGAATGCTGTTAGCAATTACTTTTGGATTGTCTGATGTTAAGCTAATAAATTCTGAAGGATGAGCTGAAAAGCGCAAACCGGACATTTTCATAGCCACTTTTGCTTCATTAATAGCATGCATCATTTCGTCTTGCATGGGCAGTGAGTAGAAATCTAAATTCAGATCTGGATGATTAATGACTGGTATCAAATCACTGCCAATGCGCATACCAGCTAAGTTCATATTACGGCACAATTCGACTGTAGATTTTAGAGTTTGAAAATTAATAACTATGCGTTCACACAATGTCTTCAATGCTTCAGCTCTGGGCTTTTTCTTGAACTGTGTTACAGTCATCATTCTGAATTTGATACCGTTATCATTGAGCACATTGCTCTGACAACATAAAGACAAGTTCATTGTTTGATTATGAAGGAACTTTAGAATTAGTCAACTATATTTTTTAATTAGTTTGCTATTGTAATTCACTAACATACCAAGAAACACAATCAATAGTTTCACAACATAAGATATACAAATTATAGTGCTTGATGTAATTAAGAATAACCAGTGCACACCTGTATGCACAAGCTCAGCTTTGGTTGGTAATGAATTCTTCCAAAAGACAATAGTAGTGACAATAATTTCATACACTTTTGGAAATTTCCAGAACAACCACTGCAAAGGTGATAACGCAAAATATAAAAATGCTTTGAATACATCAAATATAAAGTCTCTCAAAATCATAATACAGTATCAGCTATTTTTGTAGTTTGAATGTAATGCTCTGCTTCTGTTAAAGTTGTAAAGCTTTTTATGACTCTAGGAATTGTGCCTTCAATGTCTACTACTGTGTAAATTGTTTTGAAGCCATCAAAATCTTCGGCCACCGCGAGGATCATATTTCATTATAACAGCAAACAAATAGTATTGCAACTATTAATCTACTGGCCGGGTAGCTGAGCCAATATAATCAACATTAACATCCAAGAAAGACGAGCCTGTACTTTTATCACGCAGTATGCTAGAAAAATTTGCAGTACCGCCTGACATGCCGCCCAAGGTTAGTCCTACTCTATTTTGATTTAAAACTGAACTCACACCTGTTAATGTAACATTTGCGTTTGCAGGAGGCGTGGCCTCCAAGTTATTTAGTGTAATGTTTGAAGTGCTTGGCGCTATTCTCAAAGGCTGAGGACACTCCAGAACACCTAACCCAATACCACCTGCAGTAAACACAAATTGCATAATGGGTAAGTTGGTATTTCGGCCCCCAGCTCTGAAGAAATATCTTTGACACAGGGCAAGTTCCGTATTGTATCCTCTTTCTTCAAAGGGAGTAGAATTTGTACCAGCTTCAAGCTGCACCCCGGTAATCATAAAATTATTAACACCAGCTAATAAAACATTAGAAATTGTGCTAGACGCAACATTTGCATTGGATTGCCATATATTTGGATCAGTAGTTACAGAATTACCGCCGCCTAATGTAATGGTTAAAACCAGCCCTGCTAATTCATCGTATCTCCAGATGCCTGTGGGTGCACCTGGTATTACAAATGTTTTATATTCCCAGGTATTAGCCACGCTCACCTGAAAAGGTACAACATATGTTCTGTTCAAGTCTCTATTTTGAATAGCTAGATTATAATTGCTAGCTGAGCTTGATCTAACCCAAAATGAAATTGTAATGTTTCTGGCTAAAGTTGTACCGAAATTTAAATCTCTAACAAAATTACCTTCAATAATTTGTCTTATCACGTAATAATCATTGGTGCCAGTGCTAGCTCCAACTGTAACATTTATTTGAAGACCAGAGGTAAACCCGGCTGGCAAGACGTTAGCAGTCAGCAGCATAGAATCTGCCGCAGAAATTAATTGTATTGTTGTGGTGGAAGGATGGGTATGTCTTATTAACCATCTATCCGCAACAAAAACATTTGTATCATTTGAACCTTCTGCAATTGGATATCCAGCATATCTTTGATTGATTCGAAAATCTCCATTTATTATTCTATTTCTAAATCCTGTAAATGCTGGTGCCAATTGAGTTGTTACATTTGGAAATGTTGTAGGAAATATTAAGCTGGAAGCTGTTAATGCAAAAGCAGACAAATTAGTGTGTAGTGAATCCTCTATGTAAGCTTTCCTGGCACTTAAGCTGCTCACTGTTATATTTGTTGTAGCAAATAAATTTTCTACTGTTTCATTTGTAACTCTCAAATCAGATACATTGTGCCTGTTGCTATTACCGAAATCAATTTGTGCATTGTATGCGCTCAAATTTAAAGTTTGGATTGTACCAGAACTTCCAATGTATGCTATTGGAACCCCAGCTGCAGGTTCAAATTGTGCGCTTACACCAAGCAAATGTGTCAATTCGTCGTAAGATATGTATACACCAGAAAATCCTCTGTTATCTGTTCCTGGTGTTCTATCCCACTCTCCAATACGTATTACAGCTCCAACATCATCATTAGCAGGTAATTTAATTAAATCTACAGATTGAGCCGATAAAGTTTCCAGTATGGCAACTTTATCTGAAGTTATAGCAGCAGCAGAAATACTTGCAGTACGAACAGTTTGGTCTGTTGTGAGTAATAATCCAGATACTTTAGTTAAAGGCATACAGATTATTTATATTAATCTGCAGTTTTTTATAGTTGACTAAACTTTAATCTTTCTCACCCCTGTACTATCTTCAGGTTTTGGGTCAAGTCTAATAGGATAGTAATAAGGCGTTACATCTTTAGTAGAATACTTAAAATCCACCCCGGGGTGTATTTTTTTATACTTATTACAATAATTTGCTGCAGCTTTTGTAGCTGCATTAGGCGACACGGCTTTAACCACTCTTTGGTAAGTCATCTGTGATTTAATTGAAAACAGACAATCTGGATCAGTAACATCAATGCGCACTAGCCAATATTGTGGTTGCGCCGATACTTTATTAATTTTTGCCATAAGTACAATATATTACTTCTGGTCTCACCACACATGGGACAAAATTTATCAGAATAGTTTCATTGTCATTCTTAGTTCGTGTATACCCTACATAAGCGGTAGCTGGGTCCATTCGAAGCATTTCTACTTCTAAAGATGCCATTGTTTGTTGAACTAGATAATTTCTAATCACATCAGATACAGTTTTTTCTTTTGGAGGCAAATCAAACTGCTTAAGTAGCTCTTCCAAGGTATTGGGACCAGGCTTAGGGGCGGGTTTAATTTTAATACCTAAAAGTGCTTTAAAAGAGTTACAAATAGATTCCACAGTATATTGTAGCATAAGCCTCCTATAAACCCTATAGTAATTAAAAATAATCCTAATGAACAATCATTAATAAATGTTTTTGTTGCTAGATTTATCCAGTTTTTAATCTTTCTCACATTACGATAATGTTTGGTTTGGCATCTATCTCTACTGTATTGAGATATGCTTCCAGCTTCTCTTCATCTACTTTAATATTGAAGCGTTCATTCATATCCTCAACAATGGCTCTCATCACCCGTTTATTATTAACAATTGATGTGAGAACCATGTCAACAGTAGAATTGTTTGGATTCATGGTATCTCTTCCCCACATGGACCGATATTTTTTTTAGAATTATTGCAAAATGTTTCTGCTTCCTTATACGAATCAAATGTTTTAATAATAGTGTTGTTATTAATTACGTGATAGACAGGCAATCTGCCATCATATTCTTCAACAATATTAAAATTCATATTACTCTTGAGGAATATAGATTTGAAAAGCCTGCACATTTTCTTCAAGCTTTTCAGAAGCTTTTTCATAAGCTTGATCGTTATTTTCTGCATATACTATTTTGTGGCCTAAGAAAACTCGCCCTCTGTTACTACTTTCATACAATTCAAAGCAATATTTGTTCATATTGATATTATGTATGAACTGTAATAATGTTCAAGCCTTTTAATTCATTAATATCTTCTCTGCTATTAATCAACGGTTTACCTTTGATATTAAGACTCGTATTTAGCAATACCGCACATCCTGTCTCTTTATACCAAGCCTGTAATACACTATACATAAAAGGGTTGGTGTGATCAACCACCTGGACTCTTGAAGATGAATCAACGTGTACTACCCCGGGGATTAATTTTTGCTGTATGCAGGGAGCTGTGTATTGCATGTAATAAAAGTCACAGAGATTATTTATTTTGAAATAATCATTTGCATATTCTCTTAAAACGACGGGTGCAAAGGGTCTGAATTGTTCTCTACCTTTAATATTATTAACTT
>Ga0194133_10004725_pt1 | contig 17902 bp, 19 predicted proteins | sample TA2KigOf40mmetaG_FD_155448 | JGI IMG/M metagenome (GOLD analysis project Ga0194133, IMG submission 155448) | Freshwater microbial communities from Lake Tanganyika, Tanzania - TA2015055 Kigoma Offshore 40m | ecosystem: Environmental > Aquatic > Freshwater > Lake | place: Tanzania: Lake... | reverse complement strand
ATCGAAGCGATCGCTTCATCACAAAGATCAAAGGAGTCCCAAAATAGGCATATAACACTAAAATATCAAGCCAAGATTGATGGTTTGCAATTATTAATACTGAGCTATTTTGATTTAAATTAATTCTATTGCCATGTTCAATAAACTGAGCACGTTTTGTAATCACATTCTGAATACCCTGAACCCAGTTCTGAAAACACTGATACCGAGCATCCGTATTTTTTGAAAAATGAAATCGTACAGGCCAATAAATACAATTCCAAACCAAGCCTATCATATTACTGCCCTAAAATTTCTATAATCCACTGCTCTAAATCACCATATTCAGGACTATATACAAAATGCTGCTGGGTCTTACCCAAATAGATAAACACCTGCCCCTGACCATTTGCATGGATTCCAATTGGCTCATGACAATTTATACTTAAAAGTTGACCCACTGCTCGCTCAACCTCAAACTGTCTTAATGTACTCTGATCAGTTTTTCTATATAAATCAGCAAAATTTGGATGATCTTTGCGCATCGTTCCCACAATAATACCTTGATTCATAGCAGGCACAAACTGCTCCAACGGCAAAAGCGTATAAGGCACATCCAGCGCTAAGCGCTGAATACCACAAGCAGCCAAAACAATCGCATCATAATGACCTGACTGCCATCGTTCAATCCGAGTGCCCACATTACCCCGTATAGACCTTACCTTTAAATGTGGATAATACTTGTTAATTAAACTTTCGCGCCGCGGACTATCAGTGCCAACCACTGCCCCATTTGGCAACTCTTCAGGCCTAGGCCCCAACCAGGCATCATTAGGGATATCACGAGCCAATAAGACCAATGGCGCCAAAGCCAAGTCCAGTTTCAACCCCAAATCTTTAGCACTATGACACGCAATATCTGCTTTGTGACTTATCACAAAATGATCAACCTCCTTGGTAAAAGACATTCCCATCCCAATCAGGTCTCGTACTGACTGATCTTGCTTGAGATCCAAAGCACTCTCACAAACCAGTAATGTTGATGGTTGTGGCAAGACAGCCATTAACGATCGAGCCTGCCATTTTGCAAGTTCACTTTTCCGACTCACCACTTTCATCATACTATGATTTCTCCTGCAATAATGCATTTTTTAGTTTTTGCAGATACTCACTCTCATCTGGAGGATGGCCTTGTAACAAAGCCTCATGCATCTGATCATACAATACCCCTGCCATCAGTTTTTCAACTTCTATAGCTGCAATATAACCTGTGGCCAAGTGATATAAATCCAATATGCCCTCTGGGCGATTAGTAGACACCTGCTCTAAAATCGCAACATGCAAAGACAGGGTCAAAAAAGGGTTACTATCATCACTTTCATACATACGCCCGGTCTGCTGATAGTCACTCAAATATTGATGGTACTGCGGATAAAGTCCAATCACATAAGCAATTTGCTTTTCAAGGTCCGTCAATGCCAAAGAGAGCTTCATTTTTTTAAATGTATCCACAAAGATAACACGCAGTTTATCCACATCATAATTATGGTGCATGCTTTTTCTCCCACTGACAATAACGCCAAATACCACAGCTTGAGCATAAAGGTTTTTTAGCTTGACAGACATAACGCCCATGCAAAATCATCCAATGATGTGCATACTTTTTATAATTATCTGGTACCACCATGGGAAGCTGCTTCTGAGCCTGCTCCACTGTTTTAGCATGCACAAACCCCAATCGATTTGATACCCTAAAAACATGAGTGTCTACCGCTATCGTGGGCAGCCCGTAAAGCACATTTAACACCACATTCGCTGTTTTAACCCCAACGCCTGGCAAAGATATCAACGCCTCTAGTGTAGAGGGAATAACCTCACAATACTTTTCAACCAATAGCTGAGATAACTTTATAATATTGGCAGCTTTTGACCGATATAGCCCAATAGATTGAATGATCTGTGTCAACTTTTTTTCACCCAACTCAAGCATTTTACTTGGAGAATTGGCCATTGAAAATAATTGTTCTGTCACAATATTCACTTGCCTATCAGTGGACTGCGCCGAAAGCACCACTGCCACCAAAAGCTCATAAGGACTGTCATAATTTAACTCAGTTTTTGGATTTGGATTTGCCTGTTCCCACACTTCAAAAATGGCATTTATCTCACTTATCTTCATCATTTAACCATTTTTGTATTTGCTCTCGACGAATCGCTAACGTTCTGTCGCCTGTTGCCTGCTTAAGCTTTACCTTTGCATGCCGACGATTATAATCATCCTTCTGTAAAATCTGTCTTTTTTTCTTTGCATCAAACCGAATTTTAAACTCACCCCGCTTGGCATAAAAAGCATCAAAGGATTGATCAATTGGCTTCATGGTCATACAGTCAACTGGACATGCCTGCGTGCAAAGCTCACAGCCATTACATTGATCCTCAAGTACTCGATGCAACATTTTATGTGACCCAATGATTGCATCAGTTGGGCAGACGTCCAGGCACTTTGTGCATCCAATACACTCATCCAAATCAATATCAACCACTTGTACTGGCGTTCTTTTTAGCTCCATTTTTTCCTGATCAATCAGCTCAACACTCCCGGTGATCTGCTTTAATTTTTGCGCCACCTGCGCCCCACCTGGTTGACACAGTAAAATAGATGCGCCCTCTGTGATTGCTTTTGCATAAGGAAAACAACCCGCATAACCACACAAACCACACTGAGTTTGTGGTAAAACCTGATTCATTTTATTAATTTGTGACTTCATTTACCAATGCATCCACCTGTTGATCCGTCAGTCGCTCAAGAAGTCGAGGGTAATTTCTAACAGTTTGAGCCCCAAGCAAACCCTGGTTATCAATTATTAACACCGCCGTTAACTTTTGGTATGTATTAGGCAACACCGCTGATAGCTGATTCATGACTTTGAAAAAAATATGAAACCCCAATGAACATACTTGATGCGCCAGCCCTATTGACAACTGGTCTTTTATCAGCTTCCAGGGCGCCATTTGATCAACATATTGATTGGCCTCATTCACCCAAGCAATAATCTCTCTCATTGCTGCTTGATAATTACCAGATAACCAATATTCTTGAATGATCACCTGGCGGGATTCCCCAGAAACCCATAGGGGGTCTTGCCTATCAACCTCAAGAAGCTGTCCATCAAAATGTTTCGTCAAAATTCCCATCAAACGATTGCCCAAATTAATGATCTTGCCAATCAGCTCCCCATTCACCTTATTCTTAAAGTCAGCAAGTGATAAATCGATATCTTCTGTTGCATCAGTCAATTTAGAGGCAAAATAATATCGCAGATACTCTGCTGGAATCTGATCCAAAAACTGTCGTGCTGTTATGAATGTTCCACGAGACTTGGACATCTTTTGCCCATCAATCTTCACAAACCCATGCACATTCAGAGCATCGGGCTGACGAATACCAGCGGCATGCAGCACGGCTGGCCAAAATAAACCATGAAAATTAATAATATCTTTACCAATAAAATGTGTAATATGGGTATTTTCATGATCCCAGATCAAAAATGGGTCGGATTTTAAATAATCCCCCAAAATACCAATATAACCAATGGGTGCATCCAACCAAACATAAAAATATTGACCTGGTCGATCAGGAATCTCAAACCCAAAATAAGGTCCATCACGCGTTATATCCCAGGGCTGCAAATCATCCAACCACTCCTTCAATTTATTTTTTACATTTGGCGGCATCTTTGCCTGACTTTGCCAACTATTAATCACATCCTTTAATTTTGCCAAATCAAAAAAAAGATGTTTTGAACTTCTCTGACTTGGTGGCTGTTTGGTTAAAATCGAATATGGCTCTATAAGATCATTGATGGTATAAGTGCATCCACATGCCTCGCAATTATCGCCATATTGATCTGGTGCCTTACATTTTGGACACTTGCCTTTCAAATACCGGTCAGGCAAAAACATCTGCTTTTGATCATCATAAGCCTGCTGAATATCCTTCTGGATACACAGTGGTTTGATTTTTTCATAAATAACAGATAGTACTGAACGAGTACTTTCATGATCTGTACCCAGATAATGATCATAACTGATGTGGAAATCTTGAATATCAGCACGATGTAGCTGATAAATAACATCAATCATCGCCCTTGGTGTCATTTTTTGCTTTTCTGCTTGCAGCATGATAGGCGTGCCATGCTGATCATCTCCAGAAATAAAAATAACACGGTGGCCTAAACGGCGTAAATTTCTAGCATGAATGTCTGCTTGGATCATTTCCAGCATATGACCTAAATGCAGGGGACCATTGGCATAAAACAATGCAGTCGTAATCAAATGTGTTTTTCTTGACATATCTTCTAATCCAAATATTACCCAAATCAACTGCAATCATAACACTCATGAATGAAAAGATAAAATTGAAAAAAGAGTAAAAATTTCCTGAGTATTTAATAAATTTATCTATAATTACCTTAGGTTGACAAGGATGCGTCAAGATCATGCTGTTATTAGATATTATTAATAAAAAATCTTATTATTTCTCTCAACTTGAATCTTTATGTGAATCATTACAAATGACCTGCCACATCAGCGAACAACATGCGCTGATGATAAATCACTTAAAACCAGGCGCTCATATTATTCACCATGAATCAGAATATCAACTGCTAGAGGCTTTGCTAAAAAAACAAGAGCCTGACCTGAACCTACAGCTTGAGCATTTGCATGACCCTATTACTACCCTTGCAAAAATCCGATCCTCATTTTTTTCATTACTTGAACTTGAGCCCTGTAATGTCGACAACACATCAATTCTAGCACATATTAAACATCCATCTTTAAAAACCGAACTAGAATCACCCAGCCTTGCAGCACATGAAAAATCATCTGTGATTCTAAAACACCTTCCCAAGGAAGTGATTGATCTACTTGATCCGAAGAACACGAACTTGATAGAAATTATTGAAACCCATTTTCAAAAATTAGATATTAAAAGATTAATAGAAATCGCCCAGCTGTCCTCAACATCAAAAAGCGCATTAATCACAAATTCAATGAAGCTTGCCACACTAAGTTTAGAGGAAAAATATCACCTGCTTCTAAAAGCACTGCCTGCACATATCGCTCCCTTATTATCTTTGGAAAATTCTCAATTCAAAATTCATGCGTTTGTGCAAAAATTCAAAGATAAAATCAATATTACAGAACTGGCAACTGAACTGAAGATAGGCTCAGCACATGCCAGCAATCTTGACATTATACGCCTAAAATTAAATGCGTTACCTGTACACCAAGCCAAAAAAATGCTACTGCATCATCTTAAAACAGATGAAGTGGTTTCTCAGGCAGATCTGGCTTTACTAAAAGCTATATATGAATCACTTTATGACCCAAAGAACCTTTGGAGAAAATTTCAATTTCATGCAAAGATCGATCAACAACATCTTCTTAACATCCTTAAAGAGAAAAACCCAACATTCGATGGCTCAGATTTCTCTCAAATATCCTATTCTAGCCTTGAAACACAGCTGTTAAAACACATTGAAAATGTTACCCCCGACGTTTCAACTGCCCTGATCATGCTAAGTGAATTACCCACTGAGCTATTTGACCACCAAAAACTTGTCATCAGCAGTATTGCAAGATACATGCAGCAAAATTCAGATTTCCCGGCCTGTAAGCACCAGTTACTAACTTTCCTAAAATCAGCCATCAACCCTCTCTTTCTTGAATCTGTTCTGCCAAAATCAAGGACTTTATCCAAAGCAGAATATTTCAAAAGATATGAAAAATTACTCAAAAAAATGTTTGCCCATCTTAATATGCCAGAAATTACTCAGCAATTTCTTGATCAAACAGCCTTTGATGTCAAAACAAAACTCAGCGCATACCTAATGACTCAAACTGATCTACTTTTGGCAATTGATGAATTGAACATTGAGCAGCTTCTTGAAGATCCTGAAGAATTTGAGCAAATACTAGATCTTGCCAGGCTCGATGACTCGACCTTCCTAAAAATCTACTTTAAATTACATCATCAATTTCAGCCATTTGATACATTTCTAGAGGAGGCTGTTGAAAGCCTAAATGCAAACCAAGCCAAGATAGGACCTTTTTGTGCCGCCACATACAAAACACTCAATTTGGTCCCCAGTACTAAGGAATACTTCCAAAACGTTAAAATATTAATTAAGACGATTGAAGAAAAATATTCAAAATCGGATGCCACCCTTATTTATTTACGTCTTCTTAGCTCTGCTGATATTCGCTCTACATCAAGCTTTAGATTTAAATGGAGCATTTTGGATTTTAAACAAGTCTTTAAATATCAGCCATGGCTTTATGGAGTTCCTTCTGAGATTCTGGCAATCATGAATATTATGCATTCGGATTTTTTATTTATAGAAGCACACACCACAGTCCAAGGCTGTCGCTTTTTTGTCCCAGATATTGCAGAAAATGAAATACGTCGACAACAAATTAGAACCCTAATGCAATTCAAAATTCAATCTTTACTTTTCAAACGCATTCATGATCAAACGATCTCCATCACTACAGACCCTAAAGTCATGCAATTTTTTTCAGTTGCATGTTCAAAACAAACACCCAATCAATTTCACCAGTCTTACAAAAGACATGCACAAGCACTTTTATTTGAAGAAGGTCCTCTTAAAATTAAACAATTTGCACAAAAAGTCTTTCCTCAGTGGACAAAACAGCTACAGGAACTCATTAATAATAATACCAATATGTCAAAGACAGAGCTTGTTGCAATTCTAAATAGCATTCTACTAACACCAAGCTTCATCTTTGAAAAAGTAATCCACGAGCTGCGTACTCAATCACCTGAGCTTAACATCGATACAAATTTCCTGGCCTTATGCGCAAATCTCAATTATACCGTTGGAAACTTTGAAAGCAGGCAATTCCAAACTTATCAAGGAAATATCCAAGAGCAGCATTTAGCCATGATCTCCTTATATATTCAATACACCCAGAACTTAAATTATAAGGAAGCACAGAAAAAAACACTATCCTTACCACTGGTGATACACCAAGTCATTTTATCAAATTGTAATTTTGTATTCCGAACTTTTTTGGATCAATGTATTAAAGCAATTGAAAAAAATAACTTAGAACACACCATCATACTCTCATTTGATATGGAGCTTTCCCCACCTCAAACAATTGACCTATCTGCTTTATTCATAAATGGCACCACTCGAAATTACAGTAATAGCCTTATTAAATTGGTAGAACATATTGATCAATACTCCATTGAGCACTCTCCTCAACAAGTCAATGCAATACGTGATGCCATTAACCATTCAGAGTCTCATCATGGATGGGAACGACCACTTCGACAGGCTCAAATTGATTTTGAAAATGGCCAAGCAATTGAGCAATCATTATGGGATAAAATTAAAAAAATGCTTTTGCATCTTCTCTATCAATGGTTTCCAGAATATCAAAATGCACAAGCAGCCTATAATATTGCTGCTGATCAAGAATACTTAAGAGCAGAAATGTTAAGAGCAGAATTTATTCAAAACTTTCAAAAAGATCACCCATCCCAGCCAATCAGCAACTGCTATCGAACCATGCTAATCCAAGAAAGGGCAGGTATCTTACCTCCGATCCAGCCCATTTATTAAAATCTCTGCTTTTTTAAAAAATAATTAGATCATTACTGATTTTAAATAGACACTCATCTTTAACTTTTTGGAGATTTCATATAAAATACATTTTTATGACAAGTGTATTAAATCCCATTGACTATCTAAAACCTGATGCCAAAAGCAAACTTGGCTTTTCTTTGCGTGAGACTGGTTTTGCTGTTATCAAAAACCATCCCATTTTATATGCTGAGAAAATCTATACACAATGGCGCAAGGCTTTCACTGAAAAACAACTTTCATCCTTCGCCTTTCACCCAGAGCACCTGGATGGATTTGTTACTAAAGAACAATCTGAAACAGCAGTGGGTTTTGAGAAAAAAGACCTTAAAACTTTTTTTAATTTCTATCCAGGTTGGGGCAGATGCCCAGATCACCTCAAGGAAATGACGGGGCTGTACTTTAATTCAATCGCAGAGTGTGGTGCTCAAATTGCAACCTGGCTTGATGAATTAACCCCCCCTCATGAAAAATTAACTCCCTGCTCATTTTCTGATTTAATCACACAGTCAAAACGAAACCTACTAAGGATCAACTACTTCCCTGCTCTTGGTACAAGTTATGAGGCCGGTGCTATCAGGGCACAGGATCATACAGACATTAATTTCTTTACAATTATCCCGCGCACAACAAGCAAGGGATTACAAGTTTTATATAAAAACCATGAATGGATCAATGTTCCTCATCATGAAAACTGGCTTGTTATCAATGTTGGCGATATGCTTCAAGAATGCTCAAATGGATACTGGCCATCCACACGCCATCGGGTAATTAACCCCGGTGAAAACATCTTAACAGATCGACTATCAACACCCCTGTTTTTTCAGCCCAATGACGATGTTTTCTTGTCCAGTCGCTATCCCAGATCAATCGATTTCCTTAAAAAAAGGTATCAAGATCTAGGATTAATCTAATAAAAGCCAAGTCAAACGGTCAAGCCCCAAAGCAACACCCGAACAATCTGGTAACCGTCCAACAGCTAATAAAAATTCTTCATCCAATTCAACCACTGGCTTTTTTAAAGCAGTCCGTAATTGATTGTCTTTTACCATTCTTTCTCTTTGCGCTGAAGCATCATTCAATTCATAAAATCCATTTGCAATTTCATATCCACGAACATACACCTCAAAACGCTTCGCTATTTCCTGAACTTGGTCAAACCGAGCCATCAACTGCATCGATTTTGGAAACCCTGTGATTACCAAAAGTGGAATATTTAATATACGGATCATATGATCAATCAGTAAATCAATATGGTCTTGACGATGCAGATCACAAGAAACATCAACATGGGTTTTAGTAAGCATGACAAGGACATCATCACTGATCAACCACAAATCTTCTTTGTAAAATGATAAAAACAGCCCTCTTAAATCATGATACTCAGCATTATAATTAACACCCAACCTCTGTATCAACTCAACAACTTCTTGGGCAAGCTCCCGTTCGTTCATGTTTAAACGGTACCATTCTAACATCAAAAATTCAGATTGATGATAAGGACCCTGAACAGGCTCATCCCGAAAAACAGGGGATAACTGATAAATATCACCTGAAGAATGAGCTAATAAAATTTTCATGGATAATTCAGGTGAAGTTTGCAAATAATAATCACCCACCCGAAAACTATCAACATGCGGGTCGGTTCCGGTAAAACGACGAAGCAAAGGAGTCATAACTTCCATAACCCCTCTTTGTGCCATAAATTGCCGACAAATTTGAAGCTGACCACTGCGAAATTTTAAATAATCAACATCAACTCTTAACGCGTGAAACATATTCCCCAGTACGAGTATCAATTTTAAGCTTATTTCCCCTCTCTATAAACAATGGGACCCTAATTTGCGCACCTGTTTCAACGGTTGCGACTTTCATTGCACCGCTGACTGTGTCTCCTTTAATCCCTGGCTCACACTCTGTAACTTCAAGCTCAACAAAATTTTCAGCAGTCAATGCAATCGGGGCCTCATTCCACAATAACATCATACATCTGGTTTCTTCTTTAAGCCATTTTGCAGTTTCACCCACCACCACTTCATTTGCTGAAACCTGTTCAAATGCCTCATCCATAAAATGCCAATACTGACCATCTGCATACAAAAAAGACACTGATTTTTCTTCAATATTTGCGACCTCAACAGTCTCACCGGACTTAAAAGTCTTCTCAACCACCCGACCGGTCTTCAAGTTACGTATCTTAATCCTATTAAATGCCTGCCCCTTTCCTGGCTTAACAGCTTCATTGTTAATCACATTGTATGGATCACCATCAATTAATAGTTTTGATCCAGATTTAATATCACCCGTTGAAATACTTGCCATTTGTCAAACCCTCATCTATCATTTTCTCAATATACGCTAGCATACTATGAGCAAGACAATTTGGCAAAAAGAACTCCAAGAATCGATTACTTCGATTGAGCAGCTGACTGAAGCACTAAAAGTAGTCCTTCCTTTCAAGATCAATCAACATTTCCCAATCAAAGCAACCCCCCTATATGTGTCCTTGATAGAAAAGTCAAACCCCTTTGATCCATTACTGCTACAGATCATCTGCCCGTCAACACAACCACTGCCATCATTTACAGAGTCTCCCCTTAAAGAAGAAAATTTTTCTAATATCCCCGGATTAATCCACAAATACCACTCTCGGGTTCTCATACTGCTTAGCACCCACTGCTTCATTCATTGCCAGTACTGTTTTCGACAACATTTTCCTTATCAGGATCATTCTCTGTCATCTGAGAATTGGGATAAAATTATTGAATACATTAAAAATAATCAAAACATTGATGAGGTCATCTTAAGCGGGGGCGACCCTTTGTCTGTTGGCTCAAAATATCTTCAAAAAATCATTAAAGACATTGAAACAATCCCTCATGTTAAAACACTCCGATTCCATACCCGCATACTCAGTGTTTTACCTGCGAGACTGGATGATGAGCTTTTCAATATCCTTAAATCCACTTTGCTCAATGTCGTTATTGTAACACATATCAACCACCCCAACGAAATCTGTGAGGAAAATAGAGCCGTCTTTCAAAGCCTTGCCAATGTGGCAACCTTGCTCAATCAAAGTGTATTACTCAAGCACATCAATGATAATGCAAAAACATTGGCCCAATTAAGCCACGCGTTATTTTCTTGCAAAATCATACCCTATTATCTACATTTTCTTGACCCTGTTAAAGGGTCAGAATTCTATCACCTGAGTCCTGAAACAGCTTTAGCCATCGTATCTGATCTAAAAAGCTTATTATCTGGCTACCTGATGCCTCGATTCGTAAAAGAAGAGCCTGGAAAGCAGAGCAAAACAGTCATGACATAGATATTGGCAACCTGGCAATATTATTGTAAACTACGTTGTATTAGGGCCTATAGCTCAGTTGGTTAGAGCAGGGGACTCATAATCCCTTGGTCCGAGGTTCAAGTCCTCGTGGGCCCATTCAATTAAAGGTAAAAACAATGATTACGTTTCATAAAATGCATGGGATTGGCAATGACTTTGTCATCACAGAAAACCTATACAAACAAAATCTTCTCAATGCAGCTATGATCAAAAAATGGTCAAATCGAAATACCGGCATCGGATTTGATCAACTTCTGGATATTGAGGCCTTAAGCACTGACCAATACAAAATTACTATTTTTAATGCTGATGGCACGCAAGCCCTTCAGTGCGGCAATGGCCTTCGCTGCGTTGCCTCCTTACTTCTGAAACATGAAGATCACCCGATTGAATTGCAGGTCGCAAACCATCGCTATGTTGCGATCAAAGAAGGTGATTTATATGAAATCAGCATGGGAAAACCTTCAAACCTTTTTGAGCACTCTAATTATTTTGAGCCCTCACCTTTGGTAGTACTTGGAAAAGCCATCGATGTTTATCTGATATCGCTGGGAAATCCACATTGCATGGTCTTAACCGATCAACTCATCGGGATTAATTTTGAAAATCATGCCAGCATAATTTCAACACATCCTCAATTTGCAAGTGGCATCAATGTCAGCTTTGTCATGAAAGCTGATGATGATCATTTTATAGTCAGAACCTATGAGCGAGGTGCTGGAGAAACTATGGCATGTGCCAGTGCCGCTAGCGCTGTTTCAAGTGCGTTATTTAAAAACAAAAACCTTAAAAAGGCCACTATTTTATTTAAAGGTGGGCTACTTTATACACGCATTGACAATCAAGGCACCGTATATCAAAAGGGGCCTGCAGAAAAAGTGTTTACAGGTCAATTCAATCTCTAACGATGTATTTAATCAACGCTATAATTCCCAAAACCACAATTGTAGCCTCAAAAAATCGTCCGAAACGAATAGCCACATTAACATACTCAGTACTTAATCCATCAGCAGGCATCGCTGAAAATCCAATCCCAAACATGAATGCCAATCCCACTAAAATAATTCCCATTACTCTGGTCATATGCCTTTCCTAATAAACTTCTCTGTTCTCTTTAATCTCTGAAAAAGTCTTGCAATCAATGCATTGAGTGGCTGTAGGACGGGCCTCAAGCCGCCCAATACCAATCTCACGATCACAAGAGCTACAAAAGCCATAGTCATCCTTTAAAATCGCTTCAATGGTTTGATCAATCTTAGCAATCAACTTCCTTTCGCGATCACGGGTGCGAAGTTCAAAAAACTGCTCATCCTCATGTGCCGCACGATCTAAAGGATCTGGGCAATTTTTGTTTTCATGCAAATAATCAACAGCCTTATCTGCATCTTTCATCAGCATGCTTTTCCAGGTCGTTAATACTTGAATAAAATGCTTTTGCTGAGATGGATTCATGTACTCCTCGCCATTTTTAACCTTATAACAAGGAATACCCACAAAATTTAATTCTATCTTTGCTTTTTCTTCCATAAACCCATCTCCCGAATATAACTCAATAATTATAGCAGCAAAAATATATTGTACAACCTGATTGACAAACAGAATATATCCAGTGAAAATACGCTGATGGCTATGTAGCTCAGCCGGTTAGAGCGCGGGACTCATAATCTCGAGGTCGGTGGTTCAAGTCCACCCATAGCCACATTTATTCTTTTCTCTTATACGTATCCTTGATCATCCAGACCAAAAAAATAGAAATTAAGAGAGTCACTGGCATAATCAGCATGGCCTTTTGATAAACCTCTGTAGAATATGCAAGTCCCTTAACAGGCTCGGTCTGAAGAAAATCAAGCACATAGCCCAAAAGAGGTTGGAATACAAACCCCCCAAGCATGATTAGGCAATTTGCAAATGAAATGGCTGTACCCGCTACTTGAGTTGGAAAGTTCTCTTTTGCTAAGATAAAACACAGCGGATGTGGACCACAGCCCATGCCAAACAAGAACATTACCAAAAATAACATTGAATTAGGCAGCACAGGTCCATACAGTAAAACACACGATAAAACCAACGAAATCACAGATGCCCAAATCAAAGGTTTTACTCGATTGCCCATATAATCTGAGAGCATGCCTGTCAGCAGGCTCGAAAGAATCCATCCAGATAGCATGATAGATCCTGCGTTTGTAGCATCTTTCAAGGTTAACCCCTTAACATGCATCAAATAAGGCAAGGCCCAGGAGTCTAAAAACACAGATGATGGAATATATAAAAAAGCCCCCACCAGCCCGATTAACAATATCTGCCTATTTAACATGATCTGACGCATGTATTGCCATAACTCCGTAAAGGAAACCGCTGATTTATGATCATCTTCGACACCACTGTCAGGCGCTTTATCCACCACCACCAAAGCAATTAACCCAAAAAGAAAAATCCCAATTAAAAATGGAATAGCTTCTGTCCAAGCAAAACCATACTGCTCAAGTGAGCGTGTAAAATAAATATTGGTGAAAATAGCTGCCATCATCCCACTGGCCGTTGTAACTCCTGCGGCTGTTGCAATATATTTCCTTGGCAGCCACAATGTAGCAATCTTCAAAGAAGACACATAAGCAAAAGCGCTTCCCATCCCTACCATGAAGCGACCTATCGCAACCAGCGAAAATGAAGAGGCAAAAGCAAATAAAGCCGAACCAATCGTTGCTATTGAACAAGCTAAAAGCAATGACCTGCGAACACCTATCCGATCGACAAGAACCCCCGCAGGCACCTGCATGGGTGAATATGAGAAATAATAAAGTGAGGTTAAAACTCCAAACTGACTGGCTGTGAGATTAAGCTCTTCAACCAAGGGCTCATAAATAACCCCAGTATAAACACGCAATATATACGCAAAACAATAATAAAAAACGCCGCATGCAAAAATGATCAGCGGAAGATGTCCAGAAAGCTTACAATTGATCATGAATATTTCCATTCTCCGTAAGCCAACTTAACAGGCTGTTTCATTAAAAACAAGGGTTATTTTTTCCGCAGTTCTTCCCAAAAAGATTCATTTAGATCTTTTAATAGGTTATAAAAAGGCCCTGCACCTGAGGCATGATAAAAAGCACCATCAAGCCTGATAGTCTCTCCAGTCAAATAAGATCCACATTCAAACAATAAAAAATGAACCAATCTGGACACTTCCTGCAAGTCTCCAAATCTTTGCGATGGGATATACGAACGAATCTGCTCAACCATTTCTGGATTGGGCAAAAGTTGCTTAACTGAACCTGGTGTTGGAAACAATCCCAAAGCAATAGCATTAAGAGCAATTTGCTTTTTACCCCACTCAACAGCCAAAGATCGGGTCATTGCCTCAATCGCTGCTTTTGCCATCGCAGAAGGCACTACATAAGGGCCTGCTCCTTGAGCATAGGAGGCACTGATGTTAACCACCCTGCCTGGCACCTTATTTCGAATCCAATAATCACCGCAACATTTGGTTAACATGAAGCTACCAGTTGCTACGGTGTCAGTAACAGCGCGATAACCACCGATAGATAATGACTCTGTCGGACAGATAAAATTAGCAGCTGCATTGTTAACCAAATACCCCACCTGATATTTGTTTAGAATATCACGCATCAGCGGTTCGATTTTAGACACGTCTCGAAGATCACATGGCTCAATATTTACATTTGCCCCATACTCTGCAAGTTTCGCTGCCGCATCCTCAAGCCGCTGCTGATTGCGACTGAGCAATACTAAATCATGCCCCCCTTGAGCAAGATAACTGGCAATGGCAAAGCCAATACCCGTTGCACCACCTGAAATTAAAACTGAATTAGCCATTAATTTGCTTTTGCATTTCGTTCATTTTTTGAGTTGTGGCAGCATTCATTTTTTCAATTTGTGCCATAAGATTTTTTTGAACCTCTTGAATGGTTTTTCCAGTATTCTCAACTGATTGATTAATTCGAGCATCTGTTTCTGCAATTTTCTTAACCATTGAATCGTTTAATTGAGAAATATTCGCCTGTACTTGATCAATATTTTTCTTTAACTCTGTCCGCATCGACTCAACCATCGTCGCTGCTTGCTTTGATACCTTTTCAAGATCAGCAACTGAAACATCTCCACCTGCATAAACACCCGAACTAACAATCAGTGCAATACCCACAATCCCGTGCTTTATCATAAAATTCTCCAGTTCCTGCAAAAATCCATTATAGCAAATTATTTTGGATTTTAAGCAATATAGGTATTTATTGCCATAAAAAACCATGGGGCATATCGCTCGGGATGCTGTAGAAGATCCTGTAAAACTTCCTGCTGATCCATCCATTTAAAGGCCTGAACTTCCTGTGAGTTAAATAAAATATCTTGATGACCTATGATTCCTTCAAGCACAAAATCATACTCATGCTCAAATAAATTCGGCTTAAATTGGTGAAAATAAGTAAATTGACCCTTAATCTTAAGCGAGGCTCTTATCCCAAGCTCCTCTTCAAGACGCAATTTCGCAGATTCAAGCACATCTTCTGAGATCAACCCCGGATGACCACAGCAGGCATTTGCCCAAAGATCAGGGGCATGGTACTTACCCGATGCACGCTGCTGCAATAAAATTTTCCCCGTCTTCTCATGTCTTATAAACACAGAAAATGCAAGGTGCAATAAACCTTTTTCATGCGCCTCTTGCTTTGTACTTAATCCAATTTTCTCACCCCGGTGATTCACTAAAATAATCGGGATTTGCGCTTCTTTCTGATTATTAAACATATAAAATTACTTTATGATGATTAATAAGTATAAAGACTTTACCTTAAAGCAGCAATTGCATATCATAGAAAAAATTCTAAGAGATACATGAGCAGTTTTCGACATTTATCACTTGCTGAAAAACTCAACTGGATCAGCCGTCAAGTCGAACTAGATCACGAGCAAATTGCCTATCTGAAAAACAACAGTCAAAACACTGCCTTTGTTGAAAACTTCAGTGAAAACGTCATTGGCAGCTTCCAACTTCCATTCTCAATCATTCCAAATGTTCATTTGGATGGAAATATCCATCAGGTGCCTTTTGCCATTGAAGAAAGCTCAGTGGTTGCAGCCCTATCTCATGCTGCCAAGTTTTGTCATCAACATGGTGAAATAAGCACCTATGCAGAAAAACCCAGTATTCTCGCTGAGGTATTTCTACCGCATTTATCCACCGATAAAATCCAGGAACTTAAATCTTCTGTGCATAAAATTCAAATGCAATTAAATGACACCGTCACCAAATCGATGGTTAAACGCGGTGGTGGGGTCACACACATAGCGCTAATTGAAAAACCCCCGCATTTTCTACTCCATATTTCGATTAACCCCTGTGATGCCCATGGCGCAAATGTCGCATGCCAAGTTGCTGAAACCAGCTGCCGTATTCTAAGCAAGGACCATCAAATTAACCGTGCTTATGGTATATTATCAAATTACACCGATGTGCTTACACATAGCGCCTGTGAGCTTCATAACCTAAATTCTGACCTGGTTGATCAGATGGTTGATATGAATGCTTTTGCCCAATGTTCACAGCAACGACAAATCACACATAACAAAGGTGTTATAAATGGAATTGATGGTGTCCTTATGGCCACCGGCAATGACTGGCGAGCAAATAGCAGCAATTGCATTCATTATAGTGCAAAGCACGGCCCGATGACCTCTTGGGAAAAAGTTGGGAAAAATAGCCTAATGGGAAAACTATCAATTCCCTTGCAACTGGGGGTTATTGGAGGGCTTACGACTTCACACCCCACAGCTAAACTTGCACTTGCCATTCTCAAGAACCCATCTCGCACAGAGCTCTCAAGAATTGTTGCAGGAGTGGGTTTGCTACAAAACTTTGCAGCGCTAAAGGCCATTGCATCACATCAACTGGTGACAGGCCACATGTCACTGCATGTTAACAACCGACTCATGGCGGAAGGCAAGAGCGTGAATGAAAAAAACATCAAACACCTTCAGTCTTTAATTCAGGCACAAGGTTACTTCTCCAAAGATGACATCGCAACCCTTTAATCTTTGCATCCCAAGCAAAACATTTCTAATCGGCGAATACAGTGTCCTTTCCAAAAGTAAAGCCATAATCATTGCTCATGCCCCTTATTTCCAATGTGTACCTCGCCAGAATTCAAATTGGCCATCACACCCTGCCGTTCAAGATTACATAAATATCAGCCGGGAATTTGCATTTATTGATCCCCATCAAGGTCAAGGTGGATTTGGCGCATCAAGTGCTCTTATTATTGCTATAGCCCATCATCTTAAACCTTTTGACGTTGTTTTTGCTCACTCTCTTAATAATAAATACCATCCCAATAGCAGCGGCGCTGATGTCATCGGCCAATACTTTGGCAACTTATCATTGATCAATACCAAAACCCACTCAGCAACGCCAATAACACTGGCGCCGAATTGGGCCATCACCATTTTAAAAACACCCATCAAGGTCAATAGCCATCAGCACCTTTGCAATCTGCCTTTGTATAATGCCGATCACCTTAATACACTGATTGAAAACTATATTGAAAATAGCAATGATATCAATGTTGCTGCTAAAATCATTAATGATTACGAAAATGTGCTTCAGTCCCATGATCTTCGTCACCCCAGTACCATCGACTATATTAAAGCCATTCAAAACATCCCTAATGTGCTTGCAGTCAAGGGCTGTGGGGCTTTAGGTGCGGATGTGCTTCTGATTCTGTCCCATAAAAGCCACCAAATGCAAATCATTGGCCAACTGCCAAAATCATTGACTGTGGTTGCCAATCAACAAGACATTGCCAAAGGCATCTTATGATTCATGTTAACATGCCAAGTAATATTGCACTCATCAAGTACATGGGGAAAAACGCTAATCAGG